>Ga0190271_10001000_pt1 | contig 15530 bp, 13 predicted proteins | sample Popmic356T_FD_133747 | JGI IMG/M metagenome (GOLD analysis project Ga0190271, IMG submission 133747) | Populus adjacent soil microbial communities from riparian zone of Weber River, Utah, USA - 356 T | ecosystem: Environmental > Terrestrial > Soil > Riparian zone | place: USA: Utah | collected...
ATGCTGCGCAGCCAGATAGCGACATCTTTCCTGCCTGCCCTACCCTCGCCCCCTGTCGGATGGCGCGTCGAGGCGGGCCTGCTGGACTATGCCACAGCGCTGTTCACGATGGAGGCGCGTGCTGCGGCGGTGGCGACGGGTGAAGCGCCGGAACTGGTCTGGCTGGTTGAGCATCCGCCGCTCTACACCGCCGGAACCAGCGCGCGGATCGAAGACCTTGTCGACCCGCACCGGTTTCCGGTTTTCGACGCCGGACGAGGCGGGGAATACACCTATCACGGCCCAGGCCAACGCGTGGCCTATGTCATGCTGGACCTGAGACGCCGCCGCCAGGATGTGCGCGCATTCGTCACGGCGCTCGAAGAATGGATCATCCGCTCCCTTGCCGCCTTCAACGTGAAAGGCGAGCGGCGTGAGGATCGCGTCGGCGTGTGGGTCGTGCGGCCGGACCAGGCACCTTCACCCGACGGGTCTCCTGCAGAGGATAAGATCGCCGCAATTGGCATTCGACTGAGACGCTGGGTCAGCTTTCACGGCATCGCCATCAATGTCGAGCCGAACCTCCAGCATTTTGACGGCATCGTGCCATGCGGCGTGCGCAACCATGGCGTTACCAGCCTCGTCGATCTCGGTCTTCCGGTGACGATGACCGATCTCGACATCGCCATGAAGGCTGCCTTTCGCGAGATTTTCGGTGACGTGGAACACGACTGAGACCTGTCGCCCGCCCGTGTAGTGGCACGAGCGATGGGGCCGTTTCCGCCATCGCTCGCCATTAGAACTACAATGCGCCGATCCACATCGCCATCGACACAAGAAACGCACTCATGCACACCATCGACGCTACGTCCTGTACAATCTCGGTCATTTCCGGCTCCTGTGCCTAATATGTTCTAAGTTTGTTCCCATTTTGTTTACAAGTCAAGCCTGTGGATTGCGGGGAAAACGAAAGCCGCGCGCGCAGGGTTAACAATGAATTTGACGGGATACAGCGGGTCGTCAGTGCCAAGGCCAGTCGCATCGAGTCGGTTCTTCGACGTGCTTTGGCTGTTGGATGGATCGTGCGCGCACACCCCTGCGCAACCTGGTGACACGCAGTCCATGGAGGTGGTGTGACACCGCCGCGTCACCGTGGAGAGGCGTGCGAAGAACCCGCTGGACGGGGATAGGTTGGCCGGCGGGCGAAGCCCCTGCCGCGCCAGTGGCAGCTCCAGCTGTTTAGGCCGGCACGACCTTTCCGTCGCGTAGCGTCACCGTGCGATCCATGCGCGCGGCGAGTTCATGATTGTGGGTCGCAATCAGGGCAGCGAGGCCGGATTGGCGAACCAGCGCCTGCAGCGCGGCGAACACATATCCCGCCGTGGTGGGATCGAGATTGCCGGTCGGTTCGTCGGCCAGCAGGACAAGCGGGGCGTTCGCCACCGCGCGGGCAATCGCCACGCGCTGCTGCTCCCCGCCCGACAGTTCAGCGGGACGGTGGTGCGCCCGCTTGCCGATCTGCATGTAGTCCAGCAATTGCAGCGCCCGATCGTTCGCCTCTGCGCGCGGCAGTCCCTTCACGAGCTGCGGCATCATGATGTTTTCCAGCGCCGAGAATTCTGGCAGCAGATGGTGGAACTGATAGACAAAGCCGATGTCGTTGCGGCGCATGGCGGTGCGATGGTCATCCGACAGGCGACCGCAGGCCTTTCCTGCGAGAATCACGTCACCGCCATCGGGCCGCTCCAGCAGTCCGGCGGTGTGCAGCAGGGTCGATTTTCCTACCCCCGAAGGCGCAATCAGGGCGACGATCTCGCCACGCTGCACTGCAAAGTCCAGCCCCTGCAGGATGGTCAGCTTCTTCTGACCCTGCAGATAGTGGCGATCGATGCCTTTCAGTTCGAGAATGGCTTCCGCCATCACTCATACCTCAGCGCTTCGACCGGATCGAGCCGCGCGGCGCGCCACGCCGGCAGGATCGAGGCCAGGAAGGTCAGCACCAGCGCCATCGCGATCACCGACAGGGTCTCGCTCATCTCCATTTTCGCCGGCAGTTTGCTGAGGAAATAGAGCTCGGGATTGAACAGCATCGTGCCGGAAACCCAGGAAAAGAACTCCCTGATGCGCTCGACATTCTGACAGATGAGAAAGCCGAGCAGGACGCCCATGGCGGTGCCCGCCAGGCCGATTGCGGTTCCTGTCATCAGGAAAATGCGAAGCACCGCACCGCGCGTCGCGCCCATGGTGCGCAGAATAGCAATGTCGCGGCCCTTGTCCTTCACCAGCATAATCAGGCCGGAAATGATGTTGAGGGCAGCCACCAAGACGATGAGCGTCAGGATCATGAACATGACATTGCGCTCGACCTGCAGCGCCGAGAAGAAGGTCTGGTTGCGCTGCCGCCAATCCGTGAGGAAGACCGGCCGCTGGGCGGCCTCCTCGATGGGGGCCTTCAGCGCATCAATGTCATCGGGATTATCGACAAAGAGTTCAATGGATTGCGCCGTGTTCTCCATGTTGAAATAGAGCTGCGCTTCGGCAAAGGGCATATAGATGACGCCGCCGTCGAACTCCGACATCCCCACCTCGAAAATAGCGACGATCGGATAGCCCTTCACTCGCGGCGTGGTGCCCATCGGGGTCGTGTCGCCCTCCGGCGAGATCAGCGTCACCATATCGCCGAGCACGAGGCCGAGCGCATCAGCCATTCGCTTGCCCACAGCGACACCCTCGCTCTGGTCGAAGCCGGAGATGCTGCCCTCCTTGATATTGTCTGCGACCAGCGTCACCCGCTTCAGGTCGTCGCCCCGAATGCCGCGCACCAGCGCGCCATTGCCGGAGGTCACATTGCCCTGGGCAAGCACTTGCCCCTCGATCAGCGGAATTGCCGTCTTCACGCCGGGAACGGCGGCAATGCGCTGCGTCACCGCGTCATAGTCTTCCAGCATCGTATCGATCGGCTGGACGATTAGATGGCCGTTGGTACCAAGAATGCGCGTCAGCAGTTCGTCGCGGAAGCCGTTCATCACCGCCATCACCACGATCAGCGCCGCGACGCCCAGCATGATGCCGACGAAGGAGATGATGGCGACCATGGAGGTGACGCCCTCCTTGCGCTTCGCGCGCAGATAGCGCCAGGCAACGATGCGCTCGAACGCCGAGAAGGGGCCCGCGCCGCGCAATCTGGAAGGCGCGGGTTGCGCGGTGGGTGTGGCGACCGCGTTGGTGACGCTCATTTTCCGCAGTCCAGCGATGCAAGCAGCGATGCGATCGGCGTCATGTCGCGCTGGCCGTTGGCGCGGTGCTTGACCTCCACCTCGCCGGCAGCAGCGCCGCGCGGCCCGACAATGATCTGCCGGGGAATGCCGATCAGATCGGCGCTGGCGAACTTGCCGCCGGCGCGCTGGTCGGTATCGTCGTAGAGTACGTCCGCCCCCGCTGCCTGATAGGCGACGTAGAGTTGTTCGCTGATGCGGTCGCAATCGGCATCGCCGGTCTTCATATTGATAATCACCACGTCAAACGGAGCGACGCTCTCCGGCCAGATGATACCCGCCTCATCGTGGCTGGCCTCGATGATCGCCGCGATCAGCCGCGTCGGGCCGATGCCGTAGGAGCCGCCTGAGACGAAATGATCCTTGCCGTCGGGGCCTGCCACTTTTGCGTTCATCGGCCTGGAGTACTTCTCACCGAAGTGGAAAATATGGCCGACCTCGATGCCGCGCGCGGAGAGGCGGTCGCTTTCTGGAATTTTCTCCCACGCCGCCTCGTCATGCATTTCGTCCGTAGCAGCATAGGGCGTCGTCCACTGCTTGACGATGCCGCCGATCTCGGCGTCATTCTGGAAGTCCGTCGCCTCGCCTGGCACCGGGAGCTCAAGGAAATCCTTGTGGCAGAACACCTGGCTTTCGCCGGTGTCGGCGAGAATGATGAACTCGTGGCTCAGATCGCCGCCGATCGGGCCGGTATCGGCGCGCATCGGGATCGCTTTCAGGCCGAGGCGCGTGAAGGTGCGCAGATAAGAAACGAACATACGGTTGTAAGACGCCCTGGCGCCCTCAAAGTCGAGGTCGAAAGAGTAGGCATCCTTCATCAGGAATTCGCGGCCGCGCATAACGCCAAAACGCGGACGCATCTCGTCACGGAACTTCCACTGGATGTGGTAGAGGTTGAGCGGCAGATCCTTGTAGGATTTGACGTAGGACCGGAAGATCTCCGTCACCATTTCCTCATTGGTCGGACCGTAGAGCATGTCGCGGTCCTGCCTGTCCTTGATGCGCAGCATCTCCTTGCCATAGTCGTCGTAGCGCCCGCTCTCGCGCCATAGCTCGGCGGATTGGATCGTTGGCATCAGAATTTCGAGCGCGCCGGCGCGGTTCTGTTCCTCGCGGATGATCTGGCAGACCTTGTCCAGCACGCGCTTGCCAAGCGGCAGCATGGTGAAAGAGCCCTGCCCTTGCTGGCGGATCATGCCTGCGCGCAGCATCAGCCTATGCGATACGATCTCGGCCTCACGCGGGTTTTCTTTCAGGATCGGCAGAAAGTAGCGAGAAAGCCGCATGCACAAAGCCCACAAGGAGGAGAAAGAAGCCGCATGAATCGGCGGCAAACGCTGGTGTGACAGCGCTTCATAGCCATTTCATGGCCTGATGCAAACCCGTTCGCTCTCGGGGATGCCGGTACTAATGAATGGCCTATTCTTCAGCAAAATATGCCAAAGAATTGTGCAACGCAGCACACAATTGCCTGTTTTTGCAGAAGATTTAACGTGACAAGCTCCTCTCAAACGGTCTAGGGTCCGCCACATAACCGAGAGAGTGAAGCAAACATTCGCTCTCCTACGCGGTCAAAGTCTTGGGAGGATGCGATCTAGGCGCGGTTACTCGCTGCCGCCGGAAACCGGAAACAGATCGGACGCGTTTCAATTGCAAGGCTTCGCGCCTTGCTTTTTTTTTGCTGAATTCGGGCGACTACCAAAGAACGGGAAATGCCCGCGTCAGTCGAACTCCGGCACGATATGCGGAATATCATTGAGCGACAGGCCCAGCGCGGCGGTAATTGCATAGAACGCCAAGAAGAGCGCGACCGACACAAACGTCGTCCAAAGCATCGCCATGGCGACATGCCGGCTTTTTCCGGGCGCGCTTGAGACGGTTCCTAACGTTACATCCTTTTCGTCGTCCTGTGTCTTCAGCCGTATCGGCAGCACCGCGAAAAGCACGGTCCACCACAGGACAATGAACACGGCAAAGCTCAGCGCCCAGTTCATAGCCGCCTCATACCTGTTCGAGCTCGACCAGAGTGCCGAGAAAATCCTTCGGATGCAGGAAAAGCACCGGCTTGCCGTGAGCGCCGATCTTCGGCTCGCCGTCTCCCAGCACGCGCGCACCGGCGGCCTTCAACCGGTCGCGAGCGGCGATGATGTCGCCAACTTCGTAGCAGAGGTGGTGCATGCCGCCTGCGGGGTTCTTCGCAAGGAACGCCGCGATCGGCGAATCCGCCCCAAGCGGCTCCAGGAGCTCGATCTTGGTATTGCCCGTGTCGATGAAGACGACCGTCACTCCATGCTCGGGCAGCGCCTGCGGCGCGCCGACCTCAGCGCCCAGCGTATCGCGGTAAAGCTCGCTCGCGGCAGCAAGGTCGGGCACCGCGATGGCTACGTGGTTGAGGCGGCCAAGCATCATTTCTCCATGACCTTATTGTGCGTCCTTCGAGGCTCGCCCGCAAATGATGAGGGATAGTTTCATCAGCCTATCCGGGCTCGCACCTCAGGATGAGGACGCGTGTTAGTCTTCCAAAGCCCTGACATGTAGCTGATTTCATGACGAAACCCACGATGTTTCAGAATTAGGAGACGAGCAGCCGACGTCCTCATCCTGAGGTGGAGCCCGAATAGGCGGACGAATTTAATCCGAAGCATCGCAGGGCGAGCCTCGAAGGGCGCACCAAAGCACAAATCCCTACTTCGTCACGAACACCGTCACGATCGGCTTCTTGCCCCAGGCCTCATTGGCCGCGCCGCGCACCGCGCGCCGCACCGATTCCTGAACCAGATCGAGATCCTTTCGGCGCTGGCGAGGAATGGACTGGAAGGCGCCGATTGCCGCGTCCAGCATCACCTCCTCCAAATCTTCGCCATTCTTGTCGACCTGCGCAACGCCGATGGCGACCAGGTCGGGATCGCCGGCAAGCTCGTATTTGTCGTCGAGCACCACGTTCACCGCCACGTGACCCGCGAACTGCAGCTTGCGGCGGTCGCGAATCCCCATCGTCTCGTCGCTGCCGATCAGCCGGCCGTCCTTGTAGAGGCGGCCATAAGGAACCTGATCGATGATCTCGGCTGCTCCCGGGGCAAGCCGCAGCACATCCCCGTTGCGCACCTGCGCCACCTGCCTGATCCCGGAACTCGCCATCAGTGACCCCTGCGCGACCAGATGCACCGCTTCGCCGTGAGCTGGCACGCCGATTTGCGGCCGCGTCCATTCATACATCTTGCGCAACTCGTTGCGGCGCGGATGCCCCGACACGTGGACCAGCGCATCGCCGTCCTCGATTATCTTAATGCCGAGATCGACCAGGCGGTTCTTGATCTCGAGGATCGCCTTCTCGTTGCCGGGAATGGTGCGCGACGAAAAAATGACGGTGTCGCCTGCGGTGAACGAAACCGTCTTCATCTCATCGCGAGAGAGCTTCGCCAGCGCGGCCAGCGGCTCGCCTTGACTGCCGGTGCAGATGATCACCAGTTTGTCGCGCGGCACGACGCCGAAATCCTCCTCGGCGATGAAGGGCGGCACGCCCTCCAGATAGCCAAGCTCGTCCGATACGGTGATTACGCGCTTCAGCGACCGTCCGAGCACCAGAACCTGCCGCCCGACGTCGCGCGCCGCCTCGGCGATCGATCGAATACGGCCGACATTGGAGGAGAATGTGGTGATCGCCACGCGCCCGACACTGCCCTGGATGATCGACCTGAGGCTCTCGCCAACCGCCTGCTCCGACGGCGACTCGCCTTCACGCACGGCATTGGTGGAATCGCAGATAAGCGCCAGAACGCCGGCATCGCCAAGCGCCCGCAGACGCGCTTCATTGGTGGGCGGTCCGATTTCCGGCGTCAGATCGAGACGCCAGTCGCCTGTGTGGACAACCGTCCCGGCGGGTGTCGTAATAGCCAGCGCCATCGGCTCGGGGATCGAATGCGCGACGGGAATGGCCTCGATCTTGAACGGTCCAACCTCGAAGGTCTCGCCCGCCTTGTAGATCGTCACGGGAATTTTCGGCGCATCGTACTCGGACTGCCGCTTGGCCTCGAGCAGCGCCGCCGCGAAGGGCGTCATCCAGACCGGCGCCTTCAGGCGCGGCCACAGATCGAGCAGCGCGCCGTAGTGATCCTCATGCGCATGAGTAATCACGATACCATTCAAATTGGCGAGATTTTCCTCAATGAAGCGGATGTCGGCCATGATCAGGTCGACGCCGGGATGCTTTTCGTCAGGAAAGGTCACGCCGACATCGACAATGAGCCATTGGCGGTTCTGCGCCGGACCGTAGCCGTAGAGCGCGAAATTCATGCCGATTTCGCCAATGCCCCCAAGTGGCACGAAAACCAGTTCCGCAGTGTCTGCCATAATCTTTCCCTCTGCCGCTCAGGCGGCGCCTGCGGATGCGACGGCGCCAAAATGGACGTCGCCCGCAGAAATTTTCACTGTGCGTCCACCCGCTTGCCTGATCACAAAGCGGCACTCTTCATCGATTGTCTCGAATATCCCGCGCGATACCTCGCCGTCCACCCGAACCGCGACCTCACTGCCAAGGCCAGCAGCGCGGGACAACCATCGCTGGCGAATTGCGTCCAGCCCGAGCCCCTTATCCCAGATGCGTGCGTTGTCGATCCAGGCGTCCGACAGTGCGACGAACAGGGTTTCGGCGCTGCAGGCCGCTCCCAGTTGCGCGAGAGAGGTTGCCGGATAGGGGACGTCCTTCGGATGCGCGACGACGTTCACGCCGATCCCGACCGCCACCGCCATGCTGCCGGAAGGCAAGAGGGTCGATTCCAGCAGGATGCCAGCGAGTTTCGCACCATCCGCCAGAACATCGTTCGGCCATTTCAGCTCGAAACGGTTGCGCCCTGCTCCGCCGCCATCCGGCGCGACGTGCACAGACCTGCCCGGGGCGATGGCCTCCAGCGCCTGTGATAGCGCCAATCCGGCAACGAAGCCCAGGGTCGCGGCATAGTTGAAACGGCCATCCAGGATAACCAGCAGGGTCGCGGCCAGATTACCTTCCGGCGTTTCCCATGCCCGTCCTCGACGGCCCCTGCCGCTTTCCTGCCGTTTCGAGACGATCCAGAGATTGCCCTCATTTCCCTCACGCGCGCGCTCAAGGGCGAGCGCGTTTGTCGAGCCGACGGAGGCGTGGGATTCCAGTCGATAGCCTGCAACGGAAGCGGTCGGCGCGAGGGTGAACGTCATGCGATTAGGCATCTTCTCCCCGTTCACGGGGAGAAGGAAAGGTGGCGTCTTCCATCAAAACAGCGTCTTCGCAGCCGCTTCGGCCGCTGTGCCGATCGAGCCGCCGATCCATGGCAGCACATAGAGCAGCACAAAGGCGCCGGATGCGCCGAGCACCAGGCGCAACTCGCTGGCCATCGGTGCGAAACCACCTCCAACCGGCTCATCGAACCACATGATCTTGATGATGCGCAGATAGTAATAGGCGCCCACGACTGAAGCCAACACGCCGATCACCGCCAAGGCATAGAGCTTGGCGTCGATGGCCGCCAGGAAGACGTACCATTTTGCCCAGAAGCCGGCGAGCGGGGGAATACCCGCCAACGAAAACATCAGGATGGTGAGGATCGTCGCCATGACCGGATTGGTGGCGGAGAGCCCTGCAAGTTCGCCGATCTGTTCGACATTTCCATCGCGGCGGCGCATGGCCAGGATGAAGGCAAAAGTGCCCAGCGTCATGACAAGGTAGATTGCCATGTAAATCGCAACGCCGCGTACCCCGGCCTCATTGTTCGCCGCAAGGCCCACCAGCGCAAAGCCCATATGAGCGATGGAAGAATAGGCCATCAGGCGCTTGATGTTCGTCTGGCCGATCGCCGCGAATGCGCCGAGCGCCATCGAAGCGATCGAAATGAAGACGATGATCTGCTGCCAGTCCGACGCGATCGGCTCGAATGCGCTCATCGTGACACGCACGAGCAGCGCCATAGCAGCCATCTTCGGCGCGGCCGCAAAGAAGGCCGTCACCGGGGTTGGTGCGCCCTCATAGACGTCCGGTGTCCACATATGGAAGGGCACGGCGGAGATCTTGAACGCCAGGCCGGCAAGCACAAAGACCAGGCCGAACACCAGGCCAAGCTGGCGCTCGCCTTCGCCCAGCGCCGCCGCAATCTCTGCGAAGCCGGTATTGCCGGTATAGCCGTAGACCAGGGAAATGCCGTAGAGCAGCATGCCTGAGGAAAGCGCGCCCAGCACGAAATATTTGAGGCCAGCTTCGGTCGAACGCACGCTGTCGCGGTTGATCGCGGCGACCACGTAGAGCGCCAGCGACTGCAGCTCGAGTCCCATATAGAGCGCGATCATGGTGTTGGCCGAAATCATCAGCATCATGCCGAGCGTCGAAAGCAGGATGAGAACCGGGTATTCGAACTTGTCGAATTTCTCCGCCTTCGCGAAGCCCACCGACATGATCAGCGTCACGACCGAGCCCACCAGGGTCAGCACCTTCATGAACCGCGCAAAGCCGTCGGAGATGAACGCATTGACGAACGCCTGCCCGTCGGCCCCGAACAGCAGCATCCAGGCGCCCGCCGCCAGAAGAACCGCGACGGCCAGGCCGGTCACAGTCGTGTTGGCGCGTTCGCCGGAATAGACCCCGACCATCAGAAGAACCAATGCGCCGATGGCCACGATCAGTTCGGGCGTTATGAGCGACAGGCTTGAAGAGAAATCGGGCATCGTATTTTCTCGTCCTGTCAGTGCGCTGCCGGCGCGGCAACGGCCGGCGCGGGTTCGGCGGCCGCCGCCTGCGGCGCGGCGTCGATCGAAACGGAGACCTGGTTCACCAGCGCCTCGACGGAGGCAGCGGTGGCATCGAACACCGGCGCCGGATAGACGCCGAAGAAGATCGTCAGCACGACCAGTGGATAGATCACCGCCTTCTCGCGGGTCGAGAGATCGAGGAGGCCCTTGAGGCTTTCCTTGGTCAGCGTCCCCATGATCACGCGGCGGTAGAGCCACAGGGCATAGGCAGCCGACAAGACGACGCCTGTCGTCGCGAAGAAAGCGACCCAGGTGTTGACCTTGTAGATGCCGAGCAGCGTCAGGAATTCGCCGATGAAGCCGCTGGTGCCCGGCAGGCCGACATTGGCCATGGTGAAGATCAGGAACACCACCGCGTATTTCGGCATGTTGTTGACCAGTCCGCCATAGGCGGCAATCTCGCGGGTGTGCATGCGGTCGTAGATGACGCCGACGCAAAGGAACAGCGCGCCGGAGACGAGGCCGTGCGAGAGCATCTGGAAGATCGACCCCTGAATACCTTCCTGGTTCATCGCGAAGATTCCCATCGTGACGTATCCCATATGGGCAACCGACGAATAGGCGATCAGCTTCTTGATGTCCTCCTGCATCAGCGCCACCAGCGAGGTGTAGATGATGGCGACGACCGAGAGCGTGAACACGAAGGGCGCGAAATACTCCGACGCCAGCGGGAACATCGGCAGCGAGAACCGCAGGAAGCCGTAGCCGCCCATCTTCAGCAGAATGCCCGCCAGGATGACCGAGCCGGCGGTCGGCGCCTCGACGTGCGCGTCCGGCAGCCAGGTGTGCACCGGCCACATGGGCATCTTGACCGCGAAGGAGGCGAAGAACGCCAGCCACAGCCAAGTCTGCATGCTTGCAGGGAAATTATGCGTCAGCAGCGTGGGGATGTCGGTCGTGCCGGCCTGCCAGTACATCGCCATGATGGCCAGCAGCATCAACACCGAGCCGAGCAGCGTGTAGAGGAAGAACTTGAACGAGGCATAGACGCGCCGCTTGCCACCCCAAACGCCGATGATGATGAACATCGGGATCAGGCCGGCCTCGAAGAAGACGTAGAACAACACGATGTCCAGCGCACAGAAAACGCCGATCATCAGCGTTTCCAGGAGCAGGAACGAGATCATGTACTCCTTGACGCGCTTCTCCACCGACTCCCACGAGGCGAGAATGCAGAGCGGCATCAGGAAGGTCGTCAGGATGACGAACAGCATGGAAATGCCGTCGACGCCCATATGGTAGGAAATGCCGGAGCCCAGCCAGTCGAACTTCTCGACGAACTGGAAGCCGGGGTTCTGGGTATCGAAGCCGGCCCAAATCCAGAGCGAGACGATGAAGGTGAAGACCGTCGTGAACAGCGTCACCGAGCGGATATTGCGGCGCGCGCTCTCGCCCTCATCCTTGATGAACAGGATCAGGAGTGCACCCGCCAAAGGCAGGAAGGTGACGAGGCTGAGAATGGGCACGCCAGTCATTACGGATTCCCCAGCATCATCCAGGTGACCAGCGCGGCGACGCCGATCAGCATGGCAAAGGCGTAGTGATAGAGGTAGCCGCTCTGCAGCTTCACAACGCGGTTGGTAACATCGACGACGCGAGCTGAAATTCCGTCCGGTCCCAGCCCGTCGATGACCGCGCCGTCGCCCTTCTTCCACAGGAAGTAGCCAAGCCGCTTGGCCGGCCGAACGAACAGGAAGTCGTAGAGCTCGTCGAAATACCACTTGTTGAGCAAGAACTGGTAGAGGTGCCGATGGCGTCCGGCGAGTTCCACCGGCGCCTGCGGGCGGCGGATGTAGAAATTCCAGGACACCAGGAATCCTGCGGCCATCGCCACGAAGGGCGCCAGCTTCACCCAAAGCGGCACTTCATGCATGTCGTGAAGGACATGGTTGGCCGCGCCGGTGAAGAGCGATCCCTTCCAGAACTCGGCATAGGCCTCGCCGATGAAGTAGTCGTGGAACAGGACACCGGCGAACAGCGCGCCAACGGCCAGGATGAACAGCGGCACCAGCATGACCGGCGGCGATTCATGCACATGGTGCATGACCTCGTGGCTGGCGCGCGGCTTGCCGTGGAACGTCATGAAGATCAGCCGCCATGAATAGAAGCTCGTGAAGCAGGCAGCCACGACCAGCAGGAAGAAAGCTCCCAGCGCGACCGCGTTGTGGCCCACGAAGGCGCTTTCGATGATCGCGTCCTTCGAGAAGAAGCCGGCGGTGCCGATGATCGTCACCGGGATACCCACGCCGGTCAGCGCGAGCGTGCCGATCACCATCATCCAGTATGTCGTCGGGATGAGGGTGCGCAGCCCGCCCATCTTGCGCATGTCCTGCTCGTCGGAGACGGCGTGGATCACCGAGCCGGAGCCGAGGAACAGCAGCGCCTTGAAGAAGGCATGCGTGAACAGGTGGAAGATCGCGGCGCCGTAGGCCCCTACCCCCAACGCCACGAACATGTAGCCCAGCTGTGAGCAGGTGGAATAGGCGATGACGCGCTTGATGTCGTTCTGTACCAAGCCGACGGTCGCGGCAAAGAAGGCCGTGAATGCACCGATGAAGGTAACGACGGTCAGCGCAGTGTGGGAGTGTTCGAAGATCGGCGACAGGCGGGCCAGCATGAAGACGCCGGCGGTGACCATCGTCGCGGCATGGATGAGCGCCGAGACCGGAGTAGGCCCTTCCATGGCGTCCGGCAGCCAAGTGTGCAGCGGCACCTGGGCCGATTTACCCATCGCCCCCATGAAGAGAAGCAGGCAGACGACCGTCAGCGCGGACGCTTTGTCGAGCTGGTAGCCGAGGAAGGTGAGCACGGTTTCGCCAGCCGGAGCGGCGGCTTCCGCCGCGTGACCGACTGCTTCGGCGGCGGCCGGCGCATGAGCAGCCGCATCCGCGGCGGGCGCCGCACCATGCGCGGCCGCGTCGGCGACCGCAGGCAGATAGGAGGCGACGTTGGCGAAGATCGTCTCGAAATTGACCGAGCCGAAGAGGACAAACACACCGAATATGCCGAGTGCGAAGCCAAAGTCGCCCACGCGGTTGACGACAAACGCCTTGATCGCAGCCGCGTTGGCCGAGGGCTTGTGGTACCAGAAACCGATCAGCAGATAGGAAGCGAGACCGACGCCCTCCCAGCCGAAGAACATCTGCACCAGATTGTCCGAGGTCACCAGCATCAGCATGGCGAAGGTGAACAGCGACAGATAGGCGAAGAAGCGCGGCCTATGCGGATCGTGGTGCATGTAGCCGATCGAATAGATGTGCACGAGGCAGGACACCGTGTTGACCACCACCAGCATCACCGCCGTCAGCGGATCGATGCGCAGCGCCCAGGCTGCGTCCAGCCCGCCGGACTGGATCCAGCGCATCACCGGCACGACGAACGCCTCATGGTCGCCAATCGCCACCGTGAAAAACGCGACCCAGGACAGCACCGCCGCCACGATCATGAAGCCGCAGGTGATGTATTCGCTGGCCTTGACGCCCAGCGACGAGCCGAACAGCCCGACGATCAGGAAGCCGATAAGGGGAAGAAAGACGATCGCTTGGTACATGGGATGACCTACGTTCAACCCTTCATCATGTTGACGTCTTCGACCGCGATCGAACCGCGGTTACGGAAGAAGACGACGAGAATGGCGAGGCCGATGGCGGCTTCGGCGGCGGCGACTGTCAGCACGAACAGTGCAAAGACCTGGCCGACGAGATCGCCCAGCACGGCCGAAAACGCCACGAAGTTGATGTTGACGGCGAGCAGGATGAGTTCGACCGACATCAGGATGACGATGACGTTCTTGCGGTTCAGGAAGATGCCGAACACGCCGAGCGTGAACAGAACCGCCGAAAGGGTGAGGAAGTGTCCAATGCCGACGGTCATTGTCAGATGCCCTTCCCTGTCTCGACCTTCTTGATCTCGATCGAGGTCGCCGGACCGCGTGCGACCTGCGCGGCGATGGACTGCCGCTTGACGCCTTCCTTGTGGCGCAGCGTCAGCACGATCGCGCCAATCATGGCGACCAGCAGCACCATTCCCGCAATCTGGAAGTAGAAGAAGAAGTCGGTGTAGAGGATGTCGCCGAGCGCCGCCGTATTGTGCCGCGTCACGATGTCCGGCGTCGGCATCGCCACCTTGCCGGCCAGTTCCGGCGCGAAGCTGTAGCCGCCGACCACAATAATCAGTTCCGCCGCCAGGATAAGCCCGACCATCGCGCCGATCGGCGCATATTGCAGAGCGCCGCTTTTCAGCTCGGCGAAATCGACGTCAAGCATCATGACCACGAACAGGAACAGCACCGCGACCGCGCCGACATAGACGACGAGCAGGATCATCGCCAGGAACTCGGCGCCGGTGAGCAGGAACAGCGCCGCGGCGTTGAAGAACGTCAGGATGAGATAGAGCACCGAGTGCACGGGATTGCGGGCGGAGATGACCATGAAGGCCGCCGCCACCGCAATGAAGGCGAAGAGGTAGAAGAAGATCGCCTCTAATCCGTTGAGCATGGGTTGTCCCCGGTTTCCATATTCCCGATTCCGCCCCGCCTCCGGCCACGAAACCGCGTGTTCCCTTAGACGAGCCGCTATGGCGCGTCCACTTCTTAGCCGCTGGCGCGGCCGCGCCAGGCTTCGCTTCGCTCTAGCCTGCCCTTACCGATACGGCGCGTCGATCTGCATGTTGCGCGCGATCTCGCGCTCCCAGCGATCGCCGTTCGCGAGCAGCTTGTCCTTGTCGTAGTAGAGTTCCTCGCGGGTTTCCGTCGCGAACTCGAAATTCGGCCCCTCAACGATCGCGTCGACCGGGCAGGCCTCCTGGCAGAAACCGCAATAGATGCATTTCACCATGTCGATGTCGTAGCGGACCGTGCGCCGCGTGCCGTCATTGCGGCGCGGTCCTGCTTCGATGGTGATCGCCTGCGCCGGGCAGATCGCCTCGCAAAGCTTGCAGGCAATGCAGCGCTCCTCGCCGTTCGGATAGCGGCGCAGCGCATGCTCGCCGCGAAAGCGCGGGCTCTGCGGCCCCTTCTCGTGTGGATAATTCAGCGTCGCCTTCGGCGCGAAAAACTGCCGCATCGACAGGAAGAAAGCGCTGACGAATTCCTTCAGCAGCAGGCCTTTGGCGGCTTGGGCAAGTGCAGACATTATGCCCACCCTGTCAGTTTGAGGAAGGCAGCGGTTATGACCACCATGGCGAGCGACAGCGGCAGGAAAACCTTCCAGCCGAGGCGCATCAACTGATCGTAGCGGTAGCGCGGCACGAATGCCTTCACCATCGCGAACATGAAGAAGACGAAGCAGAGCTTCAGCACGAACCAGATCACCCCGGGAACCCAGGTGAATGGCGCAAAGGCAAATGGCGGTAGCCATCCGCCGAGAAACAGGATCGTGGTCAGCGCGCACATCAGGACGATGGCGACATACTCGCCGAGCATGAACATGAGGTACGGGCTCGCCGAATATTCGGACATGAACCCGGCGACGAGTTCCGATTCCGCCTCGGGCAGGTCGAAGG
>Ga0190271_10001001_pt1 | contig 15529 bp, 9 predicted proteins | sample Popmic356T_FD_133747 | JGI IMG/M metagenome (GOLD analysis project Ga0190271, IMG submission 133747) | Populus adjacent soil microbial communities from riparian zone of Weber River, Utah, USA - 356 T | ecosystem: Environmental > Terrestrial > Soil > Riparian zone | place: USA: Utah | collected...
AGGCGAGCGCAAGAAGATCGAACATCAGCGCGACATGCTCGACGTACGCCTCAGGCACGCCGACCGGGGCGTTTGGCACGTCCGGCTGCGCGTGAGCCTGTTTCTCCGCCCGCTCGATCCGCCGTTCGATCTCTCGGATGTAGCTCAGGTACTCATCGAGGCGCGCGCGATCGCGTGAAGGGAGGCCGCCCTCGATGTGCTTCAAATCATCAGCCACGAAATCAAGCAGGCTGCGATCGGTACGCATGCGTGCCAATCGTTGCTGAAGCGTCCCTCCGCCACCGAACAGGCGTTCGAACACGACGCGCGGGTTGATCTCCATCGGCAGCGGCGTCGTCGGCGTCTGCCAGTTCAGCGTGTTCATGTAGGCGCAGCTGTAGCCCGGATCGCAGGCGCCCACCAGCCCGCTGAAGTCTTCGGTCGCGACCTCGAGTGACGGGAACGTTGTGTCCTGCCCGATGCGCTTCGCGATGACCTGATCGACCGACACCCCGACCTCGAAGTCCGGACCGTCCGTTCGTTTCGGCGGCGTACCCGTGAGCCAGCAACCGGACGAGACCGCGTGGTTGGCATTGACCTCCACGCGGTTCAGTCCACTGACAACCACCAGAGAGTCGCGATAGGGCTCGAGCGGCTTCAGGATGGGAGTGAACTCGAAGTTCGCGCCCACGGCCGCCGGCGTCCACTGCCCCATAATCACACCGTGCGGGATGTAGACGAAGCCAACGCGCTTCTGCGACGCAGCCGCGCGCATGACTGCCGACGACAGGGCCGGCACCATCGCATCGAGGAATGGCAGCGCGATGGCTACACCGGCGCCACGAAGGAACGTACGACGAGGGATGGATGTCTTCGAGATGAACATTCCTAATTGGTCCCTGGATCGGTTTCGGCTCTTCTCATCTGGAACGGCACGCTCGTCACAATCCCACGGACGAGCGATGAGAATCGATAGTTGTCGGCGGCAGCGCCACGAAGGATCGTCCGGACTGCCGGCATGTCGTCGGCCTCGACGCTGCGGCCGAGCGCGTACGTGAGCAGTTTCTCAGTCATCGTGCTGACGAGAAGCTCGGGCCGCTTCAGCAACGACTGGCGCAATTCCACCACACCATTGATCTTGCTTCCATCCGCGAGCTCACCGGAGGCGTCGATCGGCAAGCCGGATTCCTGCGTGCGCCACACACCGACTGCGTCGTAGTTCTCGAGCGCCAGGCCGATCGGATCCATCACCTTGTGACAGCCCGCACACGCCGGGCTGGCGCGATGCAGTTCCATCCGGGCCCGCACGGTCTTCGGTGCGCCTGGCGTCTCCTCGGGGAACGGTGGCACAACCGGCGGCGGCGGAGGTGGCGGTGTTCCGACCAGGTTATCGAGGATCCACTTTCCGCGAACAACCGGCGACGTGCGATCGGCGTGCGACGTCACCAGCAGGATGCCGCCCTTGCCGAGCAGACCTTTCCGCGCGTCCTCGGTAACAGTCACCCTGCGGTAGTCGGGACCGTACACGTTCGGGATGCGATAGTGCTTCGCCAATCGCTCGTTCACGAACGTGTAGTCGGCCGTCATCAAATCGAGAACGCTGCGATCCTCGGTGATGATGCTGCCAACGAACAGATCCAGCTCGCGCTCGAACGCCTGCCTCAGGTTGTCGTCGAAATCCGGAAAGTCGTTCTTATCCGGCGTCGTGCTCTTCAGGTTTCGAATGTGAAGCCACTGCCCGGCAAAGTTCGCGACGAGCGCCTGTGCGCGCGGATCGGCGAGCATTCGGCGAACCTGCCGCTCGATCTCCTCGGGCCGGCGCAGTCGTCCCCGGCTTGCCGCATCCAACAGCTCATCGTCCGGGACGCTGCTCCACAAGAAGAACGAGAGACGCGAGGCCAGCTCGATGTCGCTGATGCGATACGGCGAACCAGGCGTTACGCCACCGGGATCCTGCTCGATGCGGAAGATGAACTTCGGGCTGACGAGCACCGCGCGCAACGCCATCTCTACGCCGCGATCGAAGCTTCCATCGCTGCGACCGGCGTCGTAGAACTTCATGAGGCTCGCGAGATCCGCGTCGGTCAACGGGCGGCGATATGCGCGGCGTGCCAGCGTCGACACAATCTTCTCGGCGCACGACCGCTCGGCATTCGCCTTCGTGGGCGCACACGTAAAGAGACGACGACGGCTCGGCGTGTCGCTGGCGCCGCTGGCATTGAACGGACCGCTCACCGTCACGTTCTCGACGTGGGGAACGCCCAGGTGATCCGTCGCGATGAGCGTGCTGCGCTGGAAGGGTTGCAGCCGGTTGCCGCCCTGCGCGACTGACCGCTGAAGAAATGCTGCGCCGACTTTGCGCTGGCCAGCCTTCACCTTCACGCGCACCTGCAACCGCTCGGCGAGTGAGTTCACCACGTTGGTCGCGTTGAGCGACGACTGCGTGTAGTCGTCGGGCCCGCCAACCGGCGCGAGCAGCACGCGCTCGCCATCGACCGTGACCTCGAGCTGATGCTCGTACTCGAGACCGCGGATCGATCCGAGATTGATCTCGAGCAGCTTGACCTTGATCACGTACTCGCCGTCGAGCGGGAACGTGTGCAGCGCCATCAACCCGCCGCGCGTTCCGGGAGGCAGGTCTTCGTCCTGCGAGGTCTGCGACGCGTCGCCACGAATGCGATACGTCTCTGAGCTCGGACCAATCGAGGGATCGCCAACTGCAAGCGCGCTGATCTTCGCGGCCGCTGACAGGTAGCGTTCGAGCAGCGACGGCGACACGCCAAGCGAGTCGGCGTTGTTGTCGAAGCCGTCCACAGAGTCGTCGGGCGGGAGAAGGGACGAGGCATCGACTTCGAGCGCGAGCAGATCGCGAATCGCGTTCTGATACTCGGCGCGGTTCAGTCGATGCGGAAGATGCCGACCGGGATTGGGATGCGTCACCGCTCGTCGATCGAGCGACGTCTCGAGATACGAGATCAACGCAGTCTGCGTCGCCGCATCGGGACGCGGCATGCCAACCGGTGGCATCGCGCCTGCGTGCAGCTTCTTGATCACCTTCTCCCAGATGGCAGCAGAGTCACCGACTCGTGTCAGGTCTGCCTTGTCCAGGATCACGCCCGATACCGTAGCCGACGTCGTCGCGCGCGAGTTGTGACACCCGACGCAGTACTGGTTGACGACCTTCTGCAGGTCGGCGGCCGACGGTGCGGCAGCCGGCTGACTCGGTACCGGAGTGGCTGCTTTGCTCGGTGCTGAATTAGCGGGTGCGCGCGATGCGCTCTGTTCCGCTTGCGAGACGGACGTCGCCACAGCCGCCGTCCACACGACGGCCATCAACACGCCAATTTGGAGTCTCTGTGACCTCATCTCGCGCAGCGCTCGTTAGGATACGTGATCGTTCGGATAGTGCTCTGTACCCCAATTGGGGGGGCCGCCCATAAGCATGACGCGAATCTGCCAGAATGTGCCGCGATGACACCTTCGGCGCGGATCGTTTCCACCGTGTTGCTCGTCGCGATAGCGGTGGCCGGTCCAACGGCACAGCGTGCCACCATCAAGCTGATCGACGTCGCGGCCGAGGCCGGCATCGATCTCGTCAACGTCTCTGGCGGACCAGCGAAGGACTACATCGTCGACGCCAACGGCAACGGCGCGGCGTTCTTCGACTACGACAACGACGACGACCTCGACGTGCTCATCGTCAACGGCTCGACGCGGGACAACTTCGCGAAGGGCGGCGATCCGATGGTGGCGCTCTATCAGAACGACGGCCGCGGACACTTCCGCGACGTGACGGCTGCCAGCGGCTTCGATCGGCGGGGGTGGGGATCCGGCGCCTGTGTCGGTGACATCGACAACGACGGCACGAAGGACGTCTACATCACGGCGTTCGGCGCCGACGCGTTGTGGCGCAATACCGGGAAGGGCACGTTCGTTGACGTCACGCGCAGCGCCGGTTTCGACGAGACGAGATGGGGCACAAGCTGCGCGTTCGCTGACTACGATCACGATGGGTTCCTCGATCTCTACGTTGCCAATTACGTCGCGTTCGACGACAAGACGATTCCCGCGCGCGGCACGACCGCCAACTGCCGCTTCATGGCGACCGACGTCTTCTGCGGGCCGAAACGCCTGACGGGCGACCTCGACGTTCTCTACCGCAACAACGGCAATGGCACGTTCTCTGACGCCACCGCTCGCGCGGGCGTGAAGGATCCGGGCTACTACGGCTTCGGCGTCGTCTTCGCTGATCTCAACGACGACGGGTGGCCGGATATTTACGTGGCGAACGATTCAGTGCCGAACCTGCTGTTCCGCAATCGCGGTAACGGAACGTTCGTCGAAGAAGGCCTGGTGTCTGGCGCCGCATTGAGCGGCGACGGGCGGCCGCAGGCCGGCATGGGCGTGGACGCAGGCGACTACAACGGCGACGGACTTCCCGATCTCATCGTCACGAACTTCTCTCACGACTACAACGCGCTCTACGAGAACGGTCCCGCGGGTATCTTCACCGACCGGAGCTACGCGACTGGAGTCGCGTCGACGGCGGGGCCCTATCTCGGCTGGGGCGCGAAGTTCGTTGACCTGGACAACGACGGCCGGCTCGACATCTTCATCGCGAACGGCCACGTCTACCCCGAGGTCGACAAACACGGGCTCGGCACGCGCTATCAACAGCGCAATCAGGTATTCGTAAACGAGGGCACGCGCTTCCGACACGCGAGCGCCGAGATCGGCGGCGGGCTGCAGCTGGAGAAATCGAGCCGCGGGGCTGCCTTCGGCGACTACGACAACGACGGCGACGTGGACGTGCTCGTCATCAACATGAACGAGCGGCCCACGCTGCTGCGCAACGACACGACATCTGCCAATCACTGGATCACGCTCCGCCTGGTCGGAAGCAAGAGCAACCGTGACGCCATCGGCGCGCGCGTCCGCATCGACGCCGGCAAGCGTCGCCAGACGACGTTCGTTCGCGGTGATGGGAGCTATATGTCGCACAGCGACACGAGGGCGCACTTCGGGCTCGCAGAGGCGGCGCGCGTGGATCGGATTGAGATCAAGTGGCCAAGCGGGGCGGTCGAGACGGCCACGGGGCTCGCGGCGGATCGGTTCTATGTCGCGCGAGAGGGGGCGGGGGTCTCTGTTCGCTGAGGAGGGGCGGAGGGCGCGGGGAATTAATCAACGCAGGGATCGCGGGGATCGCAGAGGCGGCCATTCGGGTGGGCCGCGCTTCGCGGCCATGGATCGACAGCGGTGGGACACGCAAGCGCTGGTCGCTTCTGAAGCGTTTGCGTGGTTCCCGCCGCTGTCGATTCTTCGCCCGGCCGCAGGCCGGGCGCACCCGAATGACCTGTCACTCCGGAAAGTCGTTCACCACCCGTTTGATTCCTTCCTTCATGGTGCGAGCACCGAAGTTCAGAAGCAGACCGACCCGACAGTCAGCGATGCGGAGGTACGTGTAGAGCTGCTGACTATGAATCGGTGCCAGAGATTGCATCGCCTTCACTTCGACGATCACCTGGCCATCGACGATCAAGTCGACGCGATAGGCACAATCGATCCGCACTCCGCGATAGATCAATGGAAGGGCCTTCTGCGTTTCGATCGCTACGGCCTCCCTTGATAGCTCGAAACACAGGCAAGCGAGATACGCACTCTCGAGCAACCCCGGTCCGAGTGCTTTGTGAACGTTGATGGCCGCCTGAACGACACGCGAAGTGAGGTGGTTCAGAGATTCGGCGGAAGCAGGTGCAGGCATGCAGGAGCTTGTTGCGTCAGGCATGCCAGAGCAGGAAGGCTTGAATGTAGTGAAAACAGTGAAGTGTCGACGTCCACAGTATGCAGTTTTCGAGATTGGGAACGAAGGGCCAGCTCGCAAGAATTCCGCCCCTGCGATCTCCGCGATCCCTGCGTTAAGAAACCTCGCGACCTCTGCCTTCTCTGCGATCCCGCTAACGCGCTAATTCGCGAATCCGCTCCAGCTTCCCCTGCCGAACGAGCTGCTGTGAGAGCGCGCGCTGGCGCGTAGCCTCGTCGCGATTCCCCGCGGCGGAGTACGCGTCGGCGAGATACGTAAACCCCTCAGCAGTCTGTTCGAGCCGTTGCGCAGCCTCCAGGTGCTCGATGGCTTCCTGCGGGCGCTTCGCTCGCAGCAGCGCAAGGCCGAGGTCGCGGCGCGAACGTGAGCTCTCGGGCTCGAGCTCGAGCACCTCTTCGTACGACGCGACCGCCTGCTCGAAGGCGCCGGCCAGGAGGTTCTTCGACGCCTCTCTGCGAAGCGCATCCAGCTGGAACGCACGCTGACCGGCTGCCTCCGACTCGGCCTGCTGTTGCTGAAACTGTTCGAGCGCCCGCTTCGCCTCTTCCGTCTTCCCAAGCCGCATCAGCGACGTGCCGAGCGCGTATCTGGCTTCTTTCAAACCGGGATCGAGAGAGAGCGCGCGTTCGAGCGTCACGGCCGCCTCGGCGTACTTGAGCAGCCTCGCCTGCACCTGACCTGCCGCGGCGTACGCTTTCGCATCGCGCGGGTCCAGCCACGTGGCCGCGAGGAACTCGGCGAGTGCCTGCTCGTCGCGGCCCTGCAGGTAGTACATCTCCCCAAGCTGGCGATGCGCTTCGCCACTGTTGGGATTGGCCTCGATGCGGCGCGTGTACGCGGCAACGGCGCCGTCGAAGTCGGCCTGATTCACGAGCGTCGCGCCGAGCGCGCGGAAGAACTCGTCGCGACCGACGATCGGTCCGAACACCTCGCTGTCGTGGAAGCTCTTCGCCGCCTGGGGCAGGAGCGACTGGCGGCCGTACAACTGGGCGAGCGCGTGATGAACGCGCCCCGAGCGCAGTCCGCTGTCGAGCGTCAGTGTCAGCTCCCGCTCCGCTTCGGCCAGACGGCGATCGCCAGCAAGCACCTCGGCCAGCGCGACACGCGCACGCTCGTCGCCTGGGGCGAGACGGATCGCGGAGCGCAGATGATCGATGCTCTTCCCGGACTGATCGTCGATCCAGTACGCCACGCCGAGCAGGCGATTCGCCTCTGAATCGTTCGGCGAATCGGCAACGATCGCTCGCAGTTCCTGCATTCCCGCATCCAGTTGACCCTGCCGGATCATCGACGCTGCTCGTACGACACGCGCGCGCGCCACGGAATCGCCCGCCACGATCGGATCGCCGGCATACGCGATTCGGAATTTGTCGACCGCTGCGGAGTAGTCTCCGTTTCGTAACGCCGCGTAGCCATCCACGTAGCGCGCCTGCGGAAAGATCGGCGCGACGCCGGCAACTTGCCGCAAGAGGTCGACTCGCTCGAACGGTGCAACCGTGGGCGCCGCAGCATTCACCGCCGGCGCGCGCCTGCTCAACGCGCGTTGAAACCCGCCGATGGCCCGAGACGAGTCGGCCTGCTGGTCGAGCGCGGCCAGCAGCCGCGCGAGCGTATAGAAACTCGCCGCGTTGTCGGGATTGAGCGCCGTGGCACGACGCAACGCGCGCGCCGCGTCGGCATCGCGGTCCGCCGCCGTGTAGGCGAGCGCCTGAAGTGTGTAGACGTCGGCCCGGCCGTCGTCCTGGTTCTCCGCCGCCTTGAGCTCCTTCAGCGCATCCTCGAGACGATGGCGGTCGAGAAGAACGGTGGCGACGGCTAGGTGCACTTCCGCGGCGGGTTTGCTGCGGCTCGCGTCAGCCTGAAACTGCTTGACCGCGAGGTCCCATCGATCGAGCGACTCGCGCATCGACTCGACGCTGAGACGAAGATCGTTTCCCTCGTCGCCAAACGTTCCCGCCTGCGCACGCGTGAATCGTTGCAGCGCATCGACGAACTCCAGCTTCAGCTTGTGGATGGACGCCGCCTCGAGCCAGAGACGGTTGTAGGCCGGCGAGGTTGAACTCGTCGTCGGCGCGCACTCTGACGTTGCACACTCGGCGCTCTTCTGCGCGCTCGCGGCGGGGGCAGCAAGGACGAGAAGAAGGAAAAGGCCGGCGAAATTCCGGGTTCCGAGTTCCATGTTCCGGGTTCGGCGCTCATGGTGCCCCGTTCGAGCCGGCTTTGGCAATGCGCCAGCTCCCGAACCTCGAACCCGGAACCTCGAACCTTGAACTCGAACTCAGAACACGAACCTGGAACCCGGAACCGGGAACCTGGAACTTGTCTAGTTGGTACCAGTTTTCGTTTTCAGGTATTCGACGACATTGCTGACGTCCTTGCGGCTGGCGACGGCGACCTCGAGTGGCGTGCGCCCCTGCTTGTTCTTGGCGTTGAGATCGGCGCCGTGCTCGACGAGGAATCGCACGATGGGAACCGAGGCGCGGCCCGTGATCGCCGCGTGCAGCGCCGACTCACCGTTGTTCGTGGTCGCGTTAATGTCCAGGCCGGACTCCATACACAGCTTGATCGCTTCGATGGCGTCCTTCTCCGAGCCCTGATCGTACGAGGGTGCCGCCGGGCTGCCGTCGCGCCACCCCATGCCGGCAGCCAGCATCAGCGCGTTCGCCTGATTCGGCTGCGTGAGCTTCGGGTCCGCGCCAGCCGCCAGCAGCATGCGCATCACGGTGACGTCGCCAGACTTGGCTGCGCGCATGAACGGCGTGGAGCCTTCACCGAGGGCGCGATCACCCGCGGTGTGATGCCGTTGGAAGAGCGGCGCTGCAAGCCGCGCATTCGGATCGGCGCCGTGCGCGAGCAGAACCTTGATCAGATCGACGGCCCCGAGCTCACCCGATGGCTTCGGATTGGGGCGGCCGTGGCCGATCGCCAGGCGATCCATGTCGACCGCGGCGTAGAGCGCCGCCATCTTCGCTTCCTTGTCGGCAACGTTCGGATCGGCACCCTTCTCGGCAAGTGCCGCGGCGACGTCGTAGTTCGCGTTGATGATCGCAAGAACAAGAGCGGTCGCGCCGTCGGGGTCGGTAAGGTTCAGATCGGCGCCAAGCGACGCCAGTGCCACGGCCGCATCGAGCGATCCCTGCCTCGCCGCGTACATCACCGGCGTCCAGCTGCCGAGCGGCAGAATCGATTGACCGTTGCGGCGCCGCGGAACGTCAAGGGCGCGGGAACGCTCGTTGACGTCGGCGCCGCGGGCAACGAGCAGCTTGATCGCGTCGACGTGGTTCTCGGCAGCCGCCCACATCAGCGCGGTCTCTCCGTACCACTTCTCACGCGCTTTCAAATCGGCGCCGTGCTCGATCAGGACCTTGAGCACGCCGGCGTTGCCGGTTCGTGCCGCCGTCATCAGAACGGTCTCGCCTTCGGGCAACACCGCGTTGGGATTCGCACCGGCCTCGAGCAGCACTTCCGTCGCCGGCACACTGCCGTTGATCGCCGCCAACTGCAGCGGTGTGATGCCCTCGCGGGTCGCTGCGGCGGCATCGGCGCCTGCACGCAGCAGCATCCGCACCATCTCCAGATCGTCGGAGCGCACCGCGTAGTGAAGCGCGGTCGTGCCGTCGCGCTCCGTGACCTTGAGCGCCGCCGGCTGCTTGAGGAGCGCGCGGACGGCCTCGCGATCTCCGGACTTGACCGCATCGATCAGACGCAAGGGCGCTTCCGCGGCCGTCGCCATGACAGCCGCAGTGAGCGCAAGGAGCGCGAGCGTGAATGTTCGAACCAGGGATCTCATCGCCGGATCAGATTCGGAGCGTCAGACTTCGACCCGGCCTGAGCTCTCGGCAAACGAGTCGAGATGCGTGCCGTAGACATCGGCCACCTGCAGCCACAGGTTCGCGACCGGAGTCCAATCCGGCGCCACGATGTGCCGATCGCCTTTGACCTTGCCTCCCGCGCTGCCGACGGCAACGAGCGGAAGCGGATATGGAGCGTGCGCCTGACCGTCGCTCATGCCGGCGCCGTAGAAGACCAGCGAGTTGTCGAGGACGGTGCCATCGCCCTCCGGCATCGCCTTCAACTTCTCCACGAAGCGCGCGAACAACTGCGCGTAGTGAAGGTTGATCTTGGCGTGGTTCTCCATGTTCTCGGGACGGCCGCCGTGATGCGAAACGTCGTGGTGCGTGCCCGGGATGTTGAGTTCGGGGTACGTCCGTTGGCTCGCTTCACGCGACATCATGAACGAGAACACGCGCGTCAGGTCTGACTGATAGGCCACGGCAAGCAAGTCGAACAGCAGGTTGGCGTGATCGACGAAGTTGTCCGGCACGCCGAGCGGCGCGTCGAGCGCGATCACCTTCTTCGAATTCTGCGCTTCGGCCCGCTGGATGCGTCGTTCGATCTCGCGAACGTTGTCGAGGTAATCACCGATGCGGGCGCGATCGCGCGCACCGACCTTGCGCTGCAGATCGCGCGCTTCTTCGCTGACCGAGTCGAGGATGCTGCGATCTTCCTGAATGCGCTGGAGACGCTCGGCCTGCGTGCCCGATCGTCCGAACATCCGCTCGAACGCCGCGCGCGGATTGGTCTCCATCGGATTCGATTGCGTTTCCGACGCCCACGAGATGCTGTTCATGTAGGCGCAGCTGTAACCGGGCACGCACCCGCCGACGTAACCGCTGAAGTCTTCGGTTGCCACTTCCATCGACGGAAGCTGCGTGTCCTGACCGATCTGCTTCGCGATCACCTGGTCGATGCTGACGCCGACACGGATGTCTTCCGCCTCGGTCTGCTTGGCGACCGCGCCGGTCAACCAGCCCGCAGAGCTCACCGCGTGATCGGTCACGGCCTTGCCACCGGCCCTCGAGAGGTTGCCGAACGAGGTGACCTGATTGCGGAACGGTTCGAGCGGCTTGAGAATCGTCTTGTACTCGTAGCCCGCGCTCGTTGCGTCTGGGAACCAGTGCTTGTTGGTGGCGCCGTTCGGAAAGTAGACCGCGCCGAAGCGAAGCGGACCTTTGGCTGGCGTTTGCGCGAGAGCCGTGAACGCCGGCACCATCGACTCGAGCAACGGCAGCGCCAGGGTGGTCCCGACGCCGAGCAGGAACGTCCGCCTGGGCAATGCCTTCTTGGTTACAAACATTAATAGGTCCCCTGGCCGCGACTAGCGGTCGCTGTCGCCGACAACCCGCATCTGGAAGGCCGGGCTGTTGACGATCCCCATGATGATGCCTGAAAAACGGTAATCCTGCCGCTCTGCTTTTCGGACGATATCCCTGACAACCGGCATGTCGTAATACTGCAGCCCGCGCCCGAGCGCGTAGGTCATCAGCTTCTCGGTCACCGTGCGCACGAACACGTCGGACCGAGCAAGAATCGCGTCGCGAAGGGCGACGACGCCGTCGATCTTCGTGCCATCGGCGAGCTGCCCCGACGCGTCGAGGGGAACGCCGGCCTCGCGTGTGCGCCAGGCCCCGATGCCGTCGAAGTTCTCGAGTGAGAAGCCGATCGGATCCATCAGCTTGTGGCAGCCGGCGCACGTCGGGCTGGCACGGTGACGCTCCATACGTTCGCGCAGTGTCCTGGGCGCCTCTTCAGTGCTCCCTTCGAGCGGCGGCACGTTGGGAAGCGGCGGCGGCGGTGGCGTCCCGAGCACGTTCTCGAGCACCCACTTCCCTCGAAGAACCGGCGCCGTGCGATCCGCGCGCGACGTCACCATCAGCAGCCCGCCCTTGCCAAGCAGGCCACGCCGCGCATCGTTGGTCAGCGTGACCTTGCGGAAGTGACTGCCGTAGACGTTCGGGATCCCGTAGTGCTTTGCGAGCCGCTCGTTGACGAAGGTGTAGTCCGCGGTCAACAGGTCGAGCACATTCTTGTCGCCGCGCACGACGCTGTCGAAGAACAGCTCGGCTTCGGTCTGGAAGGCGTCCCGTAGCGTGTCGTCGAAGTCAGGAAACTCGTCGTGGTTGGGCGCAACAGTTCGCAGGTTCCTCGTGTGCAGCCACTGACCGCTGAAGTTGTTCACGAAGGCGTTCGCCTTCGGGTCGGCAATCATCCGACGCACTTCACGCTCGAGCACCGCCGGATTGCGAAGCTGACCCTTCAACGCCACATCCATCAGGGCATCGTCGGGAATGCTGCTCCAGAGAAAGAACGATAGACGCGACGCAAGCTCGACGTCGGTCACGTTCTGCGGCGTGCCTGGCTTCGCGGTGGGGCTGTCCTCTTCGACGCGGAACACAAACGACGGGCTGGCAAGAAGCCGGCGCAACGCCATCTGTATCCCGGTGTCGAAATTCCCTTTGGATCGGCCGGCACGATAGAAGGTGAGCAGGCGAGTCGCGTCAGCCTTCGTCACCGGCCGGCGATACGCCTGGCGCGCCAGCGTCGAGAGAATCTTCGTGGCGCACGCGTCTTCGTCGGCCCCGGTCTTCGGGCGGCACGAGGAGAAGATGCGCTGCCGGCTCGGCGTGTCTCCTGGCCCCACTGGATTGAACGGACCGGCGATGGTGAGCGTCTCGATGTGGGGACGGCCGGTTGAGTCGTAAGTGCCCGCGGAGCTGCGAAGGAACGGACGCAGCCGCTGCGTGCCCTCACCGATCTTGCGCACGAACGACGCACCGACTTCGTGTGGTCCGGCTTTCACCGGCACCGTGACCTGGAGTCGCGCGTCCACGGCATCGCTGCGTTCGGTGATGCTCGCACCGGCCGGCAGGACTGGATCGTTGTCGCCGCCGATCGTGATGATGAAGACGCGCTCACCATCAACCGTGATCTCGATCTGATGCGGGTGCTCGAGACCGCGAATCGCTTCGAGGTTGGTGCGATAGAGCTCGAGTGAGAAGCGGTACTCCGCATCGAGCGGGAAGTTGTGGTGGACGACCGCCCCGCCGACGGTGCCGAGCGGAAGACCCTCGATGTGCTGATCCTGCGAGCGATCCTGGCGGATGCGATACGTATCTGATCCCGGCGACACGGCCCCACCGACGGCGAGCGCGCTGACGCGATCGGCCGCGACGAGATAGCGCTCGAGGAGTGCGGGCGACGTCCCCAGAAGATCGGCGATGTTGTCGAAGCCGAACGCGGAATCATCGGGCGGCAGGAGCGACGCAACGTCGACGTCGAGCGCGATCAGATCGCGCACCGAGTTCGCATACTCGCTGCGATTCAATCGCCGGATGAGCGGCCGCCCGGGATTGGGTTTCGCTGCCGCGGCTTTGTCGAGCTCCGTCTCGAGGTAGGTGGCGAGTGCCTCGTAGGTGGCGTCATCGGGTCGAGGCATGCCTTGCGGCGGCATCGACCGGGTGCGGAGCCTGCGCACGACGTTTTCCCAGATCTCGCCGTGAGCCGACGGAGTTGCGATGTCCACGCCGTCGAGCTCGAGGTCGGATGTCTTCGTGCGCTGGTTGTGGCAGGTGACGCAGTACCGATCGACGACCGCGCGCGGGTTGAGAGAAGTATTTGCGGCAACCGGCGCCGGCGCAGGCGAGTTCTGTGCGCTGTTGGCAGCCAGGATGGCCCACCCTGCCGACAGCACCCACGCCGATGCGACTGCGAACGCGATCCTTCTCATCTCACCTCAGGACAGGCTGCCTCTCACCTCAACGCAGATTCGGACACGACTATCGATCGGTTGTATGACAGTTCCACCAATGGATCAATGCCCCGATCAGGTGACCGTTGGCCGATTTTGCTTGGATTTTGAACGATTTTCCCGGCACCGTGATATGTCTAATCAGAGCTCAAATGCCCCTCTACGAATACCAGTGCCGAGCCTGCGGCCACGACTTCGAAACGCTCGTGCGTGGCACGGAGCAGCCCGCATGTCCGGCGTGCCAGTCGCACGACATCGAGCGGCTGCTGTCGTCCTTCGGCGTCAGCTCCGAGGCGCGCTCGCACTCGGTGTTGCAGACCGCACGCCGCGACTTCACGCACAGCACCGATCGAAAAGACCGAATCAGGCACGAGGCGGAACAGGTTCGCGATCACGTGCAGGAGGACTACGGCCTCCAGGTGCCCAAACTCAAAGAGTGATCGCTCTCGGGACTCGGGATTCGATCCTTCAGTTCAACGTTCCTGCGCCGGCGCAGCAGGAGGCGCATTCGGCGCCGATTGTCCCTGCTGACCTCCGCGACCTGCGGGAGCCTGCCCTGCCGTGCCGCCTTCCGGCACGTGATGAACGCGCGACTTGAAGCGCCACCCCTGCGGCGTCTTGACGTAGGTATCTTCGTAATAACCTTCGTGGTGAATCTTGTAGGGATCACCGCCGAGCCCGATCATCAACATGTCCACGCTGCCGGTGGCGCCTTCTGCTGTCGGCGTGATGATGTGGTTCACATACAGATGCTTGACGCCCTGGCGGATCCAGCCGACGTTCTTGCAGCCGCGCGAGCCGCCGCCTGAAATTTCAGCGAGCCGCTCGCGACCCTGTGCCTTGTTGCCGACCTTGCCGTTCACTTCGGGCGCGAAGTATCCGTCCTCCGCGAAGAGGTCCGCGTAGTCGTAGCCGTTGTTTGAGCAGGTATCGATCGCGCGCGCGTACTTCGCGACGAGCTGCTGGATCTCGAAGTAGTCGAGCGCCGTGAGCTGTGGCGCCGCCTGCGCTGATGCAGGACGCGCCGCGGACAAGCTGACGGCAAGAGCGATGGCGGACGCGATCACGAGTGGTGACTTGGCCATGATGAATCCCGCTGAAAGAAAAACCGGCGGGCTCGTGGAAACCACGAACCCGCCGTGTGAACCCTGAACTGTCTACCGCCTACTGCCTACCGCCTACTTCTAGAAGTCGAACTGCCCGCTGACCTTGAAGAGGCGCGCGTCCATGATGCGCTGCGGTGTCCGCCACACTGCGTACGCGGCGTTCTCCTGCATCACGGGGTTGGCGTTGAGCGCGTTGTAGATGTCCAGGTTGACTGACGCGCGGCGTCCGCCGAACCGGAAGATCTTCCCGACGCGCAGGTCGAGCTGATTGGTCCGGTCGCTGTAGATATCACCTGGCACGAGCATGTTGATCGTGGCAGTAGCCGCGCCACTTGACAGCGGCCGACCGAGGGAAGGGGCGATCTCTGCGCTCGTGTAGTTACGGTTGGCACTGACCACCGGACCGGGCGTGCTTTGCACCGTCGCTGCCACGTTCACGTCAACCCGTGGAAGGACATAGGTCGCAAGGAACTTCGCCTGCGTCAGGAACGCCGCCGCGACATGACACGCCCGCGGGCTTGGACCGGCGCCGGGAGCGGCTCCGCCGAATACCGCACCTTGAGAATTGGCGATGATCTCGCAGTTGTCCGTCGTCGTTCGGCCGGTGCTGACGCCGCCCTGCAATACCAGCCCGTTCTGGAGACGCGCATTGGCGCTGAAGTCCATCCCGTTCCAGCGCTCGGTCTGCTTGCCGAAGTCTCTCGCAAACGTCGTATACGCCGTGCCGACGCCCACCTTCGTAGGCTTGATGTTGTACAACCCGTCGATGACGTACCCGCCACCACCGGGCAACCCGGCATCGGCCGGCGCGGTCACGCTATACGGATCGTAGTCGGCAGCCGTGAGACCCTGCAGCTGCGTCACCTGGAAGTTGCCGAACCAACGGCGGAAGTAGCCAACGTCGATGCCGAGGCGCGGCGCGAGCTCGTGCTGCACGCTCGTCGAGAACTCCCAGTTGTACGGCCGGTTGCCCCAGCCGAAACGTGTGTCCTCATTGAACTGCGCGATCGAGCTTAACGTCCCGAACGGGCTGAG
>Ga0190271_10001002_pt1 | contig 15511 bp, 11 predicted proteins | sample Popmic356T_FD_133747 | JGI IMG/M metagenome (GOLD analysis project Ga0190271, IMG submission 133747) | Populus adjacent soil microbial communities from riparian zone of Weber River, Utah, USA - 356 T | ecosystem: Environmental > Terrestrial > Soil > Riparian zone | place: USA: Utah | collected...
CTGCGACTCGATCATGAAGACCATGCTCGAGTGGCCGAGGCCGGTGTTCGGGCCGACGACGAAGAAGAGGTTCGGGAAGCCGTTGACCGTGGCGCCCTTGTAGGCCTGCATGCCGTGCTTCGCGAAATGGTCGGCCAGCGTGGTCCCGTCGCGCCCGGTGACGTGGTGGGCGATCGGCAGGTCGGTGGTGTGGAAGCCGGTGGCCACGACGATCGCGTCGACGTCGCGCTCGACGCCGTCGCGCGTCACGATGCCGGTGGGTGTCACCTTCGCGATGCCATCCGTCACGAGCTCGACGTTGTCCCGGTCGAGGGCCGGGTACCAGTCGTTGGAGATCAGGATGCGCTTGCAGCCGATCTCGTAGTCCGGCGTCACTGCTTCGCGCAGCGCCGGGTCGGAGATGCCCTTGCGGATGTTGGCCAGGCCCAGCTGCTTGGCCGGCCACGCCAGCTTCGGGTTGCGCGTGAACGCGGGGACGTAGCCCTCGCGTGCCCAGTAGATCGCGGTGCGGTAGATCCGCTGCAGGCCGGGCAGGTGGCGGAAGCCGACCTTCTCGATCCCGGTGTAGTCGCGGTCGTTCCGCGGGATCACCCACGGGGCGGTGCGCTGGTAGACGTCGAGGTTCTCGACCACCGGAGCGATCTCGGGCACGATCTGGATCGCGGAGGCACCGGTGCCGATGACCGCGACCCGCTTGCCGGCGAGGTCGTAGTCGTGGTTCCACTGCGCGGAGTGGAAGACCTCCCCCTCGAAGCTGTCGAACCCGTCGATGTCGGGGTTCTTCGGGTCCGACAGGGCACCCGCGGCGGACACGATCACATCGGCGGTGACCCGGCCGCGGCTGGTACGCACCGTCCAGACCTGCCGGTCCTCGTCCCACGTGGCGTCCTCGGCCGCGGTCTCGAAGACGAAGCGGTCAAGGGTGCCCGAGCGCTGTGCGACGTCCTGGATGTACTCCTGGATCTCGGGTTGGGGGGAGAACGAGCGCGACCACCTCGGGTTCAGCGCGAAGGAGTAGGAGTACAGCTGCGAGGGGACGTCGCAGGCGGCCCCGGGGTAGGTGTTGTCCCGCCAGGTGCCGCCGACGTCGTCCCCGCGCTCGAGGACGAGGAAGTCGCGCTCGCCGGCTTCCTCCAGCTTGATCGCCGCCGCCAGGCCGCCGAAACCGGCTCCGATGACGAGGACGCGGACATGAGAGGGGAGGGCCTCGGTGCTCATGTACCCACGGTATTTGGCTATTGAACCCGGGTCAATAGCATTGTTGAAAGTTGTTCAGTAGCATGGGTCACGTGACCAGCACACGAACCCGCCTGGCACCGGCCCAGCGTCGCGAACAGCTGCTGGACCTCGGGGTGCAGCTGCTCTCCGTGCGCCGTCTGGACGATCTGTCCATCGACGAGCTCTCCGAGGAGGCCGGCATCTCGCGGGGGCTGCTCTACCACTACTTCTCGAGCAAGCGCGACTTCCACCTGGCCGTGCTGCGGCGGATGGCGGACCGGCTGGTCGCGGTGACGGCACCCGTCGAGGGCCTGCCTCCGCTGGAGCAGCTGCAGCGCTCCCTGGATGCCTTCGTGGACTTCGTCGTGACGAACCGCGACGCCTACGTCTCCTTCAACCGCGCCGCGGCCGCCGGCGACACCGACTTCCACGTCATCTACGAGGACGCGCGCGTGGCGTTGACCGACCGGATCTTCGTCGTGGCCGACAGTGAGATGCTCGCCGAGATCGGCCTGGAGGACTCCCCGGCGGTCCGCCTCATGGTCCGTGGTTGGAGCGCACTCGTCGAGGAGCTGCTGCTCCGGTGGCTCGAGGACGACCGCGGGCTCAGCCGGGCACAGCTGGTCGAGCTGATGACCGGCGCCCTGCCTTCACTCGGTCGGATTGTCAGCCCGACAAGATAGGGCGGAATCATCAGGCGCGCAGGCGGGTAGCGTCGGGCCGTGACCTACACCTCGGACTTCCCCTTCGTGTACCTCACCGCGGACGTGGTGGCCTTCAGGGTGCGTCCCGGCACCGGGCTGTCGGTGCTCGTCGTGAAGCGAGGTAACGCGCCGTACCGCGGCCGGTACGCGTTTCCCGGAGGCTTCGTGGGGGAGCGCGAGGACGTCGAGCGAGCCGCCCGACGAGAGCTGCGGGAGGAGACCGGTGTGCGCGACCGCGCCCTGCGGCTGCTCGAGATCGGGGCGTACGCCGGACCGCGTCGGGACCCCCGCCACCGCACTGTGTCTGTGGCCTTCCTTGCCGTCGTGGGACCCGACACCACCGCGACCGCAGGGAGCGACGCCGCGGACGTCGAGTGGCTCCCGGTCGCCGAGCTGCTCGGTGCTCGTGGACGCGCGCGGCTCGCCTTCGACCACGAGGAGATCCTGACCGACGCCCACCTCCTGCTGCGCGACCGGCTGGAGAGCACCTCCCTGGGCCTCGGGCTGCTGCCCGCCGAGTTCACCGTGGCGGAGCTCCGGCAGGTCTACGAGGCCGTGTGGGACCGGGAGCTCGATCCCGGCAACTTCCAGCGCAAGGTCACCGCGACCGCGGGTCTGCTGCGCGACACCGGGAAGCTCTCCGTCGGTGGCCGGGGACGGCCGGCGGGGCTGTTCAGGGCCGGAGGGACCGACGAGATCTGGCCGCCGATGTCTCGGGACCGCGACAGGTGAGACCTGTCAGGTATCCGGAAGAGCTGCCCGTCAGCGCGCGTCGCCAGGAGATCGCGACCGCCATCCGGGACCACCAGGTCGTCGTCGTCGCGGGCGAGACCGGATCGGGCAAGACCACCCAGATCCCGAAGATCTGCCTCGAGATGGGACTCGGCGTCCGCGGCATGATCGGGCACACGCAGCCGCGACGGATCGCCGCCCGCAGCGTCGCCGAGCGGATCGCCGACGAGCTCGCCGTCCCGCTCGGTGGCGTGGTGGGCTACCAGGTCCGGTTCACCGACCGCGCCGGGCCGGACACCTTGGTCAAGGTGATGACCGACGGCATCCTGCTCAACGAGCTCCAGCACGACCGGTCGTTGGATGCCTACGAGGTGATCGTCGTCGACGAGGCCCACGAACGCTCCCTCAACGTCGACTTCCTGCTCGGCTACCTCAAGCGGCTGCTGCCTCGGCGGCCCGACCTCAAGGTCGTCGTCACCTCGGCCACCATCGACCCGGACAAGTTCGCCGCGCACTTCGCCGATCAGGAGGGGAGGCCGGCGCCCGTCATCGAGGTCTCCGGCCGCACGTACCCCGTCGAGGTGCGCTACCGGCCCCTGGTGGAGGAGAGCTGGGCCGACGACGAGGGGGAGCCGGTCGTGCGCGACCAGACCGAGGCGGTGGTCGACGCCTGCCGGGAGCTCGTCGGGGAGGGGCCCGGCGACATCCTCGTCTTCCTCCCGGGCGAGCGCGAGATCCGCGACACAGCCGACGTCCTCCGGGGTGTGTCCTGGGGACGCGAGTCCGTCGAGGTGCTGCCCTTGTTCGCGCGGCTGTCCGCGGCCGAGCAGCACCGGGTGTTCGCTGCCCATACCGGGCGCCGCATCGTGCTGGCCACGAACGTCGCAGAGACCTCCCTGACCGTGCCCGGCATCAGGTACGTCGTCGACAGCGGCCTGGCCCGGATCTCGCGCTACTCCGCCCGCACCAAGGTGCAACGGCTGCCCATCGAGCCGATCAGCCGCGCGTCGGCGCAGCAGCGATCGGGGCGCTGCGGACGCCTCGAGGCCGGCGTGGCCATCCGGCTGTGGTCGGAGGAGGACCAGGAGTCACGCCCCGAGTTCACCGACCCGGAGGTCCTGCGGACCAACCTCGGTTCGGTCATCCTCCAGATGACGGCACTAGGCCTGGGCGACGTCGCCGCGTTCCCCTTCCTAGACCCGCCCGACCGTCGCCAGGTCACCGCCGGGGTGCAGCTCCTGGAGGAGCTCGGTGCCCTCTCGGTGCAGGGCAGACTGACGAAGGTCGGGCGACGGCTGGCCCGGATCCCGGTCGACCCACGGCTGGCGCGGATGATCCTGGAGGCCGACCGGCTCGGTGTGCTCCGCGAGGTCCTCGTCATCACCGCGGCCCTGTCGCTGCAGGACCCGCGCGAACGACCGGTGGACCAGCAGGCGCGGGCCGACCAGCTGCACGCTCGCTTCCGGCACGAGCGCTCGGACTTCCTCACGCTGCTCAACCTGTGGCGACACATCCGCACCCACCAGCGCGAGCTCGGCTCGAGCGCCTTCCGGCGGATGTGCCGCACGGAGTTCCTCAACTACCTGCGGATCCGTGAGTGGCAGGAGCTCGAGTCCCAGCTGCGGCGGAGCGCGAAGCAGGTCGGGCTCCACACCAAGGCCCGGCCGGTGGCTGCGACCGACGAAGCCGACGCGGTAGACGAGGACGGAATCCACCAGGCGTTGCTCTCGGGCCTGCTCTCGCACATCGGCCTGCGCGACCCCGACCGGGACACGAAGGGATCGGGACCGTACCTGGGCGCGCGCGGCACCCGCTTCGCGATCTTCCCCGGGTCCGGGTTGTTCCGGAAGCAGCCGGCCGTGGTGATGTCCGCCGAGCTCGTCGAGACCTCACGCCTCTACGCCCGGGTGAACGCCTCGATCGACCCGGCCTGGGCCGAGCGCCTCGGGTCGCACCTCGTGAAGCGGACGTACTCCGAACCGCACTGGTCCCGCAAGCGCGCGGCGGTCATGGCCCGCGAGAGGGTCACGTTGTACGGCGTCCCGCTCGTCGCGGACCGGCTGGTGAGCTACGGCTCGATCGACCCGCCGCTGGCACGCGAGCTGTTCGTCCGGCACGCCCTCGTGCAGGGGGAGTGGCACACCAGGGCGCAGTTCTTCCACGACAACCGGGCTCGCCTCGAGGAGGTCGAGGAGCTCGAGCACCGCGCCCGCCGCCGCGACCTCGTGGTGGACGAGGAGACGCTCTTCGACTTCTACGACGCGAGGATCCCCGAGGAGGTCGTGTCCGGAGCCCACTTCGAGAGCTGGTGGAAGAAGGCCCGCCGCACGCGACCGGACCTGCTCGACCTCGACCCGGAGATGCTGCTGAACGAGTCGGCACACGACATCGCCGAGGCCGACTATCCCGAGCAGTGGCACGAAGGCCCACTGACGCTGCCGCTGTCGTACCACTTCGAACCGGGTGCCGCCGACGACGGCGTGACCGTCGACCTGCCGCTGGCCACGCTCAACCAGGTTGCCGACGACCCGCTGTCATGGCAGGTGCCCGGCCTGCGGCAGGAGCTGGTCGTCGCGCTCCTCCGGTCGCTGCCCAAACAGCTGCGGGTGAGCTTCGTCCCCGCGCCGGACCATGCGAGGGCCTTCCTCTCAGCGGCCGTGCCCGGCCAGGAACCGCTGCTCGACGCACTCGAGCGCCACCTGCGGGCGAGGACCGGCGTGGTCGTGCCCCGCGAGGCGTGGGACTGGGGCAAGGTCCCCGAGCACCTGCGCCCGACGTACCGGGTGGTGGGCGAGGACGGCTCGGTGGTCGCGACCGGCAAGGACCTCGCGGTCCTCAAGGCGCCGCTGGCGAGCCGCTTCGGGGAGGCGCTGACCGAGGCGTCCGCGGACCGGACGCGCACCGGCGAGACGACGTGGGCGTTCGGGACGGTGGAGCAGTCGTTCACCCAGGTGCGGGCTGGGCACGAGGTGCGTGGCTATCCCGCCCTCCTCGACGAGGGCACCAGCGTGGGCCTCCGCGTGCTCGGCTCCGAGGTCGACCAGGGGGCGGCGCACCGACGCGGCGTGCGACGGATGGTCACGCTGGTGCTGCCGTCCCCGGCCCCCGCGCTGACCGAAGGGTGGGACAACCGCCGCAAGCTCACCCTCGCGGGCTCGCCGTACCCGACCGTGGCGGCGCTGCTCGACGACTGCGCCCTCGCGGCCGCGGGCGCGATCGTCGACGAGCACGCGGCCGAGCACGGCCTCCCCTGGGACGAGGAGGCGTTCGACGCGTTGTGCGCAGTCGTGCGCCCCGCGTGGGCGGAACGGAGCGCGGCCGTGCTCGACGACACCGTGCTGGTCCTCGAGGGCTGGCGGGCGACCGATCGTGCGCTCACCGGATCCGTCGACCTGCCCCTCCTGCCGGCCATGAGCGACATGCGGGGCCAGGTGGCTCGTCTGGTGGGCCGTGGCTTCGTCGCGGAGGCGGGCGCCGTGCGGCTCCGCCACCTCGTGCGCTACCTGGCCGCCGTCCGGCAACGCCAGGAGCGGCTCGCGTCGCAGCCGACGCGGGACCGGCAGCTCATGGACCTCGTCCAGCCGCTGGAGGAGGCCTACCTCCAGCGCAGGGCCGCGCTGGCGGACGACCGGCCGGTGCCACCAGCCCTCGAGCGGGTGCGCTGGATGCTCGAGGAGTACCGCGTCAGCTTGTGGGCCCAGCACCTGGGCACTGCCGAGCCGGTGTCCGACACCCGTCTCCGCAAGGCCCTCGACGCGGCCTGACACCGCACCGGCCGTGCGCGGCGTACCGTCTGTCCATGACCGCGGGCCCTGGCACCAAGGACGGGGCGCCGTTGGCACCGTTCCGGGTGGCGACGTACAACCTCTACCTCGGCGCCGACCTGACGCTGGTGCTCGGGCCCCAGGGGCCGGACGAGATCCGCGACAACCTCGTCGAGGTGCTGCGCCAGCTGCAGGTCACCGCGTTCCCGAAGCGGGCCGCGGCCTTGGCCGCGCTCATCGCGAGCGAGCGCATCGACCTGGTCGGGCTCCAGGAGGTGTGCACCTGGAGCGCGGACGGGTCACCGCTGTGGGACTTCAAGGCCGATCTCCTCGCGGCGCTCGAGGCCGCGGGGGAGCCGTACGACGCCGTGGTGGAGCGGTCGACGTTCCGCGGGGCCGGGGACGTGTCGGTCGACGGGGACGGCGACGTCACCGCGCACCGGTCATCCGCGACCGGCCTGCCGGACAGCGGCAGCCAGGTCAGGCTCCACCTCGTCGGCGGCAACGTGGTGCTGCGTCGGCGCGCCTCGCACATCGCGGTGGTCGCGACGGACTCGGGCGTGTTCGACGAAGCCCTCACCCTGCCGGCGCTCGGGGACGGCGAGGTCGCGCTGACCCGGGGTTGGTGCCGCGCCGAGTGCATGGTGGGCGACGTCCGTTTCGACTTCGTCAACACGCACACCGAGGCTCACGACCAACGCTCGCGTGAGGGACAGCGCGACGAGCTCCTGGCCGCCCTGTCGGGCCACGACGTTCCGGTCGTCGTCGTCGGCGACTTCAACAGCGTCCCCGACGAGGTCGGGATGCCCGCGGCGTTCGTGGACGCGTGGGTCGCGGCCGGGCACCCCTCGGACGGCCCGGCGTCGGTGACGTGCGGGCAGGACCCGGACCTCGCCAACAGCGAGAGCACCCTGAGCGAGCGGATTGACTACGTGTGGGTCCGCGACTTCGATGTCCGTGCGTGCCTGCGGATCGGCGCGGACCCGGCCGACCGGACGCCCGACGGCCTGTGGCCCTCGGACCACGCCGGCGTGGTCGCGGAGCTGGCGCTCCGCTGACCGGCCGGAAGACTGGTGCGCCGGACCGGGAGCGCCTCACGGCGCGTGGCCGCTCATAGCGGCTCCAGATGGGACCCGGGGCTGCCGCGGCCCGACGCGTGGCCCAGTGTACGGGGGGACCGGCTCATCGCCGGGATCCCCGGCCGAAGAGTGCGATCGTCAGCCGAGCCGCCCTTCGAGCTCCAGCCGGGCAGCCGACTCGAGCTGCTCGGCCATGGTCATGAGCCGGGCCGCGGAGATGTCGGAGGGGTAGGTCGACTCCTCGCCGATGTCGCGGTGGGCCCGCCCCGCGGCGGCCACCCGCGCGAAGGCAGCGGCGCGGAACAACGTGTCGGCGAAGTCACCGACCCGGATCCCGCGCAGCACCGTGTCGACCAGCTGCTGCACGTCATCGGGGCCGGGCGGCTGGGTGACGCCCGCGACGACCTCGTGCACGGGGGAGTGCTGCCGGCCCAGGTCGAACTCGAGCGCGGCGCCCCGCGGGTCGGCGTACACCCACGTCCGCAGCAGGTAGAGCCGCCAGAGGCACCCCGCCAGCGAGTCCGGGGGAGCACTCGCCCACAGCTCGGCAATCTGGTCGAGTCCCTCGGTGTCGACGAGGTGGACCAGCCGCTCCACGATGGCGGCGTCGTCGTTCTCCCTCGGTCCGCGGACCAGCAGCGCCGCGCACCGGTCGGCGGCCTCGCTGCGCTCGGCGGGATCCACGTCGCCCACCAGCGCGTCGAAGTGCGCGTCCCCTGGGAAGGCGGGGCGGTGGTGCCGCGGCTGGTCGAACATCGGTCAAGCCTACGTGGGCGCCCGCTCCGCGCGGGGACGTTGATCCTTCGTGTCCGGGGACTGTGGACCTACGGGGGTGCCTGGGCGTCGTGGCACTTCGCTGAGGTACGGACGGCTAACGTATGCCTTCGGGTGAGCGACACCCGGGTCGCGCCCGCGTCGAACGACGAGGATTCGCGCCGGACGAGCCGTAGGTGAAGGGTGTGCTGGCATGCGAAGGCGGGCGGGTCTCGTGGCACTCGCCCTTGCATGCATCGTCGTGGCCGGGTGCACCGATCCCGGTGACGAGCCCGACCCGCAGCCGAGCGCCGGCGCCAGCCCGTCCGCGACCCCGACGCGGACCGCGCCGCTGTCAGTGCTCATCTACGGGGACAAGCGCAAGGTCGCGGCCTACGAGCGGATCGCAGCCGACTTCGAGGCCGGCGAGGGCGGGGTCCCGGTCAAGCTGCAGGTGTACGACGACGCGGCATCGGCCGCGGACGCCGCCCTCACCGGGCTCGAGGGCGGTTTCGCGCCGGACGTGTTCCTGCTCGACCACGAGTACCTGGCGCAGTTCGTCGACCCGCCGTACCTGGAGCCGCTCGACGGGCCTCTCGAGGAGCAAGGGCTCCAGTTCGGCGATGACTTCCAGCGGGTGGCGCTGACCGCGCTGAGTGCCAACTCCGGCCTGCAGTGCATGCCGGCCGAGATCTCACCGCTCGTCGTCTACTGGAACCGAGGGCTGGTGCCTCGCGACTACCTCGAGGCTCAGGAGGTGCAGTTCCCCGACGGTGCGGAGGGCTGGTCCTGGGAAGACTTCGAGGCGGCGGCGCGGGCTGTCGCCGTGGTGGACGAGCTGGGGCCGATCAAGGGGGCGTACGTTCCCTCGGACCTGGAGACGGTGACGGCCTTCGTGCGGTCCGCGGGTGGCGACGTCGTCGACGACGAGGTCGAACCGACACGACTGGACCTGGCGTCCGACGAGGCAGTCGAGACCATCCGCACCCTGGCGACGTTCACCCGCGACCCGACGCTGTCCCCCACCGCGAGACAGCTGGAGAAGAAGCCGGCTCTCGAGTGGTTCGCCGACGGCGATCTCGGGATGTACATCGGCACGCGCGTGGACCTGCCCCGGCTCCGGACGGAGCCCGGGCTCCGCTTCGACGTGGTCCCGCTGCCGGGCTTCGGCACGGGCCAGTCGGTCTCCATGATCAACGGCTGGTGCGTCAACGCCGAGTCGGAGAACACCGACGCGGCCATCGACTTCATCAGCTACGCGGTCGGGCGTGAAGGGGCCACGACCGCTGCGCGGTCGGTCGCGATCGTGCCGTCGCGCGTCGACGTGGTGAACAGCCGTGCCTTCCTGCAGCCCAACGCGCAGCCGCGCAGTGGCGAGGTGTACGGCGCGTCGGTCCGCCGGTCCGCGCCGATGCCCTTCGCTCCCGGATGGCCCGCGGTCAACCGTGGCGCCGACATCGTGCTCCAGCGAGTGATGACCAACCCGTTCGTGGACATCGAGGGCGACAGGCTGACCCGGCGGCTCGAACGTCTCGACACCGCCTCGGAGGCGGTCCTGTCGCCGGAAGAGGAGTGAGCGGGCTCAGCTGGGGTGCTCGGCGATCGCGGTCGCCAGGATCTCACTGGTCAGGCCGACCTGCCAGCGCCGCGCCCCGTAGCCACGCAGGACGACCTCGACGGCGGCCTCGTCGGCGTCGGCGGGCGGCTGCCACAGCAGGCGGCGGACGAAGTCCGGGGTCATGAGGTTCTCGACCGGCAGGTTCAGCTCCTTGGCCAGCTCGGTCAGCGCGCTGCGCGCCTGGGACAGGCGGGCGGCGGCCGCCGGGTCCTTCTCCGCCCAGGCCCGGGGCGGTGGCGGACCGTCGTACCGGGCGGCGGCGGCGGGAAGCTCGCGTTCGGGCAGGTCGCGGGCCTCCTGGAGGGCGTCGAGCCAGGTCGCGGCGTAGCGGTGCGCGCCCCGCCCGTGGAAGCCCCGGAGCGCGAGGAGCGAGGTCCGGTCGCGGGGCGAGCCCACGGCGGCCTCGATGATCGCCGAGTCAGGGATGATCCGGCCTGGCGTGACGTCGCGGCGCTCGGCGATCTCGTCGCGTGCGGTCCACAGGGCCCGCACTGCCGCCAGCGCCCGGCGGCCGCGCACCCGGTGCAGCCCGGACGTGCGGCGCCACGGCTCGGGCCGCGGTTCGGCCCGCGGCAGTGACAGCAGGTGGGTGAACTCCTCCTGGGCCCAGTCCCACTTCTCCGTCTCGACCAGCTGTTCCTTCAGCACCTCGCGCAGGTCGACGAGCGGTTCGACGTCGAGCGCGGCGTACTCGAGCCAGGGGTCGGGAAGCGGCCGCGTCGACCAGTCCACCGCGGAGTGCTCCTTGCGGAGCCGGTGGCCGAGGATCTCGTCGACCAGGGTGGCCAGGCCGACCCGTGGGTACCCCAGCAGCCGGCCCGCGAGCTCGGTGTCGAACAGCGACTGCGGCCGGAGCCCGATCTCGGTCAGGCAGGGCAGGTCCTGGGACGCGGCGTGCAGAATCCACTCGGGCCCGTCGAGGACGTGCGCGAGGGGATCGAGGTTCTCGAAGGCGATGGGGTCGACCAGGGCGGTGCCGGAGCCGACCCGGCGCAGCTGCACGAGGTAGGCGCGCGCGGAGTAGCGGTAGCCGGACGCGCGCTCCGCGTCCACGGCCAGCGGCCCGGTGCCCTCCGCCAGCGCGGCCGCGACCTCGGCGAGGGCCTCTGAGGTCTCGGTGATCGGAGGCAGCCCGTTCCTCAGCTCGAGGAGGGGGACCTTGGGCGCGGCCGCCTTGGCCGCGGGTGCAGGAGCAGAGGCGTCGTCGGAGGCGCCCGAGGGAGGTGTCGCCGACTGGTCCGAGATGTCGCGGGCGTCGCTCATCGGTCGCCGCGCTGGCCTCGCCGGCTCGGCAAGGCAGTGACCCCCTCCGGGACCGGTTCGAGTCCGACGGCGGTGCACATGAGCTCGCCCCACGCCTCGACGTGGGCGGCCACGTCGCCGAGGGGCGTCCATGACGCACGGATCTCCAGCTGGGCACTGCCGCCCTCGTCAGCCATCCCGCCGAAGCTCTCCGAGCTGACCTTCGTGACCGTGCCCGACGGAGCGGTGTACTCGGCGCTGTGCGCCTCGAGGGCCTCGACCAGCCAGGTCCACGCCACCTCGGCCAGCACCGGGTCCGCAGCGAGGTCCTGCGGAAGCTCCGCCCTCGCGTAGGCGACGCACCGGAACGTCCCACCCCAGGTGTCGTTGCCTGCCGGGTCATGGAGCAGCACGATGCGTCCGGTGCCCACGTCCTCGCCCTCGACGGTCACGTCCGCGGACAACGCGGCGGCGTACGGCGCGATCCGTTGCGGCGCCGGCATCTCTTCGCAGAGCACCTCTGGACGGAGCCGGGCAGCGCGCATCTGGGCGACGGCGTCCCGGAACTCCTGCGGCGTGGCAGGGGCGTCCACACGGGGCTGTTGGCGTGTGGCCATGACCTCACAGTAGGCGCGACGACGAGCCTGCGGGTACCAGACACGCGGCTTCCCGCCTGTGGCTCTCTGCCAGGATGGCCCGGTGCCCGCATCCCCACTGAACTCGGCTTTCCTCCGCGCGGCGCGCGGAGAACCGGTGACACACACCCCGGTGTGGTACATGCGCCAGGCGGGCAGGTCGCTCCCGGAGTACCGCGCGCTGCGCTCGGGTGTCGGCATGCTCGAGGCCTGCATGCGCCCGGACCTCATCACGGAGATCACCCTCCAGCCGGTCCGCCGGTACGGCGTGGACGCGGCGATCTTCTTCTCCGACATCGTGCTGCCACTCAAGGCGGTCGGGGTCGACCTCGACATCAAGCCTGGTGTCGGGCCCGTCGTCGCGCAGCCGGTGCGGACGCTGGACGACGTCGCGGCGATCCCGGACCTGACGCCCGCGCACGTCCCCTACATCACCGAGGCGGTGCGGTCGCTCGTGTCGGAGCTCGGGGGCACCCCGCTGATCGGCTTCGCGGGCGCGCCGTTCACCGTCGCGTCGTACCTCGTCGAGGGCGGGCCGTCGAAGGAGCACGCGCTCACCAAGGCGATGATGTACGGCGCGCCCGAGGTGTGGGACGCCCTCCTCCGCAAGATCGCCGGCATCGCCGCGGCGTACCTGCGGGTGCAGGTCGAGGCGGGCGCCTCCGCGGTGCAGCTGTTCGACTCGTGGGCCGGTGCCACCTCGCCGCAGGACTACCGCACGCACGTGATGCCGTACAGCGCGCTGGTGCTGTCCGACGCCGGCACCCTCGGCGTTCCGCGCATCCACTTCGGTGTAGGGACCGGCGAGCTGCTCGGGCTGATGGGCGAGGCCGGCGCGGACGTGGTCGGCGTCGACTGGCGGGTGCCGTTGGACGAGGGCGCACGCCGGGTCGGCGGACGTGTCGTGCAGGGCAACCTCGACCCCGCCCTGGTGCTGGGTCCGACCGACGTGATGCTCGACCGCGCTGCCGCGGTGCTGGAGGCCGGCAGCGCCGCCCCCGGGCACATCTTCAACCTCGGCCACGGGGTGCTGCCCTCGAGCGATCCCGACCAGCTGAGCCGGCTGACCGACTTCGTCCACGAGCACTCGGCGCGCTGACTCATCCCGCGTCCGCCGGTGCCGGGGGAGCAACGGGCCGGTGGCGGCGCAGCCAGAGGTACGCCGGGAGGCCGAAGACGGCCACGATGACCGCGAACGGGATGACGGCGCCGATCACGGTGGCGACGACCAGCAGGATGTCGAGCAGCGCGTTCCAGCCGTTCTGCAGGCCGGTGAGGAAGCCCGCGTCCTCGAGCGGGTCCTTTTCCTCCTTCGGCGGGGGAGGCGAGTCGGGCCCGTGCAGGGTCAGCACGATCGTGGACAACGAGGTCTGGTCGTCGAGGTAGCGCTGTTGTGCGCGCAGCGACGCCAGCTCCGCCTCGCGCCGGGCGATCTCCGACTCGAGCCGGATCATCGCGTCCACGCTCGCGGCCTCGGAGAGGAAGCCGCGGAGCCGCTGCAGGCTGACTTCCTGGGTGCGGATCCGGGCGTCGACGTCGATGACCTCGGTGGTGACGTCGTCGGTCTTCCGCTTGGTGTCGGTGACCTTCCCGAGCTCGTCGAACTCGCCCATCGCGTCGTCGAAGCGCTCGGACGGGACCCGGAGGGTGAGGGTCGAGTACTCGGTGCGGCCCTTCTCGTCGTTGACGGTCTCCTCGTCGGCGACGTAGCCGCCGTACTTGCCGAGCATCCGGTTGAGCTCGTCGCGCACCGCGACCAGGTCCTCCGCCTCCACGGTCACGCGGCCGGTGGAGATGACGGCGCGCGTCTGCACGGCCACCCGCGGGGCGGGGACGGTGTCGGTGCCGCCATCCTCGGTCGTCGCCATCCCGTCACGCTGCACGGCCAGCTCGTCCGCCAGCTCGTCCGCCGGCGCGTCCGCCGCTTCGCTGTGCGTCCCGCCTGCGTCGCTGTCGTCGGACCCGCCGCCCGCGCACGCGGCGGTGCCGCCGAGCACTCCGACCGCGAGGACAACGGCCCCCAGCTTCTTTCTCCACGCCGTCATCGCGCCCACCGTCCTGTCTGCTCGTCGCTGCCGATGTGAGGGTGGGACGCGCCCGGTACCCGGCGGGTTCCCGGCCCTGTCGGAGGGTTTGCGAGGCTGGGACGGTGAGCAACGACCCGGTCCGCCCGACCCGTCGGCCCGCCGCGACACCTGCCGCGCCGCGAGTCGTGGTCGTCGGCGCGGGCATCGCGGGCCTCGCCGCCGCCACCGCGGTACGCCGGGAGCGACCCGACGTCGAGGTCGTCGTGCTCGAGGCAGCCGCCCAGGTCGGGGGGAAGCTGCGGCTCGGTCAGGTGGCGGGCGTCACGGTCGACCTGGGTGCGGAGTCGATCCTCCACCGCCGGCCCGAGGGTGTGGACCTGGCAAGGTCAGCAGGTCTCGGCGACCGGGTGGTGCACCCGGCGACAACGGAAGCCCGGATCTGGTCGCGCGGGTCCCTGCACCGGATGCCCCGCTCGGTCATGGGCGTCCCGGCCGACGTCGCGGAGCTCGCTTCGTCCGGGGTGGTCTCACGCAAGGGCCAGGCCCGGGCGTCGATGGACCTGGTGCTGCCCGCGACCCGGCTCGACGGCGACGACGTGAGCGTCGGCTGGCTGATCGAGCAGCGGCTGGGCCGGGAGGTGCTCGACCGTCTCGTCGAGCCGCTCCTGGGCGGTGTGTACGCCGGCCACGCGCGCGAGATCTCCGCCCGGGCCGCCGTCCCGCAGGTCGTCGCGCTGCTCGACCACGACACCTCGCTGATGCGGGCCGTGGGTGCCGCGCTCGAAGGGCCGGCCTCGACCGCCCCGGTCTTCGCCGGGCTCGTCGGTGGCGTCGGTCAGCTCGCCACGACGCTCGCCAAGGCTCTCGACGTCCGCACCGGATCCACCGTGCGCGACCTCGCACGCACCTCGACGGGGTGGCAGGTGGTGACCGGGTCGGTCCCGTCCCCGGAGCTGGTCGAGGCGGACGCTGTGGTCGTCGCCGTGCCCGCGGGCCCGGCATCCCGGCTCCTCGCGGACGTCGCGCCGGGTGCGGCGCTCGAATTGGCGACGATCGAGTACGCCTCGATGGCTGTCGTCACGCTCGCCTTCCGGGCGGTCGACATGCCCGCGGTCGAGGGCTCCGGCTTCCTGGTGCCACCCGTGGAGGGCCGTCACGCCAAGGCCGCCACGTGGTCGTTCGCCAAGTGGGGCTGGGTCCGGGAGGAGGGTCGGCGGGCCGGGGACGTCGTGCTGCTCCGGGCCTCCGTAGGACGGCACCGCGACGAGCAGGAGCTCCAGGTCACCGACGAGGAGCTGGTCGCCCGGGTGCTGGCCGACCTGGGCGACGCGGTCGGCCTGGACGCGCAGCCGGTCGATGCGGTGGTGACCCGGTGGGGCGGGGGGCTCCCGCAGTACGCCGTGGGCCACCTCGACCGGGTCCGCTCGATCCGGGAGCACGTCGGGCGCTTGCCCGGCCTCGCCGTGTGCGGCGCGGCGTACGACGGGCTCGGGATCCCGGCGTGCATCGCGTCCGCGGAGCTCGCGGCGCACCAGGTGATCGACGCCCTGCCCACCACCGGCGGGATCGGGCGGGTCCGCTTCGAGGGAGAATGAGGGAATGACCGGTCAGACGCCGAACCGCGGCAAGCTCGCCAAGGACCTCAACGACGCCATCCGCTACACCATGTGGTCGGTGTTCCACCTGCGTGAGCGCCTCGGGGACGCCGACCGCGAGGCAGAGGCCCGCGAGGTCGAGAA
>Ga0190271_10001003_pt1 | contig 15503 bp, 5 predicted proteins | sample Popmic356T_FD_133747 | JGI IMG/M metagenome (GOLD analysis project Ga0190271, IMG submission 133747) | Populus adjacent soil microbial communities from riparian zone of Weber River, Utah, USA - 356 T | ecosystem: Environmental > Terrestrial > Soil > Riparian zone | place: USA: Utah | collected...
CCGACCCACAGCCACAGCATCGATCACGGCCATACCGGGACGACATCCGGCAACGACAGCCCCGACCACGCTCACGGACTCGGTGGGCACTACCACGGTGTCAAGATCAACACCGGCAACGAGTCCGCCACCCACTACCACTCGATGCGTGGTGCTGCGGACGGCTCGACGGGCGGTGGGTACGGCGAGAACAACATCGCTCCCCGTACCAGCACGGGCTTCGGGTACGTCGCCTCGACCGATGGTCAGGACGCGAACCACTACCACGGCGTGAACGGCAACACGGGCGGGCCGAGCGGTGGCAGCGACGGTGCCTCCGCCCGCCACACCCACACCACCTCGACCCCGGCGATGACCGGGCGGTCCAGCACCGAAGGCGTCGCCGTCACCAACGCCAACCTGCCGCCCTACCTCGGCGTCACCCTCATCATCCGGGTCAGCTGATGGCCGACGGGTACAACTCCGGCTACTGGCAGAGCCAGGCGAACGATGCGCAGTACCGCTACAACACGGACAAGACGTCGAACGCCTACGGTCGCTTCCTGTCTCAGCAACGTGGGCAGCGCAGCCTCGGGGACATGTCGACGAACTTCAACCGGGGGCTGCCGAACTACAAGGCCGGGTTCGGGCAGCGCGGCCTCGCCGGTCCCGGCATCCGTTCCGGCTCGATGGGCCGTTCGATGTCGAACCTGCTCGGTGACTACGCCCGCGACTACAGCCGGGTCCAGCAGGACGCCACGCAGGAGGCGCAGAACTACGACCTGCAGTCGGCGCAGCTGGACGCCACCTACAACAACAGCCTGGCTGCGATCGAGCAGCAGAAGCAGGATGAGATCAACAACGCGGCGCTGTCCATCGAGGCACTGCGGCCGTATCTGGGAGGCATCTGATGGGTTGGGCCGACGACGCGGTCGCCAAGGCGGTTGCCCGTAACAAGCAGATCCGTGCTGCCGGTGGCGGTGCGGCGAGCGTGCAGCAGTACGTCAACTCGACGCCTGCCCGTCAGATCAACGCCAGCCAGGGGATCCGCAACCCGACGATCGCCAACATCAACGCGGCGAACCGGGGCTACGCCTCGACGCGCACGCCGACGGCGGTCGGCACGCGCGCCCCCGCTGCGCCTGCCGCCCCGCGCCTCGGCGGTAGCGGCGGCGGAGGAGGCGGCGGCGGAGGGGGAGGGGGGGGTGGTGGCGGAGGCGCACCGAAAATGACGCAGGCACAGCTGAACGCGTTGATGGCGTTGATGCGTGGCGGCGCGCCGCAGGCCGGAGCGCAACTCGACCTGCCGGACTACCAGGCGTACCAGCCCAAGGCGTTCGACAACTCGACGTGGGCGAACATGCGCAACCAGCTGACCGGGGCGGTCAACACCGACGTCGCCACCGCCGAGCAGGGCACGCAGGGTCTGATCGGCCGACTCACCCAGAACTACCAGAACGCCTACACGAACCCGAACAACACCTACGCCACCGCCGGGCAGGCGCCGGGGATGGACCAGGCGTCGATGGCCCGGATGCTGCAGGCCCAGGGCGTCAACCCTGGCGTGATGGCGGGCGAGCAGGCGGCGCGCGCCGGGGCCGACCAGGCGTTCGGCAACGTGTGGCGCAGCGGTGCGGCGAACGAGGACAGCGCCCAGCGCAACCGTCTCGGGACCGCCAGCATGTACGGGCAGGACGCCGTGAACCGCATCCGCGCCCTCGGCCTCGGGGGGCAGACCGGGATCAACATGCAGGAGGGCCAGGCCAAGTCCACCTACGACCAGCGCGTCGAACAATGGGCGCGCGAGGACGCCGCCCAGCAGCAGCAGATCGGCCAGCAGGAAGCGATGTCGAACTGGCAGCAGGGCAACACGTTCAACGAGCAACAGCAGGCGTATCGCAACGCCCAGCTGCAGTCGATGTTGCAGCTGATGCCGGACCTCGTCGCCTCCGGTCTGGCGCCACCGGACCCGCAGTCGCTGGGATGGTACGCACCGGGCGGCAACGCCCAGGACCCGCACGGTTGGGCGGCCATCGACGCGGCCCTGCGGGCCTCAGGACAGAGGTAGCGACATGCCAACCAAGAAGGAAGAAGACGAGTGGTTCGAGCAGATCGGCTACCTGCCCCAAGCTGAGCAGGAGGCGATCTTCGCCGAGATGGGGTACTCCCCGACCGGCGGGTTCAGCGGATTCGGTGGCGAAGAGTCCTTCTACGACACAGGCATGGAGGACTTCCCGTTCTCGGGCGTCGCCAACATCCCCGAGTACACGACGAAGGGCAACCTCGATCCGTTCGACCTGACGCAGGCGGCGAAGCGCCTCAACTACACCCAGGATCTCGCCGGAGCCTCGGTCGACAACGTGTTCTCGGCGCTGGCTGGACCCGGCGCCTACGACGTCAACGCCTTCACGCCGCAGCTGGAGTACGGCAAGGAGGTCACACGCCCCGGTACCGAGCGGCTGCAGGCCTACGCCCAGCGTGGTGGCTGGGAGGGTTACATCGCGAACGAGATCCTGAGCGGGGCGACGCCGTCCTCGGCGATGGCGTCGCTGCAGTCGTTCCTGGAGAACGCCCCGCCGGAAGATCCCGACCGACCAACGGACGCTGACAACGCCTACCAGTCGATCATCGACTCGTTGCCGCGCAGCCGGGAGACGGGCGGTACGCCGAGCGAGAAGAAGGCCCAGGGGTTCTGGGCCGACTACGACTACGACACCTTGTACCGCACGGCGTCGGACTACTCCGATGCCGTGTTCAAGGACCCTGGCTTCGGCCACGAGGAGGTCGGTCCCGACGGGCGCACGCGCTACTACGACGCGCCACCGGAGGAGATCAAGACCCCGCAGATGGAGTGGTTCGACAAGTACGGCCTGCCGTACCCGACCGCCTCCTACGAGGATCCGAAGTACCTCGAAGCGATGCTCAACGCCGACGAGGGCACCGACCCGGCGTACCGCCAGGCCGAGGCGCAGGAGTACCTGGGCGGCTACCAGGACGTGGTCGGCAAGACGAAGGCCGCCGAGCAGGCGATGGTCACCCAGCGCGAACAGGACGACGCGATGATCAAGGCCTGGGAGGCAGCCCAGCCCGAGCCGGTGGTGACGCGCCCGGCGACGACGACCGTGCCGGGGCGGGCGGGCATCGAGACCGGACGTCAGATGACGATGGGATCCGAAGGCGCTGGCCGCCTGTCCCCGACGGTCGACGAACGGATGCTGCCGACCACGGTGATGCAGCCCGGCCGCGTCCCGGTGGCGCCCGCCACCAAGCCATCGGCGCGGCCCGGCATCTGGGGTGGGATGTTGAACGCGATCAGCGACCTGCCACCGCAGATGCCGATGGTGCGCACGCTGGCCAGCGGAGAGACCGGACTGGTCGACGCCACTGACGAAGAGGTCGGCAACGCCTTCGGGGATCTCGGATTGTGGAAGGCCCAGCAGGGCGAGACCCGTGACGGCATCTTCGACCGCGCCCCGAAGGGTTCGAAGGATCGACGGATGACCGCCAAGGACGTCGAGCGCAAGGAGATCACGAAGCGGGCAGGCAAGGCCAACCAGCGGGCCGTCGCCGCCCGCGCCACGCAGCGCAACGTCGAGGCGCAGGACCCCCGACTCAATGACCTGACGCGGGCGGGCTACCTGTACGGCCTGGCCAGCGCCGGTCGCAACCCGCTCAACGATGCGATGGCCCAGCGCCGCGCCGCTGCGGCACGCATGGGGTTGTAGATGGTCCTGCAGTCCCCGCTGGCGATCGCCAACGCCCCCGGTTCGCGCCGGGGCGTGGTCGTCTACCGCCCTGCCGCGCAGCAGCGACAGGCTCCGGCACCGACGCGCCGCACCAACGGCCCGTCACGTGGGGCAGCGACGCGGCGGACCGGTCAGGTCGACTGGAACGCGGTCAAGCAGGAGGTGCTGTCGACCGAGACGGCACAGGCGTTCCAACAGAAGAAGGCCCAGAAGGAAGCCGAGGACGAGGCCTACGAGAACACCCCGATGTGGGGCAAGGGCCTCGGCATCGTGCTCGGCAACCCGATCGCCCGCAACGTCCTGAAGCCGCTCAACGCGCTCGGCACGCTCGGGCGTGGCGTCGTCTACGGGATCGAAGAAGCAGCCGAGGGGATGGAGGACGCCCCCGACTGGCTGAAGCGCGTCGTGTCGATGACGCCCGCCGCGCCGATCCTCAACGCCGTCGACACCGAGCGCACCAACGCTGACGACCGGTCCTTCTACGAGAAGGTGGTCAGCCCCGATACCAGCTACGGCTTCGGCGAACTGCTCGACCCGGACAACCCGGTCTGGGCGAACCGCATCGCCGGGTTCGTCGGGGACATCGGTACCGACCCACTGACCTACGTCACGGGTGGTGCGTCGCGCGTCGTCGGGGCGATGGGCAAGGCGTCCAAGGTCGACGACGCCGCACGGATCGCCACCAAGGCCGATGATCTCGTTGCGGCGTCAGCGATGGCGGCCAAGGTCGGCAACCCTGACGAGGCTCGACGGATCGCCCAGCTGGCCGGTGAGCAGCAGGCGCTGGCCCGGCGCATGGCCGCCGACGCCGAAGCGCTGCCGAACTTCAAGGTGCCGCTGCGTCAGGGTCGTCGGGCGCGTGAGTCCTTCGTCGCCGAGTTGGCGACCGAGAACCCGCAGCTGCTGGAGGGCGCGACCGGCAGGCAGGTGGTGCGTGGTGCCGAGCGCGGCTTCAACACGATCACCGACCCGGCGCTGCGCCAACAGCTGGGCCTGGCCGACCCGGGCCTGCGGTTCCTCGGTGAGAACATCCCTGGGACCGCGGGGATCGTGCGCCGGGGGGCGCAGGCAGGTGGCGTCGCGCGGGCTGCGATGAACCGGGCGCCGGGCCTCGGTGCGGGCATGGCCAAGTTCACGCCACGCGGTCTCGAAGAGGCGTCCGGTGTGCTCAGTCGCGGCAAGCAGGGCGACGTGCTGCAGGCGGCGACGATGGTGCGGATCCAGAACCTGATGCGGCGCGGCGCCGGACAGATGGAGTCGCGCGGCAACCGCGAACTCACCGCCCTGGCGCGGTCGTGGCGCAAGATGGACAAGGGCGAGATCCGTGCCAGGTTCCGCCAGGCCGAAGTCGACGACGTCCCGAACGAGGTCAACAAGTTCTTCGGGAAGCTCACCAACATCTACGAGCGGGTGTCGGGCAAGAAGCTGGACTACCTGCTCGAAGGCGACACGTACGTCCCGCACATGATGACGCCGCAGTTCAAGCGGTTCCTGCGCGACAACGTCGATGGCAAGACCGTCGAGGACATGGGGTTCTACCAGGACGATCTGCTCGAAGGTTCGCAGTACATCGAGAAGTCCCGGAAGCTGAAGCCCGCCAAGCGCGGGGAGCCGTCCACGTTCCGCCTCGGTGACCGCGAGATCACCCTGAACGACGGGACGATCGAGGAACTCAACGAGCAGCTGGGCAGCGCCTTCCCCGAGTTCAAGGGCAAGGCATACATGGACGACCCGGTGGTGATCGGCGAGGCGTACATCTCGTCGATCGCTCGCCAAGCCGGACGTGACTTCGCCCTGGAGCAGGTCGCCAAGAGCGCCAACCCGACGGTCCGCAAGATCTCGGGCGAACTGCTCGAAGCGGTCGAGACCCGCAACGCCTACCTGCGGCGCAACCCGATCGTCGAGAAGGTCAAGGAGGGCTACGTCAAGGGGCAGCGCCTCCTCCCGGCCCGCCCGAAGGGCGACATGCCGACCACCCCCTTCGACGACATGCTCGCCTCGACGTTGCACGTCGAAGCGACGCAGGCGCAGCGCGACACGATGATGAAGGAGGGCAAGCGATACGTCTCGGTCGTCAACAAGGACGTCGCCGAGACGCGCGAGGGGTTGTCGAACACCCTCAAGACGCTGCGGTCCACCTTGATGGATGGGCTGAAGAAAAAGCAGACCAGCGCCTCGAACCAGATCAAGACGATCGATTCGATGCTCAACAAGATGGACGACGAGATCCGCAAGTTGGGTCCGTTGAACACGGCCAACGTCGATGAGATGGTCGCCATCGACGTCACCGTCACGCAGCAGATCAAGGACACGCGCGCCGCGATCAAGAAGATCAAGGATCGCTACGGCCGCAAGATCCCGCGTGACCAGGCTCGCCATCAGCGTGAGTTGGAGAAGGCGCTGCGCCGCCTCGAAGGTCAGGCCGACGACGTCCGCAAGCAGTACGCCAAGGGCGCGTACGACATGCGCAAGGAAGCAGCCGAGCGCAAGGAGATCTTGGAACAGCCGATCCGGGACGCCGAGCAGGCACTGGAACAGGCCAAGGCGAAGCACGGCACACCGCCCGTGTCGCAGGCGCAGGTGACCGAGGCCGAGTCGTACCTGGCGAACATGTACAGGCTCGACGAGGCCTACGAGGCCGAGCGCGACACGTTCGTCCAGGCGCTCAGGACGATGGTCGAGAACAACATCCCGATCTACCGGCGGACCAACGGTCGCCTGACGACGGAGTCGGCGGACATGGTGCAGCAGGTCGCTGCCGAGATCCGCAAGGTCGAGGCGCCCACGCCTCCAGCGGCGGCAGCGGGGCAACCTGCTGCCGCCGCGCTGCCGCCCCCGCGCGACGTGTTCGACACCTCCCTGACCGGCCACCCCGAGGCGCCCGCCCCTGCCCCCGAGGCAGCCGCGCCCGAGCCCCCGTCCGGGATCAGCTTCCCGACGGCAGCCGAGGAGCCGCGCCTGCAGCAGCTGCAGGAACAGAAGCAGGGGCTGGAGAACGCCTACCGGGACGCGGTCGCCAACAACGACGAGAACGCGGCCGCCGAGATCGAGGACCAACTCGACGAGATCCAGGAAGAGATCGAGGTTGCCAAGACGACGGCCGCCGAGCCGACGCCGGAGGAGCCGCTCGCCCGTCCGCCGCTGGTCAAGCAGCCCGACGGGACCTACCTCGCCGAGGACGGGTACTCGATCGAGAAGCACGGCAGCCGCTGGCACGTCGTGCTCGGCGGCGAGGACCGGCTCGACTCGTTCAAGACGTTGGCCGAGGCGACCGAGTCGGTCAACAGCTGGCGCGACATCCTCGCTGCCGACGAGTCGACGATCCCTTCAGAACCTGTTGCACGTGCAACAGAAGAAGAGGTGGTCGAGGCTGCGACGCCGCCCGCCCCCGAGCCGGAGGCTCCGGCCCCGCCCGCCGAGCGGCGTCGCATCGGTGGCATCTCCAAGAAGAACAAACTGTCCGACGGGTCGAACACCTACTCGGTCTCGGATGGCGTCGACTACTACACGATCCGCAAGAACGACGATGGCCAGTGGATCGTGCGTACCAACAACGAGGTCGCCCAGGCCGACAACGGGTACCGCACCCTGCAGAAGGCGGGCGAGGCGATCGACAGTGGCAAGCATCGCGCCGTTACACCGACGCCTGCTGCCGAGCGGGTCCGCTCCGCTGGCCCGCCGCCGAAGCAGCGCCCGTCCACGCCGACGGAGACGGCGGAGCCAAGGCCGGTCGCAGCCAAGCAGCGCTCGCCGAGCGGGTGGAAGAAGGAAGGCGACATCGAGGTCGGCCCCGACGGCTGGACCGTCGAGCCCTACCAGCAGGCCGAGCCCTACGTCCCCGACTACATGCGCACCGGGTACCTGGAACGCAAGGCGCAGGGCCCACGGCTGCCGCTGGAGGAGACCACGCCACGTCAGGCTGCCGAGGTCCGCTTGTACGGGGACCCGGCGCGTGAGATCCCGAGCCTGCAGGACCGGGTCTACGTCGCCTCCGCGGCGAAGCCGAGGAAGACCACGCAGGCAGGCAAGGACCTGGCCGCGATGCGGGAAGAACTCGCCGACCTGAAGGCCAAGTTCGCTCCCGGTGGGGAGTTCCACCAGGCGGACACCGGGCAGCCGATGCGCTACCTGGCCATCCATCCCGAAGACGAGACGCTGCGCGGTCGCAGCTACGGCTCGGCCCGCGACGCCAAGCTGGCGGTCCAGGAACTGCAGCGCAAGCGTCTCCACCGGATCACGTCGGAGGAGTACCGCGCCGCTGGCGAACTCCGTCGTGCCCCGGTCGACCCGGTCCGCGCGTACGACTGGACCGGCGGTCGACGCACCATCGAAGAGACACCTGCGCCGTCCCCGGAGGAGGCGGCAGCGAACCGCGCCCGTGCCGCGGCAGGCGGTGCGGGGGCGAAGGTTCCTCGCCGCACCGCCACCCCGCCCGGCGTGTGGGAACCCACCGAGGAGGGCGCCGCCGTCCTGAAGACCAGGCCGGAGCCACGCGAGGACGCGGCGTCGGTCGCCAAGCGGGCGAAGTACGACAAGGACTACGAGACGTGGCAGGAGTTGAAGCGCAAGGCGCAGGATCCCGCCCTGCCCGAAGCCGAGCGCAACAAGGCAGCACGTCAGGCCCGGTCGCTGGGCGGGAAGTTCACCCAGAAGCAGGGTGAGCACTACCCCCGCCACGCCGCCGAGCAGGTGCTGATCGATCACCTCGACTTCGAGAACAAGATGCTGAAGGACGAGAAGGTCCAGGCCGCCATCGCCAAGGTCGAAGCGGAGAAGGCCAAGGCTGACCGCCAGGTCGAGGCGATGGTCTACACGCGCCAGCACAACCCGATCACCGGCACCGACGAGTACACCCGCCTGCCGTCGGGCAGCGAGATCGGGTTCGGCGAAGACGTCGAGCGCGTGCACCAGGCGATCGAGGTGCCCGAGCAGGGTGAGGCGATCACCAACACGCGGCCCGAGATGATCCCGCCCCCGGCGCGCACGTCGCGCTACTCCGAAGGTGAGAAGGCTGCGGACCGTGCGCTCATCGAATCGGGGATGCCGGTCGTCATGCCGTACGAACGGCAGCAGGAGTACGACGCGCTGACGATGCAGAAGCAGGAGATCCACGATCGCCTGACCAACGCCTCGCGCAACGAGGACGAGTTGAACCGGCTGAAGCGGGCCGCCGATGAGGCGTACAACTCGCCGGAGATGCGCGCCGCCGATGCTGCGGTCGCCGAGGCGAAGACCGCCAAGGTGCGGGCCGAGATGAACAAGAACGAGGGGAACATCGCGGGCGCAGCGCAGGCGTTCCTCGATGCGAAGCGCAACCTGAAGACCGTCGTCGAAGCGCAGACCGAACGGCGCCAGGCGTGGATGGAAGCGGACCGCGCGTACAAGCAGGCGCTCGCTGACCGCCAGGCGTACTACGACGTGGTCAACAAGGTCGGCACGTTGGAGAAGGCGATCTTCGAGTCGGCTACGGGCGAGGCGGGGACCGACGTCGTCGAGGCGCTGCGTCGCGGTGAGTTGCCCAAGACCGGCAAGCTGTCCAAGAAGACGCAGGGTCTCGCTCAGGAACTGCAGCGCGCCCTCATCGAACAGCAGGAGTTCGACGACGCCGGGCTGGCGTTCCTCTCCCCGGCCGAGCACCGCAACCTGGCCGGGCAGCTGATCGCCATCGACGAGTCGCAACGCAAGCTGCTCAACCGCGTCGGGGACAACGTGGTGAAGAACCTGGCCGAGGTGCTGCCACGTCCCGAGAACGTGATCACGTCACTGGGACGCGAGGGTCGGGACCTGCCGGGGGCGTCTGGTGAACTCGGCAGGTCCCCGAACATCCCGCCCGTGCGCGGCAGCGGGCAGGACGAGTTGGCGGCGCGCGCCTACGCCGAGTCGTTCGAGCCGACGCAGCCGAAGGAACGCACGATCTGGAGCCTCGACGAGGAGGACGCACCGGTCGCCCGCACGGAGATCGCCGGGCGCCAGCCGTACGAACCGCGCACCGAGCGCGAGGCGCTGATCGATCTGGAGCACGCCGCACAACGCGTCGAGCGGGGGCAGGAGAACGCCCCGATGCGTCAGCAGCTGGACCAGATCGCCGAAGACATGCAGCATGAGCGGCGCACCGCCGAGTCGAACGCTGCCATCGACGACCTGAAGAACGCGACCGAACGCGACGAAGCCCTGCTGCCCCTGCAGCAGAAGGTCGAGACGTTGACGTCGGTGAAGGACGCGCTGCACAACAAGGCGAAGCTCGTGCCCGAGCGCAACGCCGCCGAGGCGCAGCGCAAGGTGATCGTCAACACCAAGGTGACCGGCAAGAAGGCCGACCTGACACGGGCGGTCGACGACATCGGCAAGGTTGCCAAGCAGAACGAAGATCTGCTCGACGACAGCCTGGCCGTCACCGAGGCGTTGCTGCACGACACCCGCAAGACCGCGCAGGAACTGATCGACAAGGACCTCACCACCGGACAGGTGCAGGGTGTGATCAACAAGATCGGGAACAAGGACGACCGCAGCCTCGACATCATGGTGACCACGGTCGGTCGCACCTGGAAGATGATGTACGAGGCGAACGGCACGAAGAAGGCGTTCCTCCAGCCCGACGACATCATCATGCAGGCCGACCTGCACAAGATGTTCCAGAACCTGTACGAGATCAACAAGGACAAGGTCCTGTTCGGTCGCACGCTCAACGCGTTCACGAACCTGTTCAAGACCTACGCCACGTTGACGCCGGGCTTCCACATCCGCAACGCCATCTCGGCGATCTTCATGAACGCCACCGACGGTGTCGCCCTGAAGACGCAGTACCGGGCGGCCGGACTGTGGCGTGACTACATGAAGGCCGCCGACGGCGAAGCGTGGCTGGCCGGTCAGTCACGCAAGATCCAGGACGCCTTCGCTGCGGCGCACGGCTCCGGGGCGGGCGGTCGCTTCACCGAGGCTGGCTTCGCCTCGGCGATGGAGTCGGGCCGTTGGAACGACTGGATGGAACGCCTCGCTCGCAACAAGGTGACCCGCCTGTCGCAGCGTGCCGGTCAACGCGTCGAAGGTTCGGTGCGCCTGGCGATGGCCCTCGACTCGATGAACCTGGGCGAGAACGTCGAGGCTGCGGTCCAGCGGATCAACCGCATCCACTTCGACTACGGCGAGATCTCCCAACTCGACGAGACGATGAAGCGGCTCATCCCGTTCTGGACGTTCATGTCGCGCAACATGCCGATGCAGGTGTCCCAGATGTGGACGCACCCGCAGGTGTACCTGGGCTACGAGCGCTTCGTGAACAACATGTCCTCGGCCAACGAGGAGTACACGCCGGAGTACTGGTCGAAGGCCGGGGCGTGGAACACGGGGCTGAAGGTGCCGGGTCTGCCTGAGCGCTTCGGCGGTGGCCTGCCGATCTACCTCTCGCCTGACCTGGGGTACACCAGGTTGGAGGCGGACCTGAAGGACTACGAGGACTTCCTGTCATGGCAGCGGCCGGGCGCCGTGCTGTCGCAGGGCAACCCGCTGATCACTGCGCCGATCGAGGCAGCGACGCGCACCGACATCTTCACCGGGCAGAAGTTCGAGGAAGGCGAGACCGTGCCGATGGGCGGCCCGCTCGGATGGCCGACCAAGGCGTTGGCCACCGTGGCCGGACAGACCAAGGACGGCGAGGTCGACGCGGCCTTCGCCAACTTCGTGCGTGCGATCAACCCGCTGCAGGACCGGTCGATCCGGTTGGCCCCGCAGGCTGCAGGGAGCGACCCCGAGGCGATGAAGCGTCAGCTGGAATCGCTGGCACGAACAGGCCTCGGTCTGCCGGTGCGTACGCTGACACCCAAGCAGCAGGACAACGAGTACTTCCGTCGGTACTACGACCAGCTGGATGCCGAGAAGCTGCGTCGTCAACGTGAGACCCGCAAGGCTGGTTAGGAGAACCCATGGCCGCCCCTCGTGTCCTGATCACGGACCTGCCTGAGCAGACCGCCGTCTCCGGTGACGACTACTTCGTCGTGCAGGACGGCGCCGTCACCAAGAAAATGACGGTCAGCCTGCTCACCACGTCGACCGCCCAGCCGGTCGCCGACCACATCGCCGACGTCTCCGCCGCCCACACCGCGGCAGCGATCGGGGCGGCACCGAACACGGCACCGATGTCGGGGACCGACGTGCAGACCCAGCTGGGTCAGGCCTCGGCGGCAATCACGGCGATCAACACGAACCGATTGCTGCCACCCAACGGGACCTACACCGACATCGCCGTGTCGGGCACCGGCAACCTGTGGAACATCGTGCCCGGAGCGGTCGGCCAGGCCGAGTTGGCGACCGACTCGGTGACCGCCGTGAAGATCGTCGATGGCTCCATCACCGACGCCGAGTTGGCGACGATGCCCGCCACCACGATCAAAGGCAACAACACCGCCGGGACGGCGGCACCGACGTCGCTGACCGTGGCCCAGGTGACGGCGATGCTCAACGTGTTCACCACCACGCTGCGCGGACTGGTGCCCCCGTCGGGGTCGTCGTCACCGACGATGACGTTGCGTGCCAACGGCACGTGGGTCGAAGGTCAGCAGGGACCGCAGGGTCTGCCCGGAACACCGGGCGACTGGTCGACACCGCAGACGATCCAGACCGTGTCGACGGGGACGTACACGTTGGTCGCCGCCGACGCTGGCGTGTTGAAGCGTCTGACCGGTGCCGGTCAGGTGATCACGTTGCCGCCCGCCGTGCTGTCGGCCGGTCAGCGTGTCGACTTCGTGTGCATCGGTGGCGTCGCCTCGTTCGTGCTCGGTGGTGGGGCGACGTGGGATGTGGCGCCGACGCCGACGAACGTGGCGCGCACCACCGGCTCGTTCGTCTCCGCCGTGTGCATGTCCGGTGTGTCGTGGGCGTTGACGGGGGACCTGGCCTGATGCCAGCGTCGCTCGGTGTTGTCGCTTCGCACTATGTGCGGATGCTGCCCGCCTATCTGGTGCCGACGGTCGGCACCGTCTCCACCCCTGACACCGTCGACCTGACCGTCGACGGCGACGTTCGGTTCAAGGCGAAGGTGCGTCGGGCCGCACCCGCGTCGGTATCGGCTACGGAGTTCCGATATCTGGGCGGCCACGTAACAGGACAGAGAGGCTGGGGCTGGCTCGATCGCCAAGGAGTTGGCGACATGGGCGTGATCCGCCACGACACGACCGTCTCGGGGGTGGCCGGTGGCCGTACCTACTGGACGGTCAACGAAACACAACAGGCTGCCCCGAACGGTGTCGACGCGTTCGTGGGCGCCGAACTGGTCGATGCCACCAGGACCACCGGAAGGTGGTGGGGGATCGTGTCGCCAGACGGGACGGCATGGTCTCGGCTAGGTACCGGGTTCCCCGAAGCCCGGGTTCTGGCTCCACTTGACTCGGCTGGGGTGCTGTGCGTCGGCGGTTCGGCCCCGGGCAACAACTTGTTCAAGGGCCGGATCTATTGGGCGCAGATGGAAGCGATCAACCGTGCCCGCCTCCAGTTCCCCGGCTACGCCGGGAACTACCTGTCGGTACCGGACTCGGCACCGCTCGCCATCACTGGGGACATCGAGATCGTGGCTCGATGTATGCCCTCATCGACCGCGGCCGGAGTTCTCGTCTGCCGGGACGGCACGCCCCGAGGATGGCGACTTGGTATCACGCCTACTCAGATGATGTTCTCGCCGTTGCTTCCAGGCGGCGGCGGCGTCAGCAGCGTCCTCCCCGTCGGGCCGGGGTCAATGTTGTGGGTCAAGCTCACTCGTGTCGCCAGCACGGGCGCCGTCGCGTTCTTCACCGCACCGGACGGCCCGACCGAACCGACGACGTGGACAGCGGCCGGAACCTACGCCGGGACCGCTGGCGCACTTTCGAACCCGACGACGAACGTGGCGGTCAGCATCGGCGCCCGCGCCCCGGGCGGAATTTCCGAGGTCTACGGCGGTCGCATCGCCCGTGTCATTGTCCGTGACGGCATCGCCGGGACCGCCGTGTTGGACGTGTCGGAGAACAACGCCGGGACGATGGCGACCGCCACCACGTTCGTCGCCACCACCGGCCAGACCGTCACCGTCAACTCGACCGGCACCGTGGCGTTCCTCGATCCGGTCGTCGGCACCATCTCCACCCCCGACACTGCTGATCTGACGATCAACGGCGACGTTCGCCTCACCGCCAAGCTGCGTGACGACTCGGCATCGTCGACGACGATTCGGTACGTGCTTGACAAGATCGGCAGCGGGGTGGCCGGGCAAGCGTCCCATCGCCTGGCGACATACACCGACGGACTCTTCTGGCAGGGATACCCGACCGGCAACGCCACCTCGGCCTACCCCGGCGGCGAACAGGCGACGCGGACTGCGCTGGGACTGCTCCCACCGGGCACTGACCGTTACGTCGGTGCCGACACCGTCGGCCTGAACACCCGCGCCCTGACATCGGGGGACGGCACGACGTGGGCGCCGACCGGCACGACCCGCGCCATCCCGGCGAACGCGTTCGGATTCGATAGCCCGTCCGCGTTACGCATCGGCAACGCCTGGCAGGGCCGGATCTATTGGGCGCAGATGGAAGCGATCAACCGGGTCACGTTCCAGTTCCCCGGCGTCACCGGCAACTACCTGTCGACACCGGACGCCGCCAACCTGGACATCACCGGCGACATCGAGATCGTGGCGCGAGCCTCAGCGACAACGTGGTCACCAGCAGCACAGCAAGCACTGGTCAACAAGAACGCCGCCTACGGTCTGGCTGTCAACCTGAGCGGAACGCTGACAAGCGTGTGGTACTTCACCGATGCGCCGAGTACGTCGGTGTTCAGCACGAGCACTGGTCATGGCTTCGTGAACGGCTCCACCTACTGGATCAAGATGACACGGGTCCAGGCCACCGGGCTGGTGTCCTACTACACGGCTGCTGATGCACCCACCGAACCGACGACGTGGACGGCTCGCGGGACGACGACCACTGGCGCGGGCAAGACCATCGCGGCATCGGGAGACCCGGCGTTGATCGGGCAGCGACTGACGTCGGGCCTCTGGATGTTCAACGGTCGCATCGCCCGCACCGTGGTGCGCAACGCCATCGGCATCGACAAGCCGCAGTTCCGCTTCCCCGGCGTCGCCGGGAACTACCTGTCGATGCCAGGTGCCAGCGTTCCGACCATCACCGGCGATCTTGAGGTCGTCGTGCGAGTCGCCGCGACGTCGATCGCCCCGACCGACTTCGGCACCCTGATCGCGCAGTGGCATTCCGGCCGATCGAACTTCTCGGTCCTCTTCAACACGGGAAATCTGGTACCGGCCTTGGCGCTGCCGGGAACGAACGCGTTCGCAACGGCCATCATGCCGTTCGCCGCCAACCAACTCTGCTGGCTGAAGATCACTCGAACCGCTGCTACCGGTGTCGTGCGGTTCTACACATCACCTGATGCACCGTCCGAGCCAACGACCTGGACGCAACTCGGTACGGATGTGGCTACGCCAGCGGGGCCGATCGTGCCGACCGGCGATCCCTCGCTGCCATTCATGATGGGGGCTTCGGGCTACGGGCAGGTCTTCAAGGGTCGCATCGCTCGTGTCATCGTGCGTGACGGCATCGCCGGGACCACGGTCCTGGATGTCGACGAGGTCAACGCGCCGGTCGCCGGGGTCACGTCGTTCACGGCGACCACCGGCCAGACCGTCACCGTCAACCAGGTCGCCCCCGACGTCATCGTGCAGGGCACCGTGTTGGACGTGGCCGAGAACAACGCCCGCCCCGGTGACGCCACGTTCCCCGCCACCACCGGCCAGAC
>Ga0190271_10001004_pt1 | contig 15502 bp, 21 predicted proteins | sample Popmic356T_FD_133747 | JGI IMG/M metagenome (GOLD analysis project Ga0190271, IMG submission 133747) | Populus adjacent soil microbial communities from riparian zone of Weber River, Utah, USA - 356 T | ecosystem: Environmental > Terrestrial > Soil > Riparian zone | place: USA: Utah | collected...
CGCAGGGTGTACCGCTCCGGCTTCTGGCCACCGGCCGTCCGCGCGCGGCGCGCCGCGTTGACCTGCTCGCGCCGCGCCGCCGTGTTCTTCGGCAGCTTGGCGACCTTGCGTCCCTTCAGCTTCAGCGTGAACGGCTTGACGGCTGACGTAAACTCTTCGCCAGCCTTCTCAGCCGCCCTTCGCTTCTTATCCTCGCCATCGAACTTGATCAGGCTCGCCTTTCCGCGCTTCGGCATATCAGCGATGTACCGATAGCCCTGCCAGTGGAACGTGGCGTGGCCCGCATCAACGCGGGTGTGGTGGTTCGGCTTGCCGCTCATGCTGCGAAGCATCCGCTCGATAGCGACCCGGATCATGCACCGGTTCGCCTTGCGGCAGTCGGAGTTGTCGATGTCCTCTTGTTTCACTGGGACTTCGAATTCCAGCGTCTCAAGTTTCTGGACCTTGGCTTGCATATCGATCACCTTACGTTGAAACGGATGCCGCAGCGTCACTTGCGCTTGGCTTTTCCTTTCGGTTTGTCGGGCGGGAAGATTTCACCTTGGCCTTCGACCGACGCGGCCTGCGATCCGGCAGCAGCTCGGCCAGCTTCGCCAGCTGCTCCGCCAGCGCCATCGCCTGCGCCCGCGTTGTCAGCGTTCCCTTCTCGACCTCCAGCGCCGGAATGTTGTCCATGATCGTCAGGCTCAGTGACGGGCTCGACATTGGGTCCCTCCTGTTTGGGCGTGACCTCGCCCTCTATGATGGAGCTGCGCGCCGCCGTTTCACGTGAAACATGATCGACGTTGAAGCCCCGGTGATCTGCGTGAGCCCGCTTGGCGTCGCGCAGCTTTTGCGTCATCTCGGCAACCCGGTCGGGCGGCGTAATGTCCTTCGGCTCGTCTTCGGGCAGCTCGTCTACCGCATAGATGCCGAGGATCACGTCAGGGCAGAACATGCGCGCCCACGTGCGCGAGGCGGAATAGAACAGCTGCACCTCCGGCTGCGCTTCCCATAACGGCGAGCCCTTGATCTGACCGCGCTCATTGCGCCCGCGCGCGTTGCGCAATTTGCCGAGCGTCTCGGACTGGTAGACGTGCGGCTCGGTCTCGCCCCGGAACGTGCCGAACACTTCGCAGCGCCGCTCGTCGCCTTCGCCGACGATCTTGTAGCGGAGCCGCCCTCGCAATGGCGCACGTGCCTCGACGATGGCGTGGATCAACTGACTCTCGTACGCGGTGCGGTCGTTGGCGATGTAGCTTTTGTTGGCGACCGCGAACGGCGACATCCGCCACTCCAGCGCCTGCACAACGATGCCGAGACAAGCGCCGGGGTTGGCCCGCAGATGCACGGGCACCGCTGCGCCGGACACGGCCATCAGCTTGGCGAACTCCATCACCTCGACCATCGAGGCGAACTTGACGCCGCCGATCTCGGCGCTGACAACCACAGCGCCAGCGATGGCGCGGTCTACTCTTTTTTCGATTTCAGCTACGTCCATTTCGGTTGCTCCTTTTTACGGTCTTTGATGGTTGCGGATCGCCCGGCGCAAGGCCGCCAACACGTTGCGGCGCGCGAAGCCGTCCTGTCCCCGCGCGTGTGGCGACTTCGGCAAGATGGCCGCGAACTTGTTGTTCAAGATCACCTTGTAGTGCCGCGTTCCTGTTTCAACGTGCCACGGCAGCCCGCTCGACGACAGTATGTCGTGGATGTCGTTCGGTAATAATTTGACCTTCATCTCACGCCCCCAGTTTCTGGGATCGTCTCTCGTGCTGCAGACGGTGCTTGATCCGCTCGCGCTCGTCGTTCGACAAGCCGAAGCTTCGCAGCTCGCCTTCGCCCGGACCCGGAAAGTGATCCAGCTCGATGCACTGCTTGATCCAGCGCAGCATCTCGGTGTTCTGCTGACGGCCGAGCGCGAGGTCCTCATCGGGCAGCGGCACCATGCGCGCACAATAGGGCGGTGCGGTTTCCGCGAACATCAGCATGAACGATTCGAACGGATGGCCAAGCCCCTCGCACACCTCCCAGATCAACGCGCCTTGCTGATGGTATGCATATGAGCGGATCGACGACATCAACGCGGGCGTGGTGACTTCGGCGGCGGTCTTCAGATCAACGAAGTCGCCGACGATCACCGGCACAACGTCGGGCCGGACCTTCAGCCACAGGCCGGTGGTCTCGTCCTTGAAGAAGCCGGAGCATTCGATGTGGCCGTGTAACAGCCCCTCTTTCACCAGCGGCTCAAGTGCCAGACCGCGAGCCATGCCGACGATGGCGTCCAGCTCCTTTACGGTCACGACGGTGCGGCCCGCATCCTCCTGCTTGGAGCGCCAGTCCTTGCAGACGTTCGCCTGATAGGTCCACGGCTTTTCCACGGCGGTCTTGGTGTCGCGGTAGGTCTCCGGCTGCGCGACGAACTTCAGCTTGAAGTCGTCTTCGCCGAGCAGCAGGTGATGCGCCGCCTGACCGAGAATCATCGGGCGTTTGACATCGCGCTCTACTCGCTTCGGGTTCTCGGCCCAATTGCAGAACATATGCGCCGGTGATTTCAGCCAGCATGTCCGCAGGTCGGACGATGACACCGCAGGGCCGTCGCAAAGATCGGCGCTGTGATATCTTTCGATAGGTATCCCGCTGTACCAGCCGGGCTTGGTTATTTTCTTGCCCTTCCATTTCTCAACATTCATTTGCCTTGCTCCTTTGATGCTATAGAGCGGAGCGGGTCCGGGGGAGAACCCGCTCCGCGTGACCGTAAGCATCGAACAGCGATACCAAAGAATACTTGCTGCAGCGGCGCTCATCGACCGGAATCGACCCTAGAGACTGGGTGTCGGTTTTGCAATAAGATATTGTACGCGTGCAATGAGTATCCCCAAAGGTAAACCGATGACAGCAACACAGGAAAACGTCGTGCCACGCAAACGGAGACGCGGTGAAAGCGTGACGCGCAGTAGTAACCGGGACGATCAACGAGACGCCGTGATGAAGCGCGTGTTTGCAAAGCCGGGCTTTGCTGCGGTAATCGCCAGACATCTCAAGCTGACACACCAGAACGTCAGTGCGTGGAACAAGGTCCCGGCCAAGCACGTGCATGATATCGCACCGCTGCTCGGCATGACGCCGGAGCAGATTCGACCTGACGTATTCAGGAGGCGCAAGTCATAAGCGGGGTGGTGAGTGGATTGGACACCGGAGGCCGATCAGCTTCTGATCAAGCTGTGGGACGCTGGCGGCAACATTGCCGACATCGTTCTGGCGCTGCAGGCTGCAGGACACGAGGTCACCCGCAACGCAGTCGTTGGGCGCAAGTATCGTTTGCCGCGCGGGACGCTCCGCCGCATCGTGCGCCCACCACCGCAAACCCGGAAAGCCTCGATATACAAGAAACCGGCCCCCAAAGGGCGCGCCGTCGCCGATGCTGGCGTGGATTATTTCAAAAACGACAACGGTTGTCGGGCGCTGCTCGACCATCGCAGTGGCCGGTGGAATCTGCCGATGGTTTGCGGCGAGCCGCGTGAGCCTGAAGGCTCGTACTGCGCGGTCCACGCCCGGCTCTACATGAACCCGGCCGCGCCTGTGAATTATCGCGGCGGCCATCTTTATTACAACAGGAGGGTGGCACATGGCTAAGGCAGCAAAGTCCGTCGAGATCGAGATCAGCGACAAGCTCGCGCGCAATTTTCTCACCGACATCTTCGATCATCTGGCGAACATCGAAAGCGCGAAGGGGGTCTACATGAACCTCGCGCGCGGTGAGCGCGATCAAATGGTTTCGCTCTACGAAAACATGGCGTCGCACGGCGTGTCGCAGCGGGTCAGCAAGCTCACCGTCAAGATCGCGGTGGCGCTGGAGAAGATCAAAGGCTGGCAGTCCGAGATCGAGGACGAGGAGCGCAAGATCGCGATCAAGATGGCGAAGGCGCTCGGAGACAAACGCCAGCTGTCGTTGTGGAGCGATCTGCAGACAGTGGCGAAGCCGCGCAAGCCGCGAGCCTCGAAGCCGTCAAACGTGGTGCAGCTCGATCTGCCGAGCGGCGCGGCGTAAAGAAAATCCCCCGGATTGCTCCGGGGGACTCCCTGCTTCGGCCTGCCGCACCGGACCTTGACACGCCCGGACTAACCGAGCCCGACCGCGCCACGACTGCCGGGCCTAGCCTCGCCCGACCGCCCCCGGCCACGCCTCGCCTGCCGGGCCGGGCCTGACCCTTCATGCGCTGACTCGACACACCGTGCCTCGCCTCGCCTGCCGAGCCCCGCCTGACCCTGCCGTGCCTGACCCCGCCGCGCCATGACTGCCCAGCCATGCCTGACCCGACGCTGCCCAGCCTTGCCGTGCCATGCCACGTCTGCCGTGACTGGCCGCGCCAAAACGCACCGGGCCTAGCCAGCGCTCGACGCGCCAAGCCTCGACTGCCTAACCATGCCCAACGCCGCCTAGACTGGTCGTGCCTGACGTTGCCTAACCTTGCCTGTCACGCCTTGCCCAGCCGAACGCTGCCAGACCCGGCCACACCGCACCCGGCCACGCCCTGCCTGCCGTGCCTTTCCCGGCCCCGGCATGCCGAGCCTCGCCTAACCAAGTCTGCCTGACCGCGCCGTGCCCCGCCTGTCCCCGCCGCGCCTAGTCTGCCACGCCGCGATCCTTGCCAGCCGGGGGTGGTCACCCGACTCCGCACCGTTAGGCCGCCTCTGAAGACGTCCCAACCCTTTCCAACACTGTCGCAGCTTGCTCGAACGGTTCGACCGAGAGCCCCACGTGCTGCAAACAAAATGCGTACCGCGCGAGCCATGATCGCAGAGCTGCCGCGCCTTGACGCGACAACTCTGCGACATGCTCTTCGTTCTCCGGGTCCAGTGTGGTGTAGCCGCCGCCGTGCTGCCGTCCCGCCATTGGCGAGATGACCATTGGAGCGTTCATCGTGAACGATCCGCCGCCGACATTTGCAACCGTGAATGAAACTTTGACGCCTTGCGCGAACGCTCGCGCTTGCCAAAGATTATATTCGCGGGCCGCCTCGGCTCGATTCCAAGTGAACCAGTCGTGCGCTCGATGCTGTCGTCCTTGGTGGCTCACTTCATCGAAGAACAGCGCTGGATCGTATTGCCCGCCGTGACGGCTGGAGAACTCTGTGATGATCTCCTGCCGCAGCGCGACGGTGTACTTTCTGCGCTTCGCCATACTCATGCCGCCCTCCGTTTCACTTCAGATGCGTAAAACTCCATCAAATCGACAGTGTCGCGATCAGCATATTCCGGATTCGCCAGCGCAGCTTCCTGCGCCTTGCGACCGTGATTCTTAACGAGATCATTCCACTCCGCGTCTTCTTGGCTTGCGAGGATGACGCGGAACGAACCGAAGCTTCCCTTTCCCTTTTCCTGCCGGAAGTCGCCGACGCCGATCAGGATGCCTGCGTTGCAGAGAAGGTTGACGACCGACGTGACCGATAGCTGCGGCACGATAAACGACACGTCGAGTTCGGCACCCCACTGCGGCAGATAGCACCGCGTGCGGATGTCTGGCGTGCGCGCGATGTCGGCGCTGCGCACCACGTCCATCTTCAGCTGCGGCGTGCCATACAACGGCGCGAAGTTGCCGGGGATGAACAGCAACCGCTGCGCGCTGGTCTTTGTCACGCCGGGGGTCTCAAGCGCCGCCGTGGACATAGCCGCTTTCGCCGCGATGACGTTCAGGCCGAGCGCGGTCGGGCCGCTGGAGACGATCTCCGCGCTGTCGCGAAATTCCTCCAGCGGGAAGTGCTTGATTTCGTTTTTCTCCGCCTTGGTCTTCTTCTTGCTGCCGACCAGCAACCCCTGCTTCGATTTCGCCGCCATCCTGTTCTGATAGAGCGGGCGGGTGCCGATGATGCGCAGCTTAACGGTGCCTTGCTGCAATGGCGGAATGTGCAGCTCGACCGAAGTATCTTTCTTGGTAGCCATTATTGGATCGCTCCTTTGGTTTTGTTGGCCCCCGGAGAATTCCGTGACCTACAGTGTTTCAACTTCCCGGCGGACATCGCTCACCATAGTCGCGGCATTGCGCAGCTTTTGCGACGTGAGAGCCAACCGAGCCGCGCCCGCCGTGTTGCCAAGATCGTTCAGCACATTGATCGTAAACATGATGCCGTCGGCATCGTTGTTCATCATGCTCTCGGTTGTGCGCAGCGATGATGTCAGCCCTCTCACGACGAAATCCAGATCGGTGCTGTCGATCAGATAAAGCTCTTCGTCCTGATCAGTGAGGTCGATCAGCATCGTGACGTAGCCACGATGGAATCCGACGCTGCCCTTTTCGACGTGCATCAAAGTCCATCCGTAATTATGCCGACGGCGGCGGCAGTCTAAGATCACGTCGCTGGCTGTACTGTTGGCGACAGAAATGTGACGGCCCAGCACACGATTGCTGAGCCGGGTCATTCGTTCTGCGATGTTTTCAACGCTGGTGGCGCGCTGCCCGTAGATCGCCCGGCTGGTGGAATACCAGAGAAGCTGGTTTAGCGGGTTCGGCCTGCGTCCTCCCCGGCGGCTTCGGCTTGTCGGTGGCGGCCCCCCGCCGCCACCACTACGCGCAAGCTTGCCTCCCGTGATCAGGACGAGCTTGCTCTTTCTCATGCGCGCCCCCCCGCAATTGACGCGAGCTTGCGCACGGGGCGTTTCGCCAGCGCGCTGATCTGTTCAAGGATGTTCATGATCTCGGTGCAACCGGCAGCGATCTCGTCCTGCTCTACATCGGTCAGATGCTTTGCGATGACGTTGACATCCTTCAGCATGCTCTTTGCCACACGCCGCATATCGTTGACGTGAACCGTCAGCCCGAGGTAGAGCGACAGCCGCACCAGCTCGCTGGTGTCGGTAACGTCAACCTCGAAGTCTTTGTTGAACGGCAACGGCGCGCCGCTCGCCTTAACTGCAGCCACCGCTTCGTCGTATTCCTTCTGCGCTTCCTGACGCCGCTTCTCGGCTTCGGCCCGCTTGGTTTCGTCGGCGGTTCTAAGCTTGTCGGCGGATGCCGCCGCCTTCTTCTCTTTGGCGGACTTCTTCTTGGCCTGCGCGTCCGCGTGAGCCTTGCGCCGCTTGGCGTCGGCTTCTTCGGCCCAGTGTGCAATGACATCGCGCACGTTGTAGATCGTGACGGTCTTTCCCATCTTGCGCAGCGCAGATGCGGCGTTCTTCAGATTGGTTGGCGTGCCCGCTTCGCGGTGGGCGTCCCAAGAATATTTCGGGTTACGTTCGTCGCGCGAGAACGCGTAGGCGGTCTGAAAAAGTTGACGGACATAGACGGCAGAGTAAGGCTTGCCGTTATGCTCGATTCCCTTCTCAGCCAGCTTCTCGGTGCAATCCACAAAGACCGACGTTTCGATCTCAGTTGGGCCGCCCAACTGAGACGCACTTCCCAGATAGCCCTGATCTTTCAGGTCCTTAATCGCTGCGTCGCCGATCCGCCATTGGCCCTTAGCCTTGGACTGCTCGACATCGGCAATGGCGTCTATGGTGTTGGTCCATTTCATTTTTAGTACGCTCCTTTTTGCGGGGATATCCCCTTGGCTCACAAGTTTCATTTGTATAGTAACAACCTCGACATGGTCAACCGCTTAACACGCGCCACACGAAGTGAATCAGGTGATGGATAAAAAATGAAACAGGAAATCATCGTGCCCGGAAGGCTGACGCGCCGTGAGTGGGCGAAGCGCCTCAATGATCAGTGGGACGACATCCGCAAAACCGCTGTCGAGGGCTTCATCGCGCTGGGGCGCGACCTCCACAAGGCTAAGGCTGATCTGGATCACGGCCAATGGGTTAAGGTGTTGGACGCCGACCTCAAATTTCATCCGCGAATTGCGCAGACGTTCATGCGGATCGCGAAGTGGTGCGACAGCCAAATGCGAGTCAATGACTCGTATTTGATCAAGCGGCTGCCGCCTGACTACAACACCATCAACAAGATCGCGCAGTTAGACGAAATCACGTTCGACCGTCTGATGAAGGACGGCACCATCAGCCCCAGCTTGCAGCGTAATGAGGTGTCAAAGATTTTGCGCCTGCAGCGCGTCACGACCGACGAACAGCGCGTACTGAATCTGGTGCCGATCAAGGGCAAGTTTCGCACCATCGTAATGGACCCGGCGTGGGACTACGACTGGCTGTCAATTGCGGCCCGCGCCAAGCCCGGCTACGCGATGCAGCCCCTCGACAGCTTGCGCGCGCTCGACGTGCGGGCGTGGGCTGACGAGGACGAAGGCTGTCACCTGTATTGTTGGACGACGAACAACTTCCTGAGTGAAGCCTGCAAATTGGTCGAGCATTGGGGCTTCCAGCACCGCACCGTATTGACGTGGATCAAGCCGCCGCCGTTCGGGCTCGGCAGCTATTTCCGCAACTCGACGGAGCAATGTCTGTTCGCCACGCTCGGCGAAACCACCACGCGCCCTGCGGCGGCGAGCATGCCGACGCATTACCTCTGGCCGCGCGGAGAACACAGCGAGAAGCCCGCCGAGTTCTACGATCTGGTTCGCGCCGCGTCGTATCCGCCGTATGGCGAAGCCAACCAGCGCGAGGCGCGTGAAGACTTCACCAACCTGTTCTGTGAAGCGCTGGAGGCGGCGCAGTGACTTTCTATGCGGACGATCAATGGCAGCGCCAGATGCGGGACCTGATTCTCAAGCCGCACTACGACCGGATGTTTCCCGGTCGATATCGCTTCATCGAGTACGGCGATCCGCTTGGTGCAGGCGGCACCGACACCATCATCGACGACCGCCGCATTGACGAAAAGATCGTGCGCTGGCCGCGTAACCCGGACGGGTCACCGAAAGCCTTGGGCTACGATGCATTTGCGCTAGAGACGATGAGCTGCACCATTGAGGGGCGCGAGCGTGATGGCTGGATGAAAACCAACACCGTGGAGTGGCTGTTCTACTGCTTCGCCTCGCGCAAAGAACATTATCTTGACTGCTTCATGCTCGACATGCCCGAGCTGCAGGAATGGTTCTGGGCACAGCAGCACGAACAGTGGCCGCGCTGGCGATCCAAGGAGATCAACCGCACTGAGTGTCTTGTTGTCCCCATTTTGCAAGCTACCAGTGTCGTGCGGTACAAATTCCAGCGGCTGGTGCGGCCACCGTACTACGACGAGCAAGGCCACTTCCTTCACCCCTGTAACACCTGCGGCAATGAGGATGCGAGCAACGGCTATGGCATGCTCGGGGGCGAACTCGGCACGTGGTATTGCAAGGAGCATCGGCCATGAAGAAGCGCGCGGTGCTGACCAAGCACGACCAGCTCTCGCTCCTGCTCGGCCAGTACGGCAACAGCCTGATCACCTCCGAGCAATTCTTGGCCCAGATGGCCATGCGCGGATACTCGCAAAATGATATTGATGAATGGTGCGTTGAGGACCGCAAGAGGAGCGAGGAAAATGCAGAGCAAGACAAAGCCGAGCAAGGTCGGCCCCAAGGAAGCCGCCATGCGCGCGATGCGCGAGGCAAAGGTCGCGAGCCCTAAGCGCCAGAAGGTCTCCGCCGTCGCGAAGAAGAAAAGCGGCGGACGAGGTCGATGAGCGCGGAGCGCATGACGCGTGAAGAGGCGCTGCGGCTGTTTCGCACGCTCAACATGATGATGCGGGACGTTGCGATGGAGCGGGCGCAGGTCACGCATGTCACGGTGGTGTGCCATGACGACCCTCGCGTGCGGCCCGATATTACCGGGCCCGGCACCAAACCGCTGAACGACTTTTTGCGGAAGCGCCGCCGCAAGATCGCGTGAGCAAGCCGAAGCCGTTCAGCGGCACGGTGCTGGCGCTCGATCTCGCAACCACCACCGGGTTCGCCTATGGCAAGCCCGGCGAGGCTCCGGTGTTCGGCTCGCACCGCTACGCGCGACCGGGCGCGCCACGCGCGATGGCCTACCGCAGCTTTCGCGTCTGGCTTGATGACTTCACGCACTACAACAAGATCGACCTGATCGTGTACGAGAGCCCGGCGGTGCCGAGCATCATGGCGGGCCGGACCAACATCGACACCATCCGGCTGCTGATGGGGCTCGCCGAGCATCTCGAAGAGTGGTGCCACAACCACATAGAGCTGCGCGAGGCTTCGGTGTCTCAGGTGCGCGCGCACTTCATCGGCCGAAACCTGCGCAGCAAGATCGCCAAGCCGATGACGGTCGAGCGCTGCCGGGAGCTGAGCTGGATGGTGAAGACCACCGACGAGGCGGACGCCTGCGCGTTGTGGGACTACCAGTGTTCGTTCCTGCGGCCGGACCTCGCCGCGAATCAGACACCGCTGTTCCGGCGTTAGGGGACACAAATTAAAATTTGTCCCCTGTTACCCACAGGGGGAAACCCGCGACACGATCAACCTATGGCCCGATACAAACGGTTATACGCACTGCATCTTGTGGCAGCGACGCTGACCTGATTTTTTTTTGCAACAAAGACTCGACTCAAACCCGAGTCGCGAGTCACGCTCCGAAACAGCGAAGGGCGACACCGTGTCAAGCGGCATCGCCCTTCAAATCCGAGCGCGTTGTACAGAGCAACGGCTGGATTGCTTGCAGCGGAACTTATCGATCTCGCAGCAAGCCATCAAGCCCCAGCCCAGCACAATGTTCCCGGATTTCACGTGGGAGTAGGGTTCGCCCCGATCCGGCACGTGGCACCAATACCGGGTCAAGGGATTTGTTGGCACAGGCCAAGCCACATAGCCCTATTCCCTCAAGCCTAACCTCACGCGCGCAACGCTCATCTGAGCGAACGCGGACGGCTGCCTATAGGCAGGCGAGTAGCTGAGGGGGTAAGGGGGAGTAGGGGTCAAGAAGGGACTGCCAATAAAGGAAGGGAAGCTTTCTAACTGTATATGTTGATAGAGGGTCGATACAAATCGACATTGTAAAGATGACCAACGCCTTTCGCTGCTCGTGCCAGATCGCCAATGAGATATCGCCGGACTGCGCGGCCCGCCGCCGCTGCAAAGATCGATCAAGCACCAGCGGCGTGCCACGTGATCTGGATACAAATTTATATTGTGAAACCACGGCGGGTGTGAGACTGTTGGCTCCTTCAAAGGAGCTGACGTGGACGACATATCCAAGAAACTGAGCGAGGCGGAGGCGCGCGCCTCTGCTGTTATGCTGTATTTGGCGCTTCGTTTCATGACGAAGACGGTTGCCGAGTGGCACCTTGGGAGCAAGCGGCCCACCAAGGACGCGATGCTTGTTTGCATGATGCACGCCAAGGGCGCGCTGCAATTGCTTCCGACGCTTGCGCGGGGGCCGGGCGGCGATCAGATCGAGCGCATCAATAACGAGATCGAGCGCTATCGGAGGCTGCTCGGTGAGTGACGACGACCCCCATAAGGAATTTCTGTTGGCCGCGCTGCGGGTTGCGAGCGCGCGCTGCAAGTTGATGGACAACGAGATCACGTCCATCGGCTGCGCGCTGCGCGGTGATATGATCGGTCCGGAGACGGCGGTGAAGTGGATCACCGACGCGAACCTGCTGTGGTTGGTCGAGCCGCTGCCAGATTCGGTTGGAGCGACGGTGTTGCCGACGGTGAGTGCGGAGGTGCCCGATGAGCAGGCGTAGGTGGAAGTGCGACGGCCCCATCGTATCGGCGCAGGGCTACGGCCACAGCTGGGTCATCATGCAGACGATCATGCGCATGTCACGCGCGGCTGCGGAGGCGCGCGCGGAGACGGCGGTGCTGTGGCATTTTTTCCACGATCATCCGGAGCAGGTGCCGACGCGGCGTGAGCTGGACAGCATCCCGCCGGAGAGGTTTATCCAGCACGCGCACGAGCAGATGCGGCGCTTTGCTTCCGAGCGCGCACGGCGCAAGGCTGTTCTGGAGTCCAGCCATGCGTGATCTTCGCGACGATCAGGCGGCGGCGCTCGAAGCGCTGCGCGATGCGGTGATGGACCGCAAGCGACGCATCTGCATGCAGGCTCCGACCGGCTACGGCAAGACCGTGCTGGCTGCGGCGCTGGTCAACAGCGCGCTGCGCAAGGGCAAGAAGGTTTTGTTTACGGTGCCCGCGCTCGATCTGATCGACCAGACGATGGAGATGTTTTCGCGTCAGGGGATCACTGAGGTCGGCGTGATCCAAGCCGACAACCCGTTGTACGACTGGAAGCAGCCAGTGCAGATCGCCAGCGTGCAGACGCTGATGAAGCGGATGATCCCGGCGGCGGATGTCGTGCTGCTCGACGAGTGCCACATCTGGTTCAAGTTTTACGAGCGATGGGTCGGCACCAAGGACTACTGGAAACCGGAATGGGCGAACGTGCCGTTCATCGGGCTCAGCGCCACGCCGTGGACGCGCGGGCTCGGTGACTGGTTCGATCACTACCACAAGGCCTCGACGATTCAGCAGATGATCGACGCGGGCAACCTGTCGCCGTTCAGGGTGTTCGCGCCGACGCATCCGGACTTGTCCGGCATCAAGATGACGGCGGGCGACTATAACGAGAAGCAGCTGTCGGCCCGGATGAACACCGGCGGCTTGATCGGCGATGCGGTGCAGACGTGGCTCAAGCGCGGCGAGAACCGGCCGACGCTTTGCTATGGCGTGGACCGGCTGCACGCCAAGGCTTTGCAGGCGCAGTTCATCGCCGCCGGTGTACCGTGCGGTTATCAGGACGGCGAGACGCCTGACACGAGCAGGTGGCGCAAGCTGAAGGACAAGGACGGCCTCATCATCGGCAAGGAGCTGGTCGAGGGCCGCCGCGCCGTCAAAGAAAAATTCCACAGCGGCGAATATAAGGTGGTGTGCAACGTCGGCACGTTGACCACCGGCGTGGACTGGGACGTGCGTTGCATCGTGATGTGCCGCCCGACCAAGAGCGACATGCTGTTCACGCAGATCGTCGGGCGCGGGCTCCGAACCGCGAAGGGCAAGGCCGACTGTCTGATCCTCGACCACAGCGACAACCACACGTCACTTGGCTTCGTCACCGACATTGACGAGAGCTACACCGGACTCCGCAAGGGCAAGACGCCGGAGCATGAGAACCGCACCGAAGGCATCCGGCTTCCGAAGGAGTGCCCGCAGTGCGCGTTCCTGAAGCCACCGAAGATGGCGCAGTGTCCGGCGTGCGGGTTCACCGCGACGGTGGTGAGCAAGATCAAGCCGGAGGAAGGTGAGCTGCGCGAGCTGAAGGCAAGGCCGCTGCCGCCGAAGGAAAAGTTCGCAGCCGCGACGATGGAAGAGAAGGCGCGGTTTTATGCCGAGCTGAAGTGCTACGGTGCGAACAAGGGCTACAAGGCGGGCTGGGCTGCAGTGACGTACAAGCAAAAGCTTGGCGTATGGCCGAACCATCCGGCGATCAAGAATGTTGCCCCGAGCAAGTGGGTCAGCCAGCCGACGTTGAATTTCATCAAGTCGAGAATGATCGCGAACTCGCACCGCAGGCGCGTGGAGAGTATCGAGCGCGGGCTGATCAAGCAGCCTTCGCTCGATGGGCTTTACGGTCCATCAGACCAGATGCATCTGGTTTCAACCTCTGAGGAGTAAACCAATGTCGTTAAAGCATTTGTTAGGAGGGCTGGCCGTGCTGGCCGCCATGACGCTTCCGGCCAAGGCCGTCCTGCTTGGAAACGATATCCAAGACTGGAATTTGGCGGGCGCGTTAACCCTGCAGCTAACCAACGCGGTGCCATCGGGGCAGCAGACGACGAACCTGCCGTGCGTCATCTGCGGTGCCCACCAGCCCCAGCAGCCCTCGTTGCTGGGATATAACTGGTTTGGCAACACGGGCAACGACAGCACGGTCAGTTTCTTCTCGACCGCTGCCGTCCCGCAAGGGCCGGGCGGACTTGCACAGGATACGCTTGGCACCGGCTACTCGCTGCTGCCGGGTTCGCCTTTGCTGAGTGCGCTGGCGGGCAACTTGTCGTTTACCATCGGCATTGACGTGAACGACACGAACCGCTCGCAGACGCTGGAAAGCTTCTGGGTTCTCAACCTGACTGACCACACTGTGCTGGCGGTGTTCTCGCCAAATCCTCTCGACGGTCAGGAACTGGTCGCCGCGAACAACGGGACCGGCTTTCCCGACATGACATTGTCGGTACTGGGCGGCTCGCTGATCAATCTGGCGAACGTCGATCCAAACGATACGCTCTTGTTCTTCGCGCGCATCACTGGTGCGAACGACGGGCCGGACTCGTTCTTCATTGTCCCGCAAGTGACTGCCGTTCCGCTTGGACCGGCGGGCCCGTTCTTCACGGCGGGTCTTGCTGGCCTGTGGCTGCTCAATCGGCGGCGCAAGAGCAAGCTTGCTAAGGCGGCGGGTCAAGACGCGAACTTTGCTGCAGCGTAGTGCATCGAAGGGCAGTGGTGGGTGGCAACGCCACTGCCTCACGATGCACTAACGTAGTGCATTCAGCGGAGTGATATCCTCCGCCTGCAACAACAAGGAGTCGCTTATGCATAAGCTACTTGGTCTGCTGGCAGGAGCCGTGGCAATCGCCGCCGTTTCGTTGCCAGCGAGAGCGGATGTCGTGACCAACTTGGGGCTGAACCCCACGTCGGGTGCGGGTGCGTTCTCGAACATGGACCCCGGCTCGGTCATTCTTCCTGCCGTCCCTACTCAACAGGGCGGCAGTGGGTTGGCTAGCTTGGGTGGAGCCTTCATCGACATCTACAACTTCACTCTCGATCAGGCTCTCAGCCTGACCATCGCGTTCGCCACCAACACCTATGCTGGCGGCACCCCGCAGTTCATCAACAACTTCACGGGCGCGGTGGTCTACGAAGGTGCTGATGGTCAGATCGGGGGCGGCGACGATCAGGTCGTTCTCGGTCCTGAACTTGCCACAGCGTGCCAACAGATTCCGTCCTGCCAAATCTTTGGTGGGTTCGCGAATCTTGGGGCGGGTGAATACCATCTGAGGATCACCGGCAATGCCGGTGTTGATTCAGGCTATGGCGGCAACCTGTCGGTTGCTGCCGTGCCGCTGGGACCGGCTGGTCCATTCTTCGCGGCCGGTCTGGCTGGTCTTTGGCTGCTCAACAAGCGTCGCAAGAAGAAGGCGGCGCTGGCGTAAAACGGTGCGGTGAACTGGTCCGGGCCCCCATTGTCCTGCCTAGACACCGCATCGGGGGCGCGTCTGATCCGGAAATCAGGCGCGCCCTACGTTTAAGGGAAGAAGGCAATGACATTGTCGCTGACATGGCTAAACAAGGAAAACGGTTGATGACGATAATCGAAAAAGCACGGGCGGCAATCATGGCTCTAAGAGAACCCGACGCAACATTTGCCAGAGCGCCAAACACTGTGAGGCAGAGTATTGCCGATACGATTGAGGCCCTTATTACGCCGGTCGGTGAAGGTCGAGAGATTTGCGAATGCGAGAAATGCGGGCGCATTCACTGGCGACTTGCATCCCGCGCTAATGACACCTCAGTGGCGGCCCCATCCTTGGTGCAGTCCGCTCATCCGCCGAGGTGAGGGTGATCCCGTGGTGACACTGGATTGCGGGTGGGGCCACCACTGAGGTGTCGCGCTAATGGCTAAAGAAGGAGA
>Ga0190271_10001005_pt1 | contig 15497 bp, 29 predicted proteins | sample Popmic356T_FD_133747 | JGI IMG/M metagenome (GOLD analysis project Ga0190271, IMG submission 133747) | Populus adjacent soil microbial communities from riparian zone of Weber River, Utah, USA - 356 T | ecosystem: Environmental > Terrestrial > Soil > Riparian zone | place: USA: Utah | collected...
CGGAGCTGCTTGACGAACGGGTTGTCGGCGAACTTACTGGTACGGCCGCGCGTGGCGGTCGGCAGCTTGCTCGGAGCGGCGGACGCGGCGAGGGCGGCGAAATCGTACGGGGCGGTGGACACGGTGGCCTCCTGGCCGTTGTCGGTGCTGTCGGTTGCGGTGCTCTTGCGCTTACGTGCGGGCATGGTCTGGCCTTCCTACTTGGATGGTGCGATGTGTCGGAGTGATTCGGTCTTTGCGGCTGTGATGAGTCCGGTCGCCTGCTCGGTGAACGTCACCATTGCCTCTAGCGTGCTGCGTTCCATGTCGTGCCTGCCGACCGACTTGTAACGGGCGGCCTGCTCGGACATGTCGGTGATCTTAGCGTGGCAGAACGCGGCAAGCGAGTTGACGATCAGCGTTGCGTCTGCCTCATCGCGGACCGTGAGACGTGGCGTCATGTCGTCGGTGCCCATGTCAGAATCCGATCCCGATAAACGTGCGGTTGAGGTTGACGAGCCACACCAGAATTAGCACGATGGCGACCGTGTTAATCAGTGCGAGCCACATCGTGACGATGCACACCCAACGCATTTCGTTGTCCATCGTCACTCGTTCCCGGCTTCCCATGCGGCGACGACGATCTTGACGCGCTGCACCGCGTCGGTCGCGCCGATGGTGTGATCGTCCAACACGGCGACGATCCATTCGATGAGCGTTTGCGCGTCGCCCTTGGCGTGCATTTCCTCGACCATGGTCTCGACGTCGGCGGGCGGACCCGCGTAGCTCTCGAACCAATCGCCCGTGTCGTCGTCGGGCGTGGCGATTGACTCGGCGTCGGCGTCGTCAACCTCGCCCAGCAGGTACGCGAACCATTCGGCGGTCATCATCAGAACTTCCTCGCCGAGAAACCGGCCTCACGCTCGAACGCGCGGAGCGCCCGACGTGCGGTCGTGAGCTTGCGAGCGTAGTACCGCCACATGCTCGGGATCTCCGGGTCGTACATGCGGATCACGGACCGAAGCTCGTTGCGGGCGACGGTAAATGCGTCGTCCAGCGTCGAGATCAGCGCGACCCGCTCAGTGCTCGTGAGGCGGAACGTGTGAATCATGGTGGGGCCTTCCGTCGGTGGGCTTGCAGCCCTGACGCTACCCGCGAACAGCCGTTTTTCGGGCCGATTCTCGCTAGTCATTTTGGGTGAACTTCGGAGAGTCACCGATTAGTTGAGCATGTGACATTAGAGCACCGCCCGTCGCGGACGTAACACCCGCACTTGCTACACCATCCATTGTTTTTCACCGTAGCGCCCGCCTTAGTTTTCTGACCGGCGGCGACGTCGCGACCTGATTTGTTGCAATTGCATCGCAGCTCGGATTTACGACACAGCTTGCATTTCATTTTTACTCCTCGTAAAAGGTGTCGAATTCCTCGGGAGTGAGGATCACTAACGGCTTCCCGTTATGGAAGATAAGGCACAACTCTTGACCGTCCGGGCCGACATAAAATTCGACCTCGTACACCTTTGGCTTTTCCTTAACCCTTTTCTTGACCATTACTTCCCCCGGTAATCGTGACGATCGCGTAGGCATCATAAACCCACACCGTGTCTTTGTTCGCTAGCGTAACGTGTATCTTTCCGACTCCCCGCCCTACCCGTTCCACGTCGATAACCGGATGCTTACGCGCCGAGAATCGCATATCCGGGCGCTCCACAATGACTTGACCGACCGCAAGATGTTCAGCGTAACGGGTGAGATAGTGCACGGGGAGCGCCTTTCAGAATGGCGGAGTTTCCAGGTCGTCTATTGTGAGTTGGCTGACGTTGTCTTTACCGCTCGTCCATTTCACTTTGCCACCTAACCGGACGTCGACAGTGTGGCGCTTTTCTCTGGCGTGCTTGCCTGCTATTGTTTCGGCCGATACCTTAGCGGCGCCACAACGCCGCCCGTAACGGCAGTCCCGACACTTGACGTGGTATTCGCCTTGCAACGCTTCGACGGCCCGCATATCGCGGCAGCGATGACAATAGAGCTCATCCCAAGCGTGCGGCAAATGTGCCCGATTGAATGTAAGCGTGTGCCCGCACGTCAGCAACACCATATGCGTATCACCGTGGATATGAACCGCACCCTGCTTATATCGTGACATCGTCGCCTCACAAGTCCGAAACGTCTTCGGCGGTAATCATGCTATTAGCTAACTCGTCACGAGCGAGCCACGCGGGCGCTACGTAATCCTTTTCCCATGGCAACCCGTAGGGGTGGCTCACGGGCTCGTATTGTTCGCTCGCTTGCCCATCGGGCGAGAATCGCATCCCCGTGTCGCTACTCGTAATGAGCCAATGCGGCGCGTCGGCCGCCGTGAGCCCAGCTTTACACGCTGGACAGTAAAAGGGATCGTGCCCACGTTTGCCGCTACTTCCCGCCGTAACCTCCCGCGTGTCCGGAGTCCAACGACAATGCAACATCGCAGCCTTTGGCATGACTATCTGACCGTCACGATTGAGCGAACGAGACACGGCGGCAGCGAGACCGGTAAACCGTTCACCGCCGGACAATTTGATCGTAGGCCACGCGCGGTAAGCGTCCTGGTCAGCCATAAAATCGGCGATCACGGCTAGCTGATTATCGCGCGATAAATGCTCGGTAGGCCATGGCTTAGGGCGGCGCCCGCAGCGAGTGAGGAATACGCGCATACCCTCCGGGGTGACCTGGTCGCGATTGATTCCCCGTGTTTTCACCTTAGGCCACTCATCGCCCCGCCGCAGCAAATACAGCCCATTTTGAATCATCATCATTTCGTCATACTGCTCTATATCCCATTGCCCCAGCTCATCACCGATACCATCGGGGAACGTCAACCGTTCCGGCGGGCACGTCGTGTAAATCCCGTCCGTCTCAATCGCGATAAGTTGCCCATCCGGAATCTGTTTCGCCAGGCGCATAATATCGGCGCGACAATGCGAGGTGATATACCCCGCGATACACAACGTATGCGACGGCGGAGGTTTGTTAGTCTCCCGATTCCAGCCCTTCCGTTGCGCCATCTTCCCATAGAGACTATTCGGCCCGAGCTTGAAAGCCATTTCGGACGGGTCGCCCGCAGCCTTAAGCTCACGGCGTTTCGCGAACATCGGCAGGAGGACATTCGCCCATGGCTTTAAGTTACTGGCGGGTACCCACTCCCAACCTGAGAATAGCTCGTATTCGTTCGGGTAACAGTCCATGAGTAGCTGAACCTCCGGGCGCCAGAACCATCCCTCTACGAGCGGCGCGTAACAGACCTCTCCGCGCTCGCTGCGGAGCGGCAACGGCTGGGCCGTGTGAACGCCTCGCTTCGGCGCCCCGTTGGCCTTGAGACGCGCGTAGGACGCTTGGTAGCGGACGTGGTAGACCCCGAACGTCTCAGGGTCGGGAGATGGGCTCTCAACCTCCCGCCAGAACCCTCCCCGTTGCAACGTCGGTACGTGGGTGAACGCCGCCGGATATGCGGACCGTTTGTCAAACGAGAAAATCGGTCCGGTGATTATCCCCGTAAGGAACCGCTCAAAGTGCCCACCGAAATAGGCCATCTTAGCGGCATGATGTACTCCCGCCGGTATATTCTCCTCTTTCCCTCCCCACTCGTGTTCGCCTAGGTGATACATCTGCCGGATTTTCTTAGCGAGCGCGCCCGGTCCATACCATTCGTGCAACGGGAAACCGGCGTTAAACATGAGATCACGGAAAAACGTTGCGAGCCGTTCGAGTGCCGCTATCTCAATTTCCCAGTATCGCCGGATTTTGCTCATGTCCTGCCATGTGGTCGTCGCCCGGTCATCCTTCCCGCGCACGACGGTTTGCCAGCTCGGATCGGTTACGTGATCGGGGAACATTTTTTGATAAGCCTTGACGAACGACGTTGCGAAAAATGGGCCCATGTCATCGACCCGTATCCGACTAGTCGGGGTGTCTTTCCCCTGGTGTCGGGACAGCCATATCTGTTTTCCGAACTTGATTTGCACCCGGTAGCGGTTGCTGCCGACGCGGTAATAGACGGACCCCTTTTCGTAGAGCACGAGTTTAAGCGCCCACGGAAGGTGTTTGATAATCATGTTCTGATCGTACGAGAAATAATAGCCGATGTGTTTCGCACCCGGATAGCGCTCGGACACAGCGAGCATGTAATCGGCGATTTTCACAAAATCGAGGTCACTGTTAGGGTCGGTAATGGTCAGCGGAGTGGTGGGTTCCGCTGAACAGCCGAACAGAACGTATTGCTGCGGGCGGTGCGATCCGCGTAGCTTAATACCCTCGCCATCCCACGCGATAATGCGCGCCTCTGCCGCTATTTTCTGATTACGGTTCAGCATCCAACGTCGCCGATATTCCTTCCGGGAAATGGGAGGCGGTTCCTCGGTAAAGACGAGTCCGTCAAAGTCGCTCATTGGCTGTCGTACCAATCGCGATAGTCGTCCCAATCGAACCAATCATCGAATTCTATTTCATATTCCTCCCGCATGTGCGTCTCAAAGCCGATATACGCAGCCGCACGCAGGTCCGTAGCGAGGTCCATATCGTAAAGGGATAAGTGTAGTAAATCCTGTCCCCACGTATCCTCTGCCCAGCGTTCGCCAAATTCCGCGTATAAGTCCTCATTGGTAGCTTCAAAATCGCCACGCATACCGTCATCCCTATTAAGTTATTACCCCGGAACGGGGACGAGCGGCAACCCTCCCGGAAGGCCATTACGGGAGAGCTGCCGCCCGAGTATTTCGGATGACGGTCAGATCAGACGTTCAGGTAGTAAGTAGTCGCGGGACGGTTGACGCCGTTTTCGTCAGCGTATGTGTAGTCACTGCGGCGCAATCCCTGAACGAGCAACCCGCCAGGAACCTCCGACCGGACCGCCCATTCGTCAAGCTGGGCATAGATACCGGTAGACCCGTCATTGATGATGAGCCGTTCGCCTTGTTGCGTGACTATCATCATCGACGCGAACGGACCCTGATCGCCAGGATTGAAATCGACGGACAGAATGACGAACGGCACGCCGATCAGGCGCGCTTTGTCGTCGGAGGCAAGGACAGTGAATCCCGTTCCGATTTCCTCGGCGGCGTCCTTGATTGCCTCGTCGCCTAGCGTTTCCTGAACGAGCGCCACGGCCTCATCGAATGAGCGAATCTGCCGGAGATCGGTCACGCTGTAGCGGCTGGAATTCTTGCCCGTGCGGGCGGTTTCGTCGGCCTCGCGCGTAGCGGTATCGACGTCGTTTTCCGTGGGGTGATCTGTCGAAGCCATGAGGGCTAGCCCTTTCGGATAGCACCCGGGCGCCCTAGGCTAGGGGCTCGGGCGTGATCTGACCCGAGCCGGATGGACGGGCCGCCGTGGTGGGACGGCCCGTCCATCGTACCGTTTGATCAAGAGCCGGCGGTAGGTTACCGGGCGGTAACTTCCGATTACGGAGGGTAATGGTGACAGCTCCGAATGACCAGCAAAATGCCGGGCAGAATGCCGGACAGAATGCCGGACAACAGCAGCAGCAACCGCAGCAGCAATACGCTCCCCCACCGCAATACACTCCCCCACCGCAATATCCTCCCCAAAGCGCTCCCCAATCATCGGGTCCGTCCCCGGATATCGCTGGACTGGCAAATCTACTGGCAGCACTCCCCGAAAAGGTGGCGCACGCAGTACGGGAAGCGACTCCTACGCCAGCTCAGCAGCAACCCGCCCAGCAGCAGCAGGGACAGCAGGGCGGCCAGCAGCAGGGACAGCAGCAGCAGGGACCGGCGAAGCAAGAGTCAACCAATGACCCCGGAACGCCCGGAAAGATGAGTTTCCGTGATTGGTGGTTCGGTTAATGGCGGATGACGATTTCGACGTCCACGCTCTCCAATTTACGGAGGAGCCGGCCGATTCGTCATTCCCAAATCAGGACACCGTTATCCCGGGCTCGGAGGATACCGGCGAAATCCCCGATTTCGTGCCGCCCGATCAGCGCGGTTTCTACCAAAAAATTCTCGACGGTAAACAGCGCAGCACAAAGGATCGCAAGCGTCGGCCGCCTAGGGCAAAGGCAGATAAGCCGACACCCGGTAAACCGCGTCCCGGCGCCATTGCGAAACCGCTCACCGATTTCTACACCATGCTCGGCACCATCATTACACCATTCGATAAGGTGTGCGGCGGCGCGATCGTCGCGAACGCCGAAGCGTGCGGGCAAGCCCTAGAAACGCTGGCACGAGAAAATCCCGCCGCGCGGCGCGTACTCCTCGCGCTGGTCGAAACGTCGGTTTGGGGTCAACTCGTGGTCGCGCACACCCCTATCGTGATGACCGTCGCCATGCACCACGTTCCGGCATTCCGGGAAGGGGTAGGCGAAGCACTGGCGCAGAGTGTCAACCCACCTCCCGATCCCACCGTCAACGGGAGTCCGAATGTCTAACGTGTTCCCGATGACAGGCTCATCAGCCTTTCGCGCCCCGACAACGCAGCGCGACATTCGGGACCGTCAGCAGCTCGGTACGCTGGCACGTCGCGACCCTGACGCGCTGCAAGCCATGGTGGCGACCGAAGCGCCCCGCGTCCCATGGGATGTCTTTTACGACCGGTTCAATTGGCAGCAAGGGGAACACGTTGCGCTCGTGGGGCCGACCGAAGCTGGAAAAACTAGCCTGCTTATTCGCATTCTGGAAAAGCGAACCTTTGTCGCGGTGACTGCGACTAAACCGCGCGATAGCACGATGGATCACCTCATTTCCCACGGTTACCAACGGTTCGAGAAATGGGAAAGCGTTTCGCCGACTAAGGTGCCGAGACGGGTTATCTGGCCCGACGCGACTAGCATCGACTCGGAAGTGGAACAGCGGCGCGTATTCCGCGACATGTTCGCGAAAATCTACCGTGAGGGCGGTTGGGCTCTCGTCAATGACGAGGGCTACGTCATGGCGGAAATGCTCAAACTTAAGCCGGAAATGCGGGCGATGTGGACGCAGGGACGCTCGCTCGGAATTTCATTCTGCGTTGCCACACAACGACCGCGTTGGGTGCCACTGGAAATGTACGACCAGTCTAAGCACCTATTTTTCTGGCAGAATAACGACCAGCGATCCCTCGATACGCTGGGCGATATTAACCGGCGCTCTAGCGCGCTCGTCAAGGAAATTATCGTCCACTTGGAACAATACCAAGTGCTTTACGTCAACGCCCGTAGTGGGGAGATGATGCGTACCCGACCACCCGCACCCGGTTTCGACACGACAGGGAGGTGACAATGATTAACCCAACCGCGCTAAATGTGGTAATCATCGGTTTGTCGGTGATTATCTTCTCGTTCCTCTGGCGCATGGCGGCCGCACGGTGGTCCGACACGTCAACCGGTCAGGCAATGGCAGCAATTCTGTAAGGTAGCGACGCTCCCCGTTTCGCTTCCGCTCCCCAGCACTACTTTTTCCCTCGCTCCCCAGTGATAGGAATAACCGACCATGCCCACTGCGGCAACGATGACGAACGCGCCCGCTCAGCAGGCAGGCGCTAGCTCACGCGGAGGTGGCAATAACGCGCCCCTTCCCATGGTTCCATTCGTACGCGCATCCGCCGAACATCGTGAGTCAACGGGTGTCGACGTTTCCCGACTCCTCACAACGGCCGGATCGTCCGACCTCGGGGTATTCGATATCCCCGCGTACGGGTACGTTCGGAGCATTCTGCTAGTCGTCACCGCGTCGGGTGGCGCCGGTACTCCGACATTCGACGAAAATTACCCGTTCTCAGTCCTCCGCGATATCGCACTCACGGAGCCCAACGGGGCGCAGATCGCGCAATTCAACAGCGGGTACGATTTGTACCTCGCGAACAAGTGGGGCGGATACCGATTCTGCTCAGGGGCCGACCCGAAAGGCTCACCCGCGTACGTGAGCGGCGCCACGGTCGGTGACTTCACATTCGTACTGCGCATCCCGGTAGAGCTCAACCTGCGAGACGGACTCGGCTCGCTGCCGAACCAGAACGCTGCGGCGACGTTCAAACTGCGCCTAGGGCTGAACAGCGGTGCAGCGTCGGCGGGCTTGTGGGGCGCCACGGCACCGACGACACAACCGTCCGTGCGTGTGCAGGCGTACTTGGAGGCGTGGGATCAGCCGGAAAGCGGGCAGGGTGGCGCGGCGAACGCCGTATCTCCCCCGGCGCTCAACACCACGCAATTCTGGTCAACGCAGGTATTCACCGTCAACGCCGGTATTAACACCATTCGGCTGACGCGCGTTGGTAACTACATTCGTAACCTGATTTTCGTGCAACGTCGTGCGGGTACGGCGAGGTCTACGGGTGAAACGGATTTCCCGGACCCCACAACGCTTTTCCTGGACACCCGTCCGATGGATACCGTTTCCAAGGCCATCTGGAAGCACACCATGTACGAGCGGTCCGGTTTCGGCGGACGCGCGGCGGCAGGAGTGCTCACGGCGGCAGTAGCGAACGAGACGGCGGGTGGGCTCGATAACGGCGTGTATGTGTACGATTTCACGCACGAATTCGACGGCGCGCTCGGTCAGGAAAACCGCGATTTGTGGCTTCCCACTCTCGGCTCGACTCGACTCGAATTGCAGGGCTCATTCCTCACGGCGGGTACGCTTACTGTCCTGACGAATGACGTTGCAATTGCGGGGCCGGTGTTCCTCTAATGCCGTACGCACCGGACACGGAGATGGTGAATCCCGTAAAGTCAAACGGGATGACGACGGAGAAAATGGCGGGTGTGCTCGTCATCGGGGCGCTGGTCGCTCTTATCGCAATTAACCGCGGATTTCGTGGGGTATCCGTAGGGCGCGTTACCGGCGGACTGGTGAGGTCATAATGCCATTCAATCTCGATCTTAAGAGTATTGTCGTCGGTATGCTCCTCGCATACTTTGTGATCCCGTTCGTGCAGGGAAAGCTCATGGCGGCGCGCGGGCCCGATAGGACCGCGTAATCGTGCACGGTAGCAGCGTCAAAATCACGATCGTGATCTGTATTTGCGCGATCGTGTTTGCGGTGGCCGCGTTCATTCTCGGCGCCGTGATATTCGTCGGCCCCGACGGAGATCGTCTGCCGTTGCTTATCACTAGTTTACTCGGAGTAGTGGCGCCTACCATCGCCGGTATGATGGCACTACTCAAAGCAAGCGAAAACCAAGCCATTGCAAAAGACTTGGAAACTAGACTAAATGGGAAAGGTTAGGCCATGGGCGACCGCCTGTTTAACGTCCTCGGCGCAATTGTTACGGTAGCACTGGTGACGACGATTGTTAGTCGTCCGACCAGCGCCACCGTGATTCGCGCCATGGGCGACGCATTCGCGGGAAGCATCCGCGCGGCACTGGCGAACTAAGCCAATGCCAACATATCGGGACGCGACTAACGCATATGCCGCGCCCGAACAAACCGGTTACGGTGCTGCGACCAGATTGCAAGGCAACGTAGCGGGATACGCTGACCCGTTAATGACGATCGAAAACGGGTATGTCGATTCGCCGGTCGGCGCATGGTCGCCACCGTTACGGACGGCGCCGGGCTCAACGCCCGACCCGATGCGGATCGGTCAGATGGTGCAACGGGACTACCGTCCGACTCCGCTCACGCAGGCACCGGAGACATGGTGGCTCGGAACGGGGCCAGGGCATGAGGTGCAGGGTCGACACAATGTCAGCGAATTTGTCGATGCTGACGGAATGGAATCATCGACGGGTGGCGGGAAACGTGCCGCGCCCGATTCGCGTCGGACTCCTCCCCCGGAACCGCGACCGACTAACCGGCTGTCGCCGCATCGGTACGTGTTTACCCGCTCGTTCGATCACACGACACCCGATAGGTTCACCGGCGATCACTTCTCGATGGCGGACCATCGGCGGAATTATCCCGTGCTCGGGATGGCGCCCGTGATCTCGAAACGGAACACGTACCGCGCGGACCCTGCGCCATGGGATACAAACATCGTGGACTATCCTCCAGCGTCCAATGCGTATACGGGCGCAGGCGGGTCGATGCTTACCGCCGAGCTACCGTTGCGGTCTAACCGTTCGGGAAGGTTGGACTAATGGCAGGCCCCGATTTCGGTAAACAGATCGGACCGCTCCCACTGGGCGCGTGGATTGTCGTTGTCGCGGGCGGGCTAGGAATTGCGTATTACACCCGCAGATCAGGTGGTGGAAAATCACCGACAGTCGTCGAAGATACTAGCGGCGATCCCGGGGTCGGTGCCGGTGCCAGCGGATTTGTCAATGCGTCTCCGATTACCGTTGACAATACTCCGCCAGGACCTGCCACGAATGAGGAATGGGCAGTAAAGGCGATTAACTACCTGATCGCCCAAGGGTATGACCCGAACGAGGCAGATAATGCCATCAGGAAATACCTGGAATCGACGCAGCTAAATCAGCAGGAGTACGCACTCGTGCGTATCGCGCTGGCAAAGCTGGGCTCCCCTCCGGTTCCACTGCCCATTCCTCCACCACCGCCCGATCCGGTACAGCCGGTCACTCCGGTTACCCCGCCGCCTCCTGCGCCCGTACAGCCGCCTCCAGCGCCCCAAATTAGGCTCGTCATGGTGACACCCTGGCCGACGCGACGGTCGACGTTGTGGGGGATCGCGCTGGACTTTTACGGTAATGGCAATCGGTGGCCCGAACTATACAACGCGAATAGGAAGGGGACGACGCGCCCGGATGGCTCTCCGGGGTACATCAGCAACCCACAATATCTAAGGCCGGGAGACATGGTGTATGTCCCATGAGTGACGGACTCATCCTGCCAGACAGCGCGCCGAAGCCTAAGGGAATCACGGCCGCGGAATGGCTGAACTATGCGGAACGTGTCGACCTCATGTCGGCCGTTATCGCAACGATTCTCGACATGCTTACACAGAACCCGATGATTGCGCCCGCGCTCGGTGACGAGTTTGCGCAGGAGGCTACGAACGTAGCGGCGAGGCTCCGATTTCTCGAAGGACAGTTTTCCACGAGAGTCGGGTAACACATGGCGACGCTCACCGATAGCCAAATTGCCGGAGTCGCGAAAGCTGCCGGATTCTCCGGCAAGAATCTCGGCATTGCGGTTGCGGTGGCGCTTGCTGAAAGTGGCGGGAACACAGAGGCTACGCACAAGAATAACAATGGCTCAACCGACTACGGCCTTTTCCAGATCAATAGCATACACAGCGCGCTACTGGCAGGAAAGGACTGGAAAGACCCTAACGTCAACGCACAAATGGCGTTCAAAATTGGCAACGGTTCCAATTGGAAACCTTGGGCCACGTACAATTCCGGGTCATATCTCCGTTACCTTGCAAGAGGAAACACTGCGGCCGGTAATCCGACAGACGTTGCGGGAGGTTCGGCCGGGGGAAGCGCTACCGCTAGTGCCACCGACCCGACGGCTGGTCTATCTTTCCTTACGAATACCGCTATGTGGGCCCGTGTGGGAATATTTATCTTGGGTGGCGCTTTACTTGTATTCGCTATCTGGAAACTCACCGGAGCGGGTGACGCCGTTGTGTCGGTCGCGAAAGGCGCCATTAAAGCGCGGACGGGAATTAGCATATGAATACGACAACGTCCGTTGTGGCTACTGGTGTCATCGTCATTGCCGGGAGATGGGCGAATGACAAACCGATTGAGCTACGAATCGTCATCGGCGCGGGCGCATTCGCGTTAGGGCTCTCACTCCTCTCCGGTGCCGATCCCGAACTAGCAAGTAAGTTCGCGCTACTCGTGCTCATCGTTGCACTATTCCGGTACGGTCCGCACATTATGAACAAAGTAGGACTGACAAAGCTCGACCCTAAGTGGTGAAGTAATGGAGCTAGAGACGATTCCGGTTGTCATCCTTGTGGGTGCAATCGTGTTGCTCTATGGCGCCATCCGCAACAAAAACCCGATCGACGTCATTAAATTAGCGCTGTCTGGCAAATCACTGGACGGCGCTAAGCCGATGATGACAGGTGGCGGCGCGACGCAAACGGTACCGGGAACGCCTCACCCGGACCCGACGGAATTCCATTCCAACGGGAAGCCACGCGCCTACCCGAACGGTCAGCCACTCTATGCCGATGACCCGTGGCCCATTCCTCCGACCGATCCGAGAAGCAAATTTAAGGTGATCCCGCCTGCCGGTGCTGCGGGTGATCCTCGCGCGCCTAAAGACGCGAATCGCCCTCGCGGTATCGCGTACGCCATTCCGTTTATGCCGGGGAATATCCAATGAGCGTCGATGAGGGCGGGTGGAGGTGGCAGACTGAAATCATCCGCAAACAGTTTCCAGGCATCCCTATCACTAGTGCCTTTCGTAGCGGCTCGGTCGCTGCGGGCGGTAAGGGTGGTGATTATCATTCGCGCGGTCGAGCCATTGACCTACCGCCACGGATGGACGTGTTCAATTGGATAGCCGCCAATTACCCGGGGACGGAGGAGCTTATATTTACTCCTGCCGGTGCGCGCCAGATAAAAGACGGTCGCCCACATGTTTACTCCAATCCGACCGCTGCGGGGCATTACAATCATGTGCACTGGGCCATTGTCAGCCAATCCGCGCCGGGTGGAGGTGCGACTACGGATTCCGGCAGTGCGCCATCGCCGGTACCGTTTGCCGGCCTCATCGGCGCACTGGCATTCATTACTAATCAGAGTATGTGGGTGCGGGTCGGCGTCGCAATCGGGGGAGTGATATTGCTACTCCTCGCATTCGCCAGGCTCACTAAGCAACTCCCGAGTATGCGAAAGATGGTGAAGAGTGTCAGCCGCTAACCCTGCCGTCACGAGTGCGGCACTACTGGCAATGACGCAGGCCATCACGGCCTTTACCACGTTCCTGCCACCGATTACGGAAATACGCAAAGGGTCCGTGACTGACGCTCAATTCGCCGGTGACGTGCGACTCGGAGAGGTCGCGGCGGCAGGGCTCACAATCGGCGTCGGCGCCATGGTGAGCGGTTTAACGGGCTCTAGCGTGCCTACCGTGGTCGCCTTCCTCACGGCCGCCGGGCTCATTCTGCTATACGAGAGCACGTTGCAGGCTAACCGTCCAATGGAGGGGAGCGGTAATGTCGTGGCCGAAGCGTAATCAGCAACCCGTCAATACCGATAAGAGCGACGCGCCAAATCCGGCGCTCACCGACGACAATAATCCGGAGACCGGAGCGCCATTAAATCGCGTTGCTGGAATGGTGTTCCCGTACCGGGGACAGGAGCAACATGGCGTCGCAATGGACCAAGCGCCGTATAGCCTCGGCGCCGACATATTGGATTACCAAGCGACGGAATATGTCGAGCCGACTCCGCTCGATGACCCGATCCCTGTCCGTATCGTTGGACAGGATAGCCGGGAAATCCGATCTTTCGCGGCCACACAGACCATTGCTGACGGTATTGTCCGAATCGTTGCGGGAGATAACGAGCGTCGGCGTAAGGTCACGATCCGTAATATGGACACAGCGAAGCGCGTTTATATTGGTAACGATCTTACTTTGGGTATCAGCACTGGTTACCCTTTGGATTTCGGTGCGACTATATCGCTAGAATGCGAGACCGCCGTTTACGCAATCAGTGCGGACGGAACACAAGTCATTATCGCGGTGCTTGTGGAGAAGACAATTGCCGCGGATTGAGACCGAATATCCGCTAGTCGAATCGCGTAGTGCCGTGTTCGATGCGAACGGCATTGCGGTAATCGACGCGGTCGGTCCGGCGACGCCGTTTGAGAGGTGGGAAATTGAGTCCACGCAAACGTATTCCGATTCGGCGTCGCAAACAAGGCTGGAGATACACGATAACTCAGCGCGTACGCGATTGGTTGAGGGTACGTACTCCGGTAATTTGGACACAACCAATACAGTGTTCAAAGTGCCACAAAATACAAAGCTATATTATCGTTGGACTTTGGGAACCCCCGGATCAAGTGCAAAGGTCTCGCTCAACGGAAAGCGATTCGTCCAAGGACTGAGAGGAAGCGGAGTGTAAATGCCATTCGGGAATCCGATTGTTGCGGGCGACTTTGTCGAGGGAAGTACCGCAGCATATGACGTCGTCAGTGCCGCTAGCTCGCTCTTATATAGGGGTGAGGAATTAGCCGACGTCATCGGTCGTGGCTCTCGTGGGCTCATTGCGTGGGGACAAATCAATCCTCCGTTTAACGTCGGTGCCGGTGCGGCCACGCGCCCATTAATTGAGCTCGATTTTGAAACGGAAATACACCGAGCTTATCGCATCTATACCAATCCCGTGCGTATGACCTCACCCGTTGGAACGGAAAACCCACGATTTCTCCTGTTTAGCACAAGCGACGGAACGCAGCCCGTACCATTCGCGGGAACGACATTCCTCGGGGAAATCGCCGGGTCAACAAACGTTGTCGGCGGCCGAGTCCAAGCGACGCAAATATCGTGGACCGCCTATCCCGAAACGACACGCTATCGCGTTCTGCTCGCATCCGACGCCGAATTTGGTAACGCTTATTCAATGCCGTACGATCCCATTAAATTGCACGTCGAGGACTGCGGATATCTACAGCTCAGCAATACCGGTATTAACCGATACGCGGGTGCGGGAGCACCGAAATTACATTACGCATGGGAATTTACCACCTCTCATATTTTCTCATACAAGGGCAGTGGCGCATACGCGGACAATGCGTACATGTACCAAGGACAATCGCCGTTCGCGCCGAATGGTAATCAGCGCTCATGGTGTTACTACGCCGGTAACTATACGGAGATAACCCACCTCGCAGGCGTGCCCGATTCCGATATTATCGACCTAGCAATCTACTTGGACTTTCCGCACTGGGCTTATCCGGAGGGTGGAGATGCAATTATTGGCTATCATACATTGGGCACTCCTCCCGCAATTGGTGCAAACGAGCCGGGAGGTGCGGTGTATGCACAAGGGTATGCGAATTTCGCCGGTCGCGGTGTGCAGCGATGGCTCAACATTCGTAACTCTGGCATTAGTAACGCACTATTCGCGGGCACCTTTAGAGGTTTCACACTCGGGCCCGGGATAGACACGAATTACAGGTACTACGGTTATGCGACTCCGAACGTGCGAATCAAAGCAGAATACTTTAAGTGAGGGCTAACTAATGGGGTTTCGTATCGGAGAATGGCAGCCACTAGGTCCGCAGGGGCAAGCGAGAATGCACCCCCGTGTTGTCATCATTCACACAATGGTAGGGAGCTTAGTCGGCACCGACGGCATGTTCAAACAAAGCGGCTATGGGGGTCTCGAATCCCATTTTGGCACCGGACGTAACGGCCGCATCATCCAATGGCAGGATACCGATTTCGTCGCGGAAGCGAATTACCAAGCCAACGGATACGCTATCTCTATTGAGAATGCGGATAAGGGAGAGGGTTTCCCTAACTGGGGCGGTGAGGCCGTTCCGCCATTTAGCCCGGAACAGGTCGAGGCCAATGCCAGAATATGTGCCCTTGCACACCAACACTATGGTATCCCGCTGGAAATCGTACATAATTCTGCGCCTGGAGTTAGGGGGATTTCTTATCATAG
>Ga0190271_10001006_pt1 | contig 15496 bp, 11 predicted proteins | sample Popmic356T_FD_133747 | JGI IMG/M metagenome (GOLD analysis project Ga0190271, IMG submission 133747) | Populus adjacent soil microbial communities from riparian zone of Weber River, Utah, USA - 356 T | ecosystem: Environmental > Terrestrial > Soil > Riparian zone | place: USA: Utah | collected...
GCGTCCTTGATTTCGTCGGCGTCGAAGAACCCCAGGCCCTTGTAGACGTACGACTTGAGGCCTTCTGCCTCGAGCGCCTGCTCGAACTCCCGATGCGTTTCCCGCGTGCGGAAGAGGATGGCCACGTCCGCCGGCCGAATCGGCCGCCGGACGCCGCTGACCTTGTCTCGCACCACGGTGCCGTCGGCGATCAGCCGGGCAATCTCCGCAGCCGTGCGTGCCGCACAGACTTCGGCTTCCTCGCCCACGACGACGCCCAGGACTGCGTCCGGCGATGGAACGGGCGCGTCGTCCTCCACTGGAAACCGGTCGTCGGCCCCGTATCCAAAGGCGTCGACACGGTCTGGGGCTTTCAAGATGTCGTGGCAGACGTCGTTGACGAATGAGAGGAGCGGCGGCACCGAGCGGAAGCTCCGGGTGATCGAGCGCTTCACGTCGGCGCCGGCCCGCAGCTGCGCCAGATACCGGCCGGCATCCCCCAACACCGACACGTCGGCGTCGCGGAACCCGTAGATCGACTGCTTTCGGTCGCCGACGATGAACACGGACGGTTCCAGGGGCCCATGGTGCGACACGCCCGCGCCCTCGCCCCACGACTTGATGAGCAGCGCCACCAGGTCCCACTGGGGCCGGCTGGTGTCCTGGAACTCGTCCACCAGCACATGCTGGTAGCGCGACTCCAGCCGAAAGCGGCTCTGCGAGAACTCCTCCATCTGGCCCATCAGCCGCAGCGTGTAGTGGAGCAGGTCGGCGAAGTCCAGCACCGCGTGGGCGTCGAGCGTGGCCCGATACTCTCGCTCGGCGATCTGATACATCCGCCACACACCGCGCGAGACCAGCACGTTGAGGTCGCGGCGATAAGCCCTGTGCACCCGCACCAGATCCGCGGCGTGCCCGGTGACGACGGTCTTGTGGTGCTTCCAGTCCTCGATCCGCCCGAACTCGGCCTTCTTGTTGCGCAGGTTCTTGCGCGGCTGGCCGTCCTTGGTCAGGAAGTAGCGGCGCGCCTGCACGAAGGCGTCGTGGACGGTGGCGGGCGTGACACCACCAGGTGCCGCAGCCAGCACCTCCTGCACGCGCTGCACGATCACGGGAAACGAGTGGTCGCGTGGGCCCGAGCGTCGGAAGGCCTCGAACCCTCCCGGCAGCCCACGGACCAGATCGGCCAGCGACGAGGCCCCGCGGTCGGCCACGGTCTGCACGGTCCAATCACGAGGCCCGTGTTGGACGTACCGACCCAGGACGGCGGGGGCCACGAGGCGACGCTCGAGAAGGCTCGCCAGCCCCAGGCGCGCGCGCCGGTCGCCCAACTGCGCGAACACCAGCGCGACGTTCTCATCGTCTCGCGCCAGGGCCCGGCACGTGCGCAGCGCGCGGTCCAGCGACTCGTCGATGAGGCGGGGCACTTCGGAGTCATCAGCCAGGCTGAAACCCGGGTCGAGGTCGGCTTCCAGGGGGAACTCGCGGAGGAGCGACAGGCAGAACGCGTCGATCGTGCTGACGGCGATGTCGCCCATGCGATCGCGCAGTTCCCGCCACCGCGAGGGGCGGATGTCGCCCGCCTCGGCAGCCGTGGCAAGGGACAGCACGATGCGCTCCCGCATCTCGGTGGCCGCTTTGCGCGTGAAGGTCATGGCCAGGATGTGGGCAGGGTCCACGCCCATCCGGAGCAGGTTCACGTACCGATCGACCAGGACGCGCGTCTTCCCGGTACCGGCCGACGCCTCGAGCGCCACGTTGACGCGGGGGTCGACGGCGAACCGGCGGGCCTCGAGGTCACGGGCCAGGCGAGCGGCCGCGGGCCCGGCATCCTCGTCGAAGGGCAATCGGAGCGTGCTACTCATCGCCCACGTAGTCCTTCCGGCACACCGAGGCGTAGGCGCACTTGCGGCAGCTCATCTCGTCCAGAGGGCGCGGGGGGAATTCCCCGGCGCGCACGGCAGCCACCACGCCGAGCACGCGTGTCCGCGCAGTGGACAGCGCCTCCTCGCCGTCCGATCCCGAGCGGACGATCGGCACGAACGAGCGGGCTCCACCGAGCCCCAAGTACGCGGCTTCGTCGACCTGCCACGGCACGCCGTCGCGGCTCGTCAGCCGCTCCTGGGCACACAGCGCGTAGATGGGCGCCTGCAGCGCCAGCTTCCCTTGGGGCGCGTTCCCGGACTTGTAGTCGATGACCCGTAGCCGCCGACCGTGCAGCAGGTCAATCCGGTCCGCCACGCCGCGCAACGGGATGCTGTCGCCCTCGCCGCCCAGCAAGAACTCGCCGTCGAGGCGATATTCCAGCCATCGCTCCTCGACCTCCTCCGGGCTCCGACCGGCCTCGAGAGACAGGACGGTATCGACCACGCCGGACGAGATCGCGGATCCAAAGAGCTTCGTCCGCTCCAACGCCGCGTCGGCTTCGGGCAGCTTGTCCAGGAGCGGCGCGACGGCCTCAGCAAACACGGCCCGGGCCTGGGGGAGGTTCCCGGCAGCGATGGGCCCGTGGCCCGATCGGTCCCAAGCCTCGAAGAAGAGTTTTAGGGCCTGGTGGACGAGGAGACCGCGGGCCTTGGGCGAGGACGCGGCGTCGTCCTCCGGGGGCTCTTCGAGACGCAGCACGTCGGCCGCGAAGAACTTGAACGGGCAGTCCACATAGCGCTCGATTGCGGTCAGGGACAGGCCAGTCGGCTGGTGTGGGCCAGCCCAGCCCCGATACGCCGGCCCGGCACCGGCGGGCACATCCACGCGCAAGGCCGCCCACTGCGCGGCGTGTCCCTGCAGGTGATCCAGCCGCAACGGCTCCGCGCCCAGCGCCTCGTGATCGAAGATCCGGCGGGCGGGATTCGATTCCTCGACGCCGTCCAGCCCCACGGCGGACAGTTCGTCCAGGAGCGGAGACGGCCCCACCAGCGCATCGGCTTCGAGCAGGAAGCTCGAGGCAACCAGGCGGCGAGCCGGCAGCGTCACCAGGTCAGCAAAGGCCGCCCGCGCGCCTTGCAGGCGGTCCTTTTCGGCAGGCCAACCCAGCTCGCGCAGGACGGCGGTCGAGTAGAAGATGTTGCGGCGCGGCGGCTCGGGCCACTCCCCTTCCACGAGGCCGGCCAGTTGCACCAGATCGAAGTCTCCGAACCTGGCACTGGCGCTGTCCACGACGTGGATGCCGGACTCGCCTGCGCGCGGCGAGAAGGTCTGCGCGTCGATCCATCGGCGGACCAGCGCGCGGACGTCCGCAAACGCCACCGGAGCCGGGTCGAACCGCTCGAAGGCATCTGCCAGCGTGGTCAGGGTGGCCACGATGGCTCCACGCGCGCGGAGTTGCCGCACGCGGAGGGGATCGTCGGGGCCTGGCACCACGTCGTGCGCGGCCAGGAACCCGACCAGCGTCCGCAGGTGCGCGGCCATGGGACGCGACTCCTGCAATGCGGCCAGTTCGTCGGCGACATCGAGGAGGAGCCGGCCGACGCGGACCGCGCGCGGCATGCGGCTGTTCTGGGATGCCGCTGCGTCCCATGCCTCGACCAGGCGCCGCAGGGCGGCCGGATCACCCAGGTAGGAACCTTCGGCCAACGCCCGATCGAAGGCCTCGATGTCATGCGGCGCCCCCCGCCGACCGGCGCCGAGCTGGAGGTGCGGTGTGCGCAGGAGCGCGACGGCCGGCACGCGGGCGAAATTCGATCCCACGGCCGACAGCACCAGGTCGAGCGCGGCGGCAAACGGCTCGGCCGCGAGCGGCAACGCATCGAACATCTGACACGGCAGGCCAGCCGCCCGGCACACCTCTCGGGCGACGTAGACGTAGGGCAGCCGCTGGTGCACGACCAGCGCCGCCGCGGACGCCGATCGGATGTGGCCGGCACGAACGCCCGCCTTGACCCGCCGGGCGAAGTCGGCCACCTCTTCCTCGCGGTCGCGCGGACGGTGCACATGCGTATCGCGCGCCGGAATACACAGCACGGGCAACGCGGCCGGCTCGTCCAGGTCCAGGCGCACCTCCTCGATACCGGGCAAGAGCCGGTGCACGGCCTCGTGGAACTCCCCGGCCACCGTGCGGTCCGTCGCCACCACGTCCAGCCGCTCGAGGCCGGGGATGCGAGCCACGAGGTCCCACTCCGCAGGACCCAGGCCGTGGGAATCGATCGAGCGGTCCGCTACCGCAAGGACGATATGACGGTAGGGGCGACGGGACGGTCCCTCGATGAGCAGCCGCCTCAAGCCGTTCGTGTCCACGCCGATGGGGCGGCATCGCTCTTCGAACTCGCGGAACGCGGCCGCCAGGAAGCGCGTCTGGCGGACCAGGCGTTCGGCGCCGCGGTCGTCGAGCGCGCCCGGTTCCAGCACGCCGAGGGCCAACCGTTCGAACACGTCGACGCTCCGTTGATTGAGCGTCAGCGCGTCGTAGAACCGCAACATCTCGCTCAGGAGGCCGGGTCGCAGCTTGAAGGGGGGCTCCGAGCCGCTGGCCCGCACCGCGCGGCACGACGCTCCCAGGATCGCCTCGCGCTCGGCGGCACCGAGCACCTGCGGAGGTTGGTCCAGGCGCTGGGCCAAGGTGGCGACGAGGTCGCTCGTGGGCACGAAGTCTGGCAATACCACTGCCCGCCGGACTTCTTCCGGATCCTGGCTTGGGCATTGGGCATTGGGCAATGGGCCTTGGTGAGCACCTCGTCCGAGACGGCGCTCTTCGATCCCGCGCAGCAGCAGTTCGGCAGCCGCGCGCGTGGGCACCACAATCAGGCGGTCGCGCGCCGCGAAGGGCGGACCGTCGCACGCCAGCACCGCCAGGGCCGAGCGGAACGCCTGGAGGTCCGCCACCCTGACCAGGCGTGTCGTCCGCGGCGTGATCACGGGAGCCTGGGGGGCTCCAGCAGCTCGCGAATGTTCTGCTGCACCCGTGAGAGCATCATCAGCGCACCGGCCGCGGCCGAAGATGCCTCCCACGCGCGCGCCAGGTTGCCGGAGGCGATGGCGTCGACACGCTGGCGCGCCGCGCTCTCGGCGAATCGCCACGCGCCCACGAGCAGTTCGTGGGTCTCGCGCACCTCGTCAGCCACGCGCAGCCGCTCCAGACGCTCGGCCCCGCCGCCCAACCGCCACTGCAGCGTCTGCAGCACGTCCAGCCGTGGGCCTTCGAGGCGCCGGATGGCCTCGAGCGACGCCTGGGCCTTGACCAACCCGACGATCTGCGTCCCGACCTGGCGCTGGTAGCCCTGATAGATGGACTGCCTGAGCATCCACTGGTCCCTGCGCAGGCGCAGGCCGCGGGCCGCGTCGAGGTTGGCGTTCACCTCGGCCCTGAGCGCCGCAACGACGTCCGGGCGAAGCTGTCCGAGCTTGCGGTCCTCCGACTCGATCCGCGCCAACACCTCCGCCACCCCCGACACGCGCGCCTCAGCCGCCTGCTGCCTGGCCTCCATCACCAGCCGCTGCGACATCCGGGCGTACCGCCGCTCGATGTCCAGCTCGCCGCGAATCCGCTGGTCCAGGGATTCGCGATGGATGGCCCCATCCGGGAACGCGGCCGGGCCGCCCTCATCGAGCAGGGCGCGCGCCGTCTGCAGCAACGTCATTCGCTCGGCCGGCTGCGTAGTCATGTCGGCCAGACGCACGAGCTGGACGTACTGCTCGCCAGGCGCCGGCATGCCAAGAACCGGCTCCAAATCGACAAGGGGCATCGAGGCCACCAGCGCGATCTCGAACGACGTCTGGCCGTTGCTGGCGCGGAGCCCCGCGATGGACTCGTCGAGGAGCCCCACGATTTCGCGCACGTCGTCCTGCCGATAGCCCTGATGGGTGCGGGGCCAGTCCGCCAACACCGCGCGGGCGCGGATGGCCAGCTCCAACGCGCGCGCGCGGTCCGTCGAGACCGCGATCTCGTTGAGCACGCGTGCCACGTCGTCGTTGAGGGCGTGGAAGTCCTGCTCGCCGCGGGTCTGGGCGTACTGCTGAAAGCGGGCGGAGGCGGCGTAGCGGCCGGTTCGCGTCCAGTCGATGGCGTCCGCGGACACCCACACGATCTGCAGGCGCGGCTCGGCCAGGCCGCCGCCAACGGGCATCGAGAAGACGACCCGGTCCTCCACGCGCGCGAATTCGCCGTAGCTGACCAGTACCCCGCCGTCTCTCAGGAAGATGCGGAACAGGGTCGCGTCCGCCGCAGATGCGGCCGTGGCGTATGCCACGCTCACCAGAAAGACGAGTCGAGACAACGCGTTCATTGCGGTCGAGCTCTTGTATTCTACCCCCCTCCGCACCGCCCGGCCGGCTCGGAATCGTGTCGACGGGCGCCGCTGTGGAAATCCTGTGCACACTTCGTGCAAAACCTGTGGAGCGGCTGCGGGGAAAAGATTTTCTTCCGCCCATTCTGCGAGCAGATCACCGCCCCGGCGCCTGTGGATGCCGCCTTCGTGCCGGGCTTCGCTTGATCGCGCCGCGTGGCCGCATAAGATCGAGCGCTCACCCTTGCCGAATTCGCCGCTGTGATTGTTCATCGTTTCGAAGAGACCATTGGCGGGCGCGCCTACCTGATCGAGGTGATGCCCGTTGGACCCCGTTGGCGTGCCCAACTGCAGCGGCGCCCCGGCGTCCCGACGGCCATGATGCCGTTCTACGGCACCACCCCCCCGGAGGCAGCCCAACGCTTGACTGCGTGGCTGACCATGGCCCACGCGCGCCTGACCAGCGCGCCAGCCCGACCATCCCCTACCTAGACGCGCCCGCGGCGTCCCTGGTGTAGTCGCCCCTGCCCGCTACCTTATCGGGAGATCTGTGAAATGGCCTTCATCGACTGGTACATGCAGGGTGTCGAGTACGTCAACTGCAACTGCGAATGGGGCTGCCCCTGCCAGTTCAACGCCCTGCCCAGTCACGGGCACTGCCGCGCACTGACCTTCGTGCAGGTGGAGCGCGGCCGCTACGGCGACGTACCACTGGACGGGCTCAGGTGGGGCATCCTGGCCGCCTGGCCTGGGCCCATTCACTTCGGCGGGGGCAAACTGCAGGCCATCGTCGACGAGCGAGCGGACGCCGCGCAGCGCAACGCGCTGGAGGCGGTTGCGCACGGCCGGGACACGGAACCCGGCTCACTCATCTGGCAGATCTTCTCGACCACGGTCACATCGTTCCTGCCGACGCTCGCCCGGCCCATCCAACTCGACATCGACATCGATGCGCGCACGGCGTCGATCTTCATCCCAGGCGTCCTGCAGGGCTCGGTCGCCCCCATTCGCAACGCCAGGACAGGGGCGGCGCAGCGGGCCCGTGTGACGCTCCCCGCGGGATTCGAGTACACCGAGGCGGAGTTCGCCAGCGGCCGGGCCATCGCCGACGGCGCCGTCCCCCTGGAGTTCACCGACACCCACGCGCACCTGGCCCAGGTGCACTGGACCACCCACGGCGTGGTGCGGTAGGAGCCCACGATGTGTGCCTGCCGAGACGACCAGCGCCCCTCCGCTCTCGGCATGGCGCGGTTCGGCGCTCACACGTGGTTGCGAATCATCAACTCCTTGGGGTGCGGGTGCAGGTACACCTGCTCCAGCAGGTACTGCACCCGGTGCGCGCGCGCGTGGTGCCGGACAAGCGTGATGGGCACGATGAGCGGCACCAATCCCCGCTGATAGTCCGCGATCGACGACGCCAGCTCTCGCCGGCCCTCCTCGTCGACGAGGCGCTGAAAGTACCCGGCCATGTGCTGGAGCACGTTGGCGTGACGCCCCCGCGTGGCCATGACGCCGAGCGCGGTCATGAACGCGTCGGCGTACGTGTGGAGTCGCCGCTGCGACACCCGGCCCCTGGTGTCGGCCACCAGCCGGCCCAACGATGCGTAGGCTGCCGGTGAGTGCGCCAGCAGGAGCAGCTTGTGCCGGGCGTGGAACTCCATCAGGTCCCTGGCCAGAGGCGCGCTGGAGACGAGCGCCCGCACACGCCGGTAGCCGAAGACGCGCTCCACGAAGTTCTCTCGAAGGTTGGGATCGCCAAGCCGCCCCTCTTCCTCGGTGGGCAGCAGGGGCATCGCGTTCGTGACGGCATCGGCGAAGAGGCCGCGGCCATCTCGCTGGGCCATGCCGCCGGCGCCGTACACCTTGACGCGCATGAGCCCGCATGACGGCGAGTCCTTCTTGAAAACGTACCCGTCGAGGTCCATTTTCGCCAACTCCGGCACCCGGCGGCGCGCCACGTCCAGCAGTTGCGCCGTAACGTCCGCCTTTGTCCGCACGGTCATCAAGCGCACGCCGTCGGGCCGGTGCTCGAGGCGCATGGCTTCGCGAGGCGTGCCAAACCCGGCCTCTTCCTCGGGGCACACCGAGACCCATTCGACGAATGGGCCGAGCACGTCGATCAGGAAGGAATTGCGCTTGTGGCCGCCGTCGTAGCGCACCTGCTGCCCAAGGAGGCAGGCCGACACGCCGAGCCTGACGACCTCGGGCGCCGATACGGATGCAACAGATGTCGGCACGGTTCGTCTATTGTCCACCATGGGTCGGCCACCACCAGCGCGTGAGCGTGCTCCGTGAGACAGTGCGATGATTGCCCGATGTCAATCTCGGGCGTTCACCGCGCAGGCGGGTCCATCGAAGACTTCTGCCGGGCGTGCAAGACCGACCGGGTGCACACCATCGTTGTCGTCGACGGGTCGGGCCAGCCCCTGCGGGTCACCTGCGACTACTGCGAGAGCCAGCACAACTATCGCGGAGGGCCGCGGATCACCGCGGAAGGGCCCTCGACTCAACCTGCCCGGACAGTTCCAGCGGCACCCATCCCGCAGCCGCCACCAGATCGTGGCAGCGCCACGGGTCGCGATGCGCGATTCCCCGGTGCCGGCGACGGTGAAAGGACCGCGCCCATGACACGTCCAGACTCGTCAGAGGACCTCGAAGCCCTGCTGCGCCGCGTCATCCGCGAGGAAGCCGGCGTGACGGCGGTGACGCCCGCGCCGAAGTGGCGGGGCGGCGCGCTGGTGCTGCGGCCGGGCACGCCGGGCCTGCAAGAAAAGAGCTGGCCCATCGACACCTTCTTCCACAAGGTGGTCATGCTGCGGAACCGCCTTCGCTCGCTCGAACAGCACGTGAACGCGTCGGATCTGCCCGACGACGTGAAGGTGAAGCTGCAGGCCTACATCAGCGGCTGCTACGGGTCGCTGACCAGCTTCAACGTGCTCTTCGCCGACGAGGCCGACCAGTTCAAGGGTAGCGCGGGGGACTGACGACAGGCATGTCCGTGCGGTGAAAGATCACGATCGGGCGGGTCGATGCCTGAACGTGAAGCGCTGCTCCGGATCGAAGACGACGGCTGTCAACGCAAACGCGAGGACAATCGTCGCGACAAGTACAACCAGCGACAACGCGACGCCGAATTCCGTCGGCTGGCCGAGGGCGTGCCGCATGAGATCGACGGCATAGCTCACGGGGTTGAGCCGGGCGAGCACGCGCAGTGGCAGGGGCATGCCGCCGGTCGGATACAGCGCACCGCTCAAGAACAGCAGCGGAAACAGCACGACATTGATCACGCCGGCGAAGTTCTCGACGGAACGAAGGGGTGCGGCCACCGCCAGGCCCAGCACGCTGCTGGTGGCCGCACTCAGCAGCAGCGCCGCGCCGGCCCAGATCCCCTGTCCCAGCGTCACCGGAGTCACGAACGGAAGGCACAGCAGGACGACTGCCCCCTGAAAGGCGCCGACCAACGTCGCGGCCAGGGCACGCCCGGCGAGGATGGTCGGTACTCCGGCGGGACTCGCGAGCATCAGACGCAACATGCCGAACTCGCGGTCGTAGACAGTCGAGATCGCTGTCAGCATGGCTCCAAAGAGACTCGCCATCACGACCATGCCGGGAAAGACATAGGCCTGGTACGACACGGCCCCGTCGACGTGCGCAATGGCGTTGTATCCCGTGCCGACGAGCAGCAGCCACATGAACGGGCGCACCAGACCGCCGAGCAGCCGGCTGCGCTGCCTGGCCGCGCGAGACAGATCACGAACGACGATCGCCCGGACCGTGTTGACCGCGCCCATCCCGTCCTTCCGTAGAGGTCGCCGTGCCGGCGGGCATGCCATTCGTGCCACCGGTCTGGGCGAAGTACACATCCTCGAGCGTCGCGGGACGAATCGCAAACCGGGTAATGCGTGGTGTCGCCCCGACGGCCCGCGCGAGGTCGCCGCGCGAACCGCTGATCCCGACCCGGTAGCCGCGATCGGTCCTGACCGTCCGGCGTACCGTCGCGACATCCTGCAGTGAGCGCGCCGCTTCTTCCGCGCCAGGACCTTCGATCTCCACGACCTCGGTGCCCACGGCCGACATGAGGGCGGCGGGCCGGTCGGCGGCCACGACCTTGCCGTGCGCGAGCAGGATGACGCGGTCACACGTCTCGGCTTCCGTCAGGTAGTGGGTGGAGAACAGGATCGTGGTTCCCCTGTCGCGGCGCTCCGCGTCGAGCAGCATCCACATCCGATCGCGGTGCTCCGGGTCGAGGCCCACCGTCGGTTCATCAAGGATCAGAAGCTCAGGAGCATGCACCGTCGCGCGAGCGATGTCGGTCAATCGGCGCCAGCCGCCCGACAACTGCCGGGCGGGCACAGCCGCCTTGGCCGCGAGCCCCGTGCGCTCGAGGGCCGCGGCCACCGCTCGGTGCGCCGCGGCTCCGCCGAGGCCCATCAGCCCCGCTGCGAACCGGAGATTTTCGCGGACCGTCAACAGCCCGTCGATGCTTGCCTCCTGAAAAACGAGCCCCAGGCGCCGACGAACGGCTGCGCGCTCGCCGACGCTGTCGTGCCCGAAGATGAGCGCCTTGCCGCGCGAGGGCTGGAGCAGCGTTGCCAGCAGCAGCATGGCGGTCGTCTTGCCGGCGCCATTCGGGCCCAGGATGCCGACCGCCGTGCCGCGATCGACGATGAGATCAAGCCCTTCGAGCGCGCGGGTGGTGCCGTAGTCGCGACCGAGCCCGATAGCCTCGATCGCGGGCTGTGGCGCCATCATCGCCGTTGAAAGGAGAGCGGGAGTACGCGATAGCGATAGTCGGACGGGCCTGTCGCCTCTCCAACAGCCGTGTCGATGATGCCGCGCAGGGGCGTCAACGTGCAGACGGGATCCGGGTTGGTCGCGTCCCCGGTCAGCGCAAACGCCTGACACCGGCACCCGCCGAAGTCGGCCGCCTTCCGCGGACACGTCTGACATGGTTCCCGCATCCAGGTGTCGCCGCGAAAAGCGTTGAAGGCGGACGACTCAGCCCAGATCCAGCCAAGCGGGCGATCCCTGACGCTGTCGAAGCGCAGCGTCGTGATGTGTGTCGCTCCATGACAGGGCAGCGTGCGGCCGTCGGGCATGACCACCAGGTAGTGTCTGCCCCACCCGCCGTAGCACGGCTTGGGATAGGACTCGAAGTAGTCGGGCAGCACGTACAGGATCTGCATGCGCCCGCGAAAGCGGACGATGGCCTCGTCGGCCACCGCCCCGGCAGCCTCCACCTGGCTGCGCGTCGGCATCAGCGCATTTCGGTTCTCGAGCGCCCAGCCGTAATACTGCGTGTTCGCCAACTCGACGCGGTCGGCGCCAAGCGAGGCCGCCATCTCGATGAGCTCGCCCACGCGATCGATGTTGGCTCGGTGCAGCACCACGTTGATGGAAAAGGCGAATCCGAGCGACCGCACGAGCTCCGCCGCCGCCAGTTTCTGCGGCACCGCGCTCATGCCGGCGATCCGATCGGCGCTACTCCTGTCGGAATCCTGGATCGAGATCTGGATGTGCTCGAGCCCGGCCTCGCGCAGACGCGACGCCCGGCGTTCGGTCAGTCCGATTCCCGATGTGACCAGCGTGGTGTACAGCCCCAGTGTGCGGGCGTGTGCGGCCAGTTCCTCGATATCCGGACGAACCAGCGGCTCGCCACCGGACAAGCCGAGCTGGAGCACGCCCAGCTCGCGGGCTTCGGTAAAAACCCGCTTCCATGCCTCGGTCGTCAACTCCTCATCGACGCGGCTCATCTCGAGCGGGTTCGAGCAATACGGACAATGGAGCGGGCACCGATGCGTGACCTCGGCCAGGAGCGTGGTCGGGTGACTATTGGACACGGACGAGGTCCTGTTCGACGAGCGCCGACAAGTACTCGAGGACGTCGGCGACGACGTCCCGGTTGTACTTCTCGGTCAGGACGCCGGCGATCTCGGCGACGGAGCGACGGCCGTCGCACAGTTCCAGAATCGCGCCGCCGGTGTTGTTGAGCAGCACCACCCCTTCCGGGTAGAGCAGCACGCGCTGCTGCCGCACGGGGTCGAAATCGAGCCGCGCCAGCCGCCACAGCGCGGGAATCGAGGCGGCGGTCAGGGCCACCTCATGCCTCCGCGTAGGCGTGATGAATCGTGTCGATCATCACCCACAGCATCTCGAGCTTGAAGGCCAGCGCATCGAACGCCCGGCGCTGCGTCTCGATGGTGGTGCAGTGCCGCTCAACCAGGGCCAGCCCCTGCCGGCTGTCGCGCGGCGCCTGGGTGAGCCGCGTCTGGAAGTAGTCGAGGGCTTCCGGCCGGACCCACGGGTAGTGCTGCGGGAACGCGGCGATGCGCTGCCGCATCAAGTCCGGCGCGAAGAGTTCGGTGAGCGACGACGCCACGGCATCGATCCACGGTTTCGTCTTGCAGAACGTCACGTAGGCCTCGGCGGCAAAGCGGACGCCAGGCAGCACGTGCCGCTCGTCCTCCATTTCAATCCGCGGAACGCCAAGGGCTTCGCCGAGCTTGATCCATTTCTCGATGCCGCCCGTGCCTGGCTCGGTGCCGTCGTGATCCACGATGCGCAGGATCCATTCACGCCGCACGTCAGGATCGGGACAGTTGGAGAGAATAGCGGCATCCTTCCGGGGAATCGCCCGCTGGTACGCCAGGCGATTGGCGACCCACCCTTGCAACTGGCGGCGGGTCAGCTTCCCTTCGTGCATCAGCGCGTGAAACGGATGGTTCGCATAGTAGGAACCGCTGAACGAGCGCAGCGCATTTGCCAGAGCCTCCGGCGCCAGCGGCTGCGTGAGTGTCGGAATGGCGGGCGGCGGAGGCGCCGACAGCGCCGAGGCATGCAAGGTCGTCATAAGGCCGGCTCACGTGACAGGGCCAGGTGCAAGCCGTCGGTGCCTACGACCGCACCCGTGCGGGTCACACTCGCCCGCTCGGGCGAGTGTTCGAGCAGGATCGGATTGGTGTTGTTGATGTGCGTGTAGACCCGGTGCCGGCACGGCAGCGCGGCGAGTTGTTCAAGGCTGCCGCCGGCGCCGCCAATGGGGAGATGATCCATCTGACGCGCGGTCCGCTCGCCGATGCCCGCGGCAATCAATTCATCGTCGCTCCAGAACGTGCCGTCGAAGAGCAGCGCGTCGGCCTCCGCGAAACGGGCAAGCAAGGCCGGGTCGAGGTCTCCGCAACCGGGCACGAACGCGCAAACCGTGCCGGTGGCCTCCTCGCGGAGCATGAGCCCTATCGTGTGTCCCTGCTCGTCGCTGCGCGCGAACCGCGGAGGTCCGGCGGGGACTGGAAAGGCCTCCACCGAGAGACCGCTGTCAGAGCCGTCACGGTAGCGCAGCGGCACGCGCGCGTACAGGGTGAGAGCGGTCATGGGCACGTCGCTGAAGGCACGGGTTGTCGGCAGGACGCGGGAGTCGTCCTCGAGGATCGATTGAACGGCAGAGGTGGCGTAGACCGGCAGGTAACGCGCTTCGCGCAGCAGGACGATGCCAAGCGTATGGTCGAGCTCTGCGTCGGTGAGGATGACGCCTTCGATGGGAACGTGGCGCACGGTCGACGGGGCGTGGGCCGTGTGCATCCAGTTGAGCTGGGCGCGCACATCCGGGGACGCGTTCAGGAGAAACCACCGACGGCCGTCGGCGCTTACAGCGGCTGATGACTGGGTGCGGGGCTGGGCGGCGGAAGGATCGCGGCGGGCCGTGAGGCAACCGGGGCACCAGCAATTCCACTGGGGAAACCCGCCTCCAGCTGCACTTCCAAGCAGGAGAATCTCCAACGTCGCCACAAGGCGGGACTCATCTCGAGTCCCGCCTCAGGGAGAACTACTTGGTGGCCGCGTACGCGGTCACTTCCATCGTCACGGCAACAACGGTGAACTCAGGCTTGGTCCATTCCATGAAACGTGTCCTCCTGAAAAACGCACGCTGACCAGGCTCCACCCGAGACGACCGTCAAGTCAGCGACGTGGGGGCGAACTGCGATTATACAGAACCGTTCCACGGGTGCAAGGACGCGCGGTGAGACCGCCCGAGCGCCTCACCTGGGCTGTATCCGGTCGAAATGGGCAATGGTGACCGGGGGCAGTGTGTCGGCCGGCGCGAAGCCGAACACGGCGGCGTAGAAAGACAGCTCTGCCTCGAGACACGCGACGATGGACTCCCGCTTGCGGAATCCGTGCTGTTCCCCTTCGAAGGTCACGAGGGCGACCGGTATTTCTCGAGACCGGAGCGCGTCGGCGATCATCTGGGATTGGTTCGGCGGCACCACGCGATCCTCGAGGCCCTGGAAGAGGATCAATGGACAGGCGATCCGGTCGACATGGTGAATGGGCGAGCGCGCGCGGTAGACGTCCCGCTGCGCGGGATAGGGCGCAATCAACGTGTCGAGATATCGCGACTCGAACTTGTGCGTCTCGAGCGCCATGGCCTCGAGATCGCTGATGCCGTAGTGGCTCGCGCCGGCCGAGAACACATCGGGATGAAACGCCAGCGCGGCGAGCGTCGTGTAGCCGCCAGCGCTCCGGCCGCGGATGACGAGACGATCGCGGTCGACTCGGCCCCGATCGGCCAGGTACCTGGCCGCGTTCGCGCAATCGGCGACATCCGCGACGCCCCACTGGCCGTTGAGCTGCCGCCGATAGGCGCGCCCGTAGCCAGAGCTCCCGCGGTAGTTCACGTCCACGACGGCAAAGCCGCGACTGGTCCAGTACTGCACTTCGAGATTCAACCGGGCGCTCGTGGAGGCGGTGGGGCCGCCGTGGCTGACGACGATCAACGGCGGCTGCTCGCCGCTGCGGCCCGTGAAACGCCGATTGCGCGGCGCGTAGAAAAAGGCGTGAGCCGTCTGGCCGTCGCCGGTCGGATACTCGATCGCCTCAGGCGTCGACAGGCTGCCGCGGTCGACCACCGCCTCGGACGCGGCGCGAATCGTCTCGAGAACGCCTGTTGCCAGCTCGATGCGCACCAGGGCTTCGGGCGCATCCACCGCCCCGGCAACGAACACCGCATGCGACGCGGTCGCGGCGATGTTGTCGCCAGGCTCCAGGTCAACCGGCACCGGCGTGCAGACGCCAGTCTGTGCATCGATGATTCCCAGGCGCCAGCGTCCGCGTTGCTGGTACGTCACCACGATCCGCGTGTCGTCGGCAAACGCCCAGGTCGACATGCCCAACTGCCACAGCGGACGTCCGAAGTCGACGTCTGCTGCGTGGACTGATTCGACCGTTTCGCCCCGCACCCGATAGAGATTCCACCAGCCGGTCCGATCCGAGACGAAGTACAACGTGCCATCCGGGCCCCA
>Ga0190271_10001007_pt1 | contig 15494 bp, 13 predicted proteins | sample Popmic356T_FD_133747 | JGI IMG/M metagenome (GOLD analysis project Ga0190271, IMG submission 133747) | Populus adjacent soil microbial communities from riparian zone of Weber River, Utah, USA - 356 T | ecosystem: Environmental > Terrestrial > Soil > Riparian zone | place: USA: Utah | collected...
CGCGTGGTACAATGCGCGCGTTCATAGATGTCGGAACAAGGCGTACGCGAGATTCAACTGAACGGTAAACAGCTGGTCTTCATGTTCATGACGGCCACTGTTGCGGCAGTCGTGATTTTCTTGTGCGGCGTCATGGTGGGGCGCGGGGTCAACACGACGCGCGCGTCGGCAGTGGCAGCAGTCACGACCGAGCCCACGGTGGACCCGACATCGACGACGCAGCCCTCTCAAACTTCTTCCACGGACGCGTCGTCAGCAGAACCGGTTTCCAGCCAGGAAGACCTCAAAGAACTCACCTACGCCAAGCGACTCGAGGCGCCAGAACCGCCACCAGAGCCGGCTGTCGAACCTGTTGTCGCGACGCCTGCTCCCGCGATCGCCGAGCAACCGAAGGTCGAGCATCCTCCGGTGGTTGCCGCTACGACAAAGGATGTGGATCCGGGCGAGCCCAAAGGAAACGGCTTCGTCGTGCAGGTGGCTTCGCTGAAATCACGTGGTGAGGCCGACGCCATCGCGAAGCGTCTCTCGTCCAAGGGATTTCCCTCGTTCGTTACCACTCCGGGATCGAGCGGCCCGAAGGTGTTCCGCGTGCGCGTCGGCAAATATCCCGACCGCCGCGAGGCTGAAACCGTCGCCAGAAAGTTGGAAAAGGAAGAACAGTTCAAGCCCTGGATTACGCGCTGAGTTACCTCCTCTCTGCTCTCTCCGGAGCACTGCTCGCCCTTAGTTTTCCCCGTTACGGTCACCCGGCATTTGCCTGGATCGCTCTCGTTCCGCTTCTGGTTGCGGTGAGCGGATGGCGTGGGCAATCAGGTCCGCTTCCCGGTCAGCCAGTGCGACGCGCGCTCTGGTTGGGCATGACCGCCGGCCTCGTGTACTTCGCAGGCACCGTGTACTGGACGAGTTCGGTGCTGGCCGTCTTTGGCGGGATGCCGATGATCCTCGCGGTGGTGGCGATGCTGCTGCTCGCCGCGTATCTTGCGATCTATCCGGCGATCACGGCGATGGTGATGGCCAGGCTCATCTCGCAGGGTGGCCGGTCGGCGCTGTTCTTTCTTCCGGCCGCCTGGATCGCGACCGAGTATCTCCGCGGCTTCATGTTCGGCGGCTTTCCATGGGTACCTCTGGGCAATAGCCAGGTCACGATGCTGGCCGTCGCGCAGCTGGCGAGTGTGCTCGGCGTGTACGGACTGTCTGCGCTCGTCGCGTTCGTCAACGCCGCGATCGGCTTTGCGTTGTTCAGCACGGGACGGTCGCGCATGGTTGCCATCGCCGCCACGGTGGTGCTGCTCGTGGGGATTGCTGCCTGGGGATCGTGGAGGGTGGCCGACGGGTCGCTGACCCGCGAGGGCACGCCGCTCCGCGTGGGGCTCATTCAAGGGAACGTGGCGCAGCAAGAGAAGATGAATCCGACGCCGCAGTCGGATCGCCGGATCTTCACGTCATACGTCGCGATGACGCGAGATGCCGTTCGGCGCGGCGCTGAGTTCGTGCTCTGGCCCGAATCGTCCACGCCCTTTACGTTCGGTCACGACGCCGTCGGTGAAGCCGCGCTCCGCGACCTGGCGCGCGAGGTTGGAGTACCGATTCTGTTTGGCAGCGATCAGATCGTCGCCGAGCCTGAGCTCCGTCAGTACAACGCAGCGTTCCTTCTGGGCCCCGATGGAGAGACCGCCGCGGTGTATCGCAAGATTCACCTCGTGCCCTTCGGCGAGTTCTTCCCGTTGCAGGAGTGGCTCACGTTTGCCGCGCCCCTCGTCAGGCGTTTCCTGCCGTTCACCCCGGGCGACAAGGTCGTGCTTCTGCCCGTGAAGGGTCAGCCGACGAGCACAGCGATCTGCTACGAAGTGGTGTTCCCGTCGCTCATGCGTGATGCGGTCTTGCAGGGGAGCCAGTTGCTGACGACGGTCACCAACGATGGCTGGTATGGAACCTCGTCGGCCCCGTACCAGCACTTCGAGATGGCGTCCATGCGCGCGATTGAAGAAGGGCGTTACATGGCGCGCGCCGCGAACACCGGCATCAGCGGCGTGGTCGATCCGTACGGACGCGTCGTGCAGGCATCGGCGATCTTTGAACAGGTCGGGCTCGTGGCCGACGTGCGCCTGCTGAACGGGCGCACGATCTACTCACAGATCGGCGACGTCCTCGCATACGTTGCCATGGCGCTGACCATGATCGCGCTCGTGGTCGTTCGGCCTCGCAGGAACATGCCCGCGAACCCGAAGCCGAGAGCCTAGAGCCCGATACGCCTGGCCGTCGCCTACGCTGATTTCTTCAGCGAGATCTTGATGGGATCCGAGTTGATCGTTTCCTTCTCGACCATCAGGCGGACGCGCTTGGTCTCGAAGCCGCTCTTGGAAAACTCGGCGAAGAACTGTCCCTTGCCGAGCCCTGAGACTGCCCACTTGCCGCTCGAATCCGACTTCCCCTCGAGCGCGTCGCTGCCAATCTCGACCTTCACCATCGCGCCGGGGATCGGCTCACCAGACTCTGAAAGGATGGTGCCATTGATGCGCCCCAGGCCTCGTGATTGCGCTGTCACTCCCTGCGTTGTCAGGGTCGCAAGCAGCATCACTCCGGCAATGGTGAGGGCCCAACGAATTCTTGACATGACTCCTCCGTGATCGGGATCGCCCGAGTGAGCTCACAATCGGCAGCGGTCTCGAATGCTTGAATGCGGCCGTTTCCGCCGGCCATCTTGTGTAGCCGTGTGCATGCTGAAGCGGCTCACGCTCTCGCCGATTAGCGAACGGGGTAGTGCTCGCGGCGTTCAACTGGCCTGCGACGCGAATCGAGAACGCTCCATCAGGAGGACAGGCAGATGTCGCAGTGGGGAATTGGCCGTCGGCTCTTCGTCGGAATAGGCGTCCTCGTTGCACTGATCCTTGCGTCGGGAGGAGTCGCGATCTGGGCCGGGTCGCAGATGAAGAAGCAGCTCGATCACACGGCACGTGAGACCGCCCGCAAAGTGAATCTCGCGCAGCAGATTGCACAGGGCGCCGTGACGCTCGACGCCGAGCAGCGCCGTCTGCTCCTGGCAGGCCTCGGCGCCGACCAGGACGGCCAGGCGCTCGCACGCAGAGTCATTCGCGAGACTGTTCAGGCCAGCAAGAGGCTCATGGCCGAAATGGAGAGCTTGAACAGCGGAAACGGTCGTCAGCTCACCGACATCAGCGCCAGTCTGCAGCAGTGGGACGAATCACACATACAGGTCGACAAGCTCATCGCCGCAGGTGACGCGTCGGCAGCATGGGATATCGCGCGCAAGACATCGGGCCCGCTGCTCGAAAGAGTGCGGTCATTGAGCGCTGGCCTCGTGAAAGACGAGGAGCAGGCATTTGCGGCGTCGGTGGAGGAGAGCGACTCCAAGTACTCGTTGATGCGGCTCCTTCTGATCGGCATGCTGGTCGTGTCTGCAACGGTTGCCGCCTTCGTCGTTCACGGCGTGCGTTCCGTGATCCGAACCCTGAAGAACATTGCGAGCGACCTCGCGGACGGCGCGAATCAGGTGGCGTCGGCGGCCGTCGAAGTGGCGGGCGCCGCGCAGGGGCTGTCTCAGGGATCCAGCAAGCAGGCCGCCTCGCTCGAAGAGACGTCCGCCGCGATGGTGGAGATGACGTCGATTTCCCGGAAGAACTCGGAAGCCTCGCACACGGTTGCCGACATGGCGACCGAGGCCAACGGGCTGATCCACACGGCCAGCGGAGCCTTGACGGAAATGGTCGCCTCCATGAACGCCATCAAGGAATCGAGCGACAAGGTCGCGAAGATCATCAAGACCATCGATGAAATCGCATTCCAGACGAACATTCTCGCGCTCAACGCGGCGGTTGAAGCCGCACGAGCGGGGGAGGCCGGCATGGGATTCGCCGTCGTGGCCGACGAAGTGCGCAGCCTGGCTCAGAGGTCGGCCCAGGCGGCGAGGGACACCGCTGGCCTGATCGACGAATCGATCGCGCGCGCGAGCGAGGGCCAGCGCCGCGTAAGTCAGGTCTCGGACGCAGTGACCGCCGTGAGCACCAGCGCCGCCCGCATCAAGACGCTCGTCGAAGAGGTCAGAGCGTCCAGCCGTGAGCAGATCGAGGGCATCGATCAGGTGACGCACGCGGTGTCAGACATGGAGAAGGTGACGCAGGCAACCGCCGCAGGCGCGCAAGAGAACGCCGCAGTAGGCGAAGAGCTGAGCGCTCAGGCGGAATCAACGATGTCGACCGTTCGTCGCCTGTCAGTGCTGATCGAAGGTGGTCAGGCCCTGGGATATGACTCGGCCGCCAGCAGGGAGCACAGGAGCCGTCCTGCGAGGGTGATCGCGTTGCCCAAGGGGCGCGCAGCGAAGGAACTGCCACACGAGAAGAGCGCGCACGCTCCGGCCGAAGGCACCGGCACATACGGCGCGTTCTGACCTCACACGTCAACTCCCAACTCCCAACTTCCAATTCCCAACGCCCAAAAGATCAACTCCCACATTGGGAGTTGGAAGTTGGAGGTTGGGAGTTGATCGCGCATCGGGTATCTTTGAACTGGTCGGACCGACGCTGAGTCGGCGCTAGTGTTAAGCGCAAAGTCCGTAGCCCCGACAGGAGATCCCGTGGCCCTCGACGACGAATTGGCACGCCAGCACGACGACCTCAATGCACGCGCCCTCGAGCTTCGGAGGCATCTTTGAAGCGGCGCGACTCGACACTCAGCTAGCCGACATCGAAAGGTCGATCGCCGACCCGTCCTTCTGGAACAACCAGGCCGAAGCCCAGAAAGTCATGCAGCGCCGGAGGCGCGTCGAGGAGGACCTCACGCTCTTGCGATCGTTGCAGCGGCGCAGCGATGACCTGTCCGTTCTCGTCGAATGGGCGCAGGGCGGGGAAGACGTCGCCGGCGATTTCTCGAAGGGACTCCAGGAACTGCGTCAGGAAGTGGAAGCGGCCGAGACGAAGAAGATGCTCGGCGGCGAGCACGATCGCACGAATGCGATCGTGACCATCCACCCGGGAGCTGGCGGAACCGAATCGCAGGATTGGGCGGAGATGCTGCTCCGCATGTACCTGAAGTGGTCCGAGCGACGGGGATTCAAGCGCGACGTCATCGACTTTCAGCCCGGCGATGAAGCCGGTATCAAGAGCGCGACCTTGATCCTCATTGGCGACTACGCATACGGACTCATGTCGGCGGAAGCCGGCGTGCATCGGCTCGTCCGCATTTCGCCGTTCGATCAGGCGGCACGGCGACACACCTCGTTCGCATCGGTGTTCGTGTGGCCCGAACTTCCCGAAGACGTGGACGTCGAGATCGAGGACAAAGACCTGCGGATAGATACGTACCGATCCAGCGGCGCCGGCGGCCAGCACGTCAACGTCACGGACTCTGCGGTGCGCATCACACACCTGCCGACCGGGATCGTCGTGTCGTGTCAGAACGAGCGATCGCAGCACAAGAATCGCGCACAGGCGATGAAGGTGCTGAAGTCGCGTCTCTTCGACCTGAAACTGAAGGAACAGCAGGCCAAGATGGAGCAGCTCGGTGGCGAGAAGCGCGACATCGCTTTTGGCAGCCAGATTCGCAGCTACGTGCTGCAGCCGTACCAGATGATCAAAGACCACCGGACCAAGGTGGAAGTGGGCGACGTGCACCGGGTGCTCGACGGCGATCTCGACCCGTTCATCAAGTCGTATCTGATGCAGAAGGCGAGCGGGACGCTTGGCGCGGCCGCCCCGGACGACGGCGATTAAGGCTCCACTTGCCAACCCGGTTGGCGGGCCGTATAGTGGCCTTAACTACGTTGCAGCGTCGCCGTTTACTTCAACCGGCGCGTCCAGATCTGCCAGCCTGAGGCGTCCGCCTCACCCTGACACCTCCGAACGGGCCGATGGCCGCGAAGGGAGGTCCACGATGATCACACTCCTTCGTCGTTACTGGAACGACCTGGTGAGTTATGACGGTGGTTTCGCTCTGCTGATGATGGATGGCCTGCTGGCCGTGCCGCTCATCATGGCAGCGTTCTTCTATCCACTACAGGTGCTTGCGTTCGTCGTCGTCCTGGCGGTCGTTAGTCTCGCGGGATACGAGGGCTACGTCATCTGGCGGAAGCGTCACCCGACTCATATCTGATTATTCGACGGCGGGGGGCGCAGCTGCTGCAGGGGGCGGCGGCGCTTGCTCGTCGGGAATCAATCCAGCAGGTTGTGTCCCGTTGATAAACGCTTCGGGAAGTCCTGCGTCCAGATTCACAAAGACGATGTTGCCTGGAGCTTCGAAGGTTGGGGGCTCTTTGCGGTCACCATGCGCGTCGATGTACGCGCGCATGACGTCCATCCAGATGGGGAGCGCCGCCTGCGCGCCGGTTTCGCCGTTGCCGAGCGGCTTCTTCTCGTCGTAGCCCACCCACACCCCAATTGTGATCTTCGGATCGAAGCCGACGAACCAGGCGTCGGTGTACTCGTCCATCGTGCCGGTCTTGCCTGCGAGTGGCCAGTCGAGTGCCCTGGCCGCTTCGCCAGTGCCGCGGACGACGACGCCGCGAAGCAGGTTCGTCATCACAAACGCGGTGTCGGCTCTGATGGCTTCGTGCCCGTTGGGTCGTGTCTCCTCGAGCACGTTACCTTCGCGATCGGAGATCGACACGATGGAGTAGGGCTCCATGCGGACGCCACGATTGGGGAACGCGGAGTATGCGCTCGTGACTTCGACCAACGTGGCTTCCGCGGCGCCGAGCGCGAGAGACAGGAACGGTTGATAGTCGCCCTTGAAGCCGAACTGCTTGGCGTAGCGAATGACCTGGGGTGGCCCGATCTCCGCCATCGCTTTCACAGCAGGAATGTTCCGCGAGTCCTCGAGGGCGTGCCGCAGCGTCACCGGTCCTTCGAACTTGCGGTCGTAATTGAGTGGCTGATACGGCGGTTGATTCGGGCCGGGCTCGTACGACACGGGCTCGTCGACAAAGATCGAGACCGGTGTGAACCCACGGTCGATGGCTGCCGTGTAGACGATCGGCTTGAACAGCGATCCGACCTGCCGCTTTGCCTGCGTGGCGCGATTGAACTTGCTGCGTGTGAAGTCGAGTCCGCCGACCAGCGCGCGAATCTGGCCGGTCTCGTTGTCGATGGCCAGCACCGCGCCTTCGACGAGGGGTGGCTGTTCGAGACCGAGCTCAGTGGGGACGTTGCCATCGAGTTTGCGGACCTCTACCTCGATCACATCGCCGACCTTGAAGAGTGCCAAGGGTGACGTGCGCCGCGTCCACTGAAATGCAGAGGCAGGAAGGTCCACTTCGTGGCTCGCGATCCGAACGCGCGCGTTACCTTTTTCCTTGGGCTCGGGCACAAACGTCACGACGGCCGGAACGATGTCTCCCGCGAGGATCGCCTGCGACCAGCGCTCGTGCTTGAACGACTCGATGCTCTTGCCGTCCGCGACGACGTTGCGCGTGGCCTTTCGATAGCCGGTCCGGCGCTTGTCGAGTCGCCGGAGTCCGCGATCGAGTGCGACGTTGGCCGCCTCCTGGAGTTTCGCGTCGAGTGTCGTCTGCACGCGCAGGCCGGTCTGGTAGAGCGCATCGGCGCCGTACTTCTGCTCGAGCACCTTGCGGATCTCTTCGACGAAGTAGGGCGCGACTGACACGGCGGCAGCAGGCTGTCCCTGGAGCACCAGTGGACGCTTCGCGGCGTCGGCGGCCTCCTCCGTCGTGATGTACCCCTCTTCGGCCATGCGCCGAAGGACGTAGTTGTTCCGGCGACTGATGTTCTGGTCGGGATTGCGAAACGGACTCAGGCGCGACGGCGTCGGAATGATAGCGACGATCGACGCCGCCTCTTCGAGCGAAAGGTCCTTGGCGGACTTGTCGAAGTACATCCGCGACGCGGCTTCCACGCCGTAGGCGCCGTGATCGAGCGGCACATGGTTGGCGTAGAAGGCGAGGATCTCGTGCTTCGTGTAGCGCTTCTCGAGCTGAAACGAGATGAGCCACTCCTTGATCTTGCGCTCGAGCCCCTCGGTGCCGGATCGCGCGAACACGCCGCCGCGCATGTAGTCCTGGAGGAACAGCATCCGCGCGACCTGCTGCGTGATCGTGCTCGCGCCGCGCATGCGATGCCCGGTGCCGAGGTCGCGAATCGCCGTGACGATCAGTCGCGACACGCTGATGCCGAAGTGGCTCTCGAATTCGGCGTCCTCGCTGGCGATGATGGCCTGGCGTAGCGCCGGCGCGATGTCTTCGTAGCGAATGACGACGCGCCGCTCGGTGGCGAACTCGCCGATCTGCTGTCCGTCGGCGGCCATCAGCCGGGTAATGGTGCTTGGTTTGTAGTCGTCGAGCGCACTGATCGCGGCGACATCGTCTGCGTAGACGAACGTCAGGCCGCCGAGGGTGCCCAGAAGAGCAGCCACGACGAAGAGGGCGAGGAGGCCGGCTCGCCGTGCGAACCGGATGACGACCCTGGTGCCCGGCTTGACCGGTGAACTGCTGGATTCAGTCACGACAGTGGTTATCGGCCGCTTGCAACAGTATACGTAGAAATCGTTGGAGGACTGTCGTTTAACGTAGATTGTGAGGGGATTCTCTATGGCTGAAATTGACAGTGAAACACTCAGATTAAATAATAAGCGCAAGCTAAAGCGGTCAGCGAAAAGGACTCGAGAGACATGAGCAAAATCATCGGTATCGACCTGGGCACCACCAACTCCGTTGTTGCCGTGATGGAGGGCGGGGAGCCTGTTGTCATCACCAACCCCGAGGGCAGTCGACTGACGCCGTCGGTTGTGGCTTTCACCAAGACGGGCGAGCGGCTCGTCGGCCAGGTGGCGAAGCGCCAGGCGGTCACCAATCCTGAGAACACGGTCTTCTCAATCAAGCGCTTCATGGGACGCCGTCACACCGAGGTCACCGAGGAACAGAAGATGGTGCCCTACACCGTCGTCGCAGCGCCCAACGGTGACGTGCGCGTGAAGGCAGGTGACAAGGAGTACGCGCCGCCGGAAATCTCCGGAATGATTCTCCAGAAATTGAAGCAGGCCGCGGAGCAGTACCTGGGACAGACGGTGACCAAGGCCGTGATCACGGTTCCTGCCTACTTCAACGACGCGCAGCGCCAGGCAACGAAGGAAGCCGGCAAGATCGCAGGCCTCGAGGTCATGCGCATCGTGAACGAGCCGACGGCCGCTGCACTGGCGTACGGTCTCGACAAGAAGAAGGACGAAACGATTGCCGTCTACGACTTCGGTGGCGGCACGTTCGACATCTCCATCCTCGAGGTAGGTGAAGGTGTCGTCGAGGTGAAGGCGACCAACGGCGACACGCATCTCGGTGGTGACAACCTCGATCAGCGCGTCATCGAATGGATCGTCTCTGAGTTCAAGAAGAGCGACGGCATCGATCTGGCCAAGGACCGCATGGCCCTCCAGCGCCTGAAGGAGGCGGCGGAGAAGGCGAAGATGGAGCTCTCCACGGTCATGGAGACCGATATCAATTTGCCGTTCGTCACGGCGGACCAAAGCGGCCCGAAGCACTTGCAGCAGAAGCTGACGCGTGCGAAGTTCGAACAGATTGTCGAGGATCTGCTTCAGAAGACCGTCGGTCCGACCAAGCAGGCACTCTCCGATGCTGGTGTCGATCCTTCGAAGATCGACGAAGTCGTCCTGGTCGGCGGCTCGACGCGAATCCCGCGCGTCAACCAGATCGTCAAGGAGCTGTTCGGCAAGGAACCGCATCGCGGCGTGAACCCCGACGAGGTCGTCGCCGTCGGCGCCGCCATTCAGGCAGGCGTGCTCGCGGGCGAAGTGAAGGACCTCCTGCTGCTCGACGTCACACCGCTCTCGCTCGGTATCGAGACGCTTGGTGGTGTGATGACCACCCTCATCACGCGTAACACGACGATCCCGACGCGTAAGAGCGAGACGTTCTCGACCGCTGCGGACAGCCAGACGAGCGTCGAAGTGCACGTGCTCCAGGGCGAACGGCCGCTGGCGCGCGACAACCGCACCCTTGGCCGATTCCAGTTGGTCGGCATCCCGGCCGCGCCACGCGGTGTCCCGCAGATCGAAGTCACCTTCGACATCGACGCCAACGGCATGGTCAACGTGTCGGCGAAGGATCTGGGCACTGGCAAGGAACAGAAGATCACGATCACCGCGTCGAGCGGCCTCAGCAAAGACGAGGTCGAGCGGATGATGAAGGACGCCGAGTCGCACGCGGAAGAAGACAAGAAGCGTCGCGAGGAAATCGAGACGCGCAATCGTGCGGACCAGGCCGTCTACGCCGCCGAGAAGATGATCCAGGACATGGGCGACAAGCTGCCCTCGTCTGACAAGGCGGCGGTTGAATCGGCAGTCGAAGGGCTCAAGGCCGCGATTTCGGGCGGCGATACGGCTGCGATGACGCGCGCGATGGAGCAGTTGACGCAGGCGCAACACAAAGCAGCGGAAGCGATCTACAAGACCGCCGGCGCCACCGGTGCACCAGGTGCTGAAGGTCAGGCTGGTGAGGGTCCGCAGGGTTCTGCGGGCGCAGGCCCGTCAGGCGCGCCGGAGAGCGGCGATGTGATCGACGCCGAAGTGGTGGATGACAAGTAAAGCATTTTTGGTTTGAGGATTGAGGATGTGTGATTTGTTGGTGATTGTTGATTTTTCGAATTGGTGATTGAAATCAACGATCACAAATCTCCAATCAACAACGAATCACAAATCAAAGATCAGAAGATCGATTCAATGGATTTGTACATCGTCCTGGGCGTGCAGCAAGGCGCGAGCGAGTCCGAGATCAAGCGGGCTTACCGACGTCTTGCGCGCCGGTTTCACCCGGATATCAATCCGGGTGATCAGACGGCGGAGGCACGGTTCCGCCAGATCCTGGAGGCGTACGAGACGTTGATCGATCCGACTCGCCGATTGCGATATGACTCCGGTCATCCGCTGGCAGACGGCGCTCAGCAGGCGAGCGGGTTCGAGGGCTTCGACTTCTCCACGCGAGGAGCGGATTACTCGGCGAGCTTCGGCGATCTGTTCGCCGAAGTGCTGACCGAGCGCGGTGCGCGGCAGCCGTCGGCGCAACGCGGCGCCGATCTGCATATGGAGATGCAGGTCACGTTCGAGGAATCGCTCTCGGGCGGCCAGCGGGCGATGACGGTGACGCGTCGCGATCACTGCCGCGTATGCGCAGGCAGTGGACGCACGAGGTCGAGCACGGGCTCCTGTCATTTGTGCCAGGGAACCGGCGCCGTGCGCTCCGTACGCGGCCACATGATCTTCTCGCGCAGTTGTGGCGCGTGCAGCGGGACGGGCCAGCAGCGGCCACGTCCGTGCGAGCCGTGCGCGGGCAGCGGACAGGAAACGCGAAGCGAGACCGTCTCGGCCCGTATCCCACCCGGCGTGGCCGACGGCGATCGGCTGCGCGTGCCGGGCAAGGGCAACGTCGGGTTCAGTGGCGGTCCTGCCGGTGATTTATACGTCACGGTGAAGGTCGGTTCACATCCGGCGTTCCGGCGCGAGGGCGACGATCTGTTGATGACGGTCAACGTTGCCGTGCACGAGGCGGCGTTGGGATCGCGTGTGGAGATCCGGACGCTCGAGGGCACGGCGCGCCTTCGCGTGCCACCGGGCACTCAGACCGGGCAGCGTTTTCGTTTGCGAGGGCACGGCGCGCCCTCGACGCGAAATGGCATGCGCGGCGATCTGATTGTGGAAGTGCGAATCATGTTGCCCCGGCTGCTCGACGAACGTTCGAAAGAGTTGCTGCGTGAGTTTGGCAAGATCAACGTGGAGCCCGTGCGGGAGTAACCGACGATGGCCAAGCGGGGAGAGCGCGGGAAGGCGTACTTCATGATCAGCGCGGTGTCGCAGAAGTACGACATTCATCCCCAGACGCTGCGGCTCTACGAGCGTGAGGGGCTGCTGAAGCCGTCGCGCACGGAAGGGAACACTCGACTCTATTCGGAAGAGGATCTCGAGCAGCTCGAGACCATCCTGACGCTGACTCGTGACCTGGGCGTGAACCTGGCTGGTGTGGAAATCATCCTCAACCTGCGTCGCAAGATCGAATTGATGCAGACCGAGGTGAACCAGTTCATGGACTACGTGAAGCGCGAGATGGCCCGCGGCATGGACGACTGGGAGCAGCGGCTCGGGACGGCGCTTGTGAAGTCGTCGCCAACCGATCTCGTGCGGCACGCGCCACCGCCGGCGCCGACCACCGAGGCCGACGCAGACAAGCCGAAACGAAAAACGAACAGCTGAATCAGGGAACGATTCGGAGGTTCTGCACGGGCCCCGGTACCGATCCCGACCCGCCTGCCGGGCGCCATCCCAGTTCAACCACCTCGAAATTGCTGGCATTCAGCGCGCTGAACGCCGGGTTCAGCACGCCGTTGTTCCAGCGCGTATCGAACGTCCCGCTGATGTACATGTCCGAGCCGTTGTCGGCGACGATGAGGCCGTAACGCTGCATCGCGCGGAAGATCTTCTGGGCTTCGGCCGGGAACGACGACAGATTCACGCTGGACTTGAGTCTCAGGCGGGCGCCCATCGGCAGCGCGCCTACCGTCGATCCGGCGCGATGGGATGCGGGGAAGACATAACCGTTTGTCGAGCGAACGGTCACGCGGAACGCGTGGTTGATCTCGTTGGGTCCGAACACCTCGTCGTAGCGCACGAGCCCCGGCAGGACCGCGAGCCCGGCGGCGTCCGCCGACGTCCAGCCGTCGGGACGCCGGCCGTTGGCATTCAGGTCGAAGAAGGCTCCGGATCCGGCGTGCCACTGCGAGCCGTCGAAGAAGACGTTATACAACTCGTAGAGATGACGGTTGTCGCGATCGACGATGAGCAGATGGCGATCGGCGGACGATCGTCGATCGACGTTGCCGGGCTCGCCACCTTCAACCCAGTGCGGCTGCGTGATCGCTTCATCAGGGATCGGGTAGAAGGGAACGCTCTGATCGGTTGTGTGGTTGACGCCGTCGCTCTCGTCCGAATATTGGAACTGCACGGTGCGCTTCGGCTGCGTGCCATCGACGACGACGTAGGGGAAGCCGTAGATGCTGACGCTTCCGGGTGATGCCTCGCCGCCGAAGTCAGGATGCAGTCGTCTCGAGCCGCCGTTGTTGACGAAAGCAACGTATGCGTTCGAAGCGGGATCGACTGGTGCGGCGGATACGTCGACGTTCCACCAGTTGTCGGCTGGAAAGAGCGGCAGCGGTGCGGGCAGCGCGCCGCCGAGCGTCGCAGACGCAGCAAGCGTGATCGCAAGCGCGACCACGGCGGCCGCCGTCGCAACGGCGAGATGAGAGACACGCATCCTCTGAAGCATGTGCGTGCTCGGAGGGCAACGTACGTGCCATACAACTTTCCGAACAATTCGCATGTTCGACGCAACTCGTCGAACTGTTCTGTCATCCGACCGTACAAATTCTGCTCACGCTGACGTGTTCGTCAGTGCACGATCCGAGTTACCATGACCGCGTGACCTGTGCCATCTGCGAAGACACTGGTTGGAAGACGATCACCATCGACGGTGTCTCTCGAGTGGCCCGATGCGAGTGCTGGCATCAGCGGTTCTTGCAGTCACTGATGAAGAACGCGCGCATCCCTCGCCGCTACGCGCATTGCGAGCTCAGTAACTTCGAGATCCACACCGACACGCAACGCGCGGCACATCAGAAGTCCGTTCGTCTGGTCGATCAATTTCCTGTCGTCGAGAAGGGTTTGCTCTTCTACGGAGATGCCGGCGTCGGGAAGACGCATCTGGCCGTGGCGCTGATGCGGGAAGCGATCATCCGGAAGGGTGCTCGCGCGGTCTTCTATGAAGTGCGAGAGCTGTTGAAGCTGGTTCGCGACACGTACCGGGATTCGACGGAAATGTCGGAACTCGACGTGCTCAAGCCGGTTTTCGAAGCCGACCTGCTCGTGCTGGACGATCTCGGTGCTGAGAAGAAGTCAGATTGGGTCGACGAAACGGTCGGCCTGGTCGTCAACACGAGATATAGCGAGCGCAGGCTCACGGTGTTGACCACGAACCTGCGAGATGTCGAGAACACGGAGCCGACGTCCTTCGCATTCCACCTCGGCCTTCGCACGCGCTCGCGCCTGAAGGAAATGTGCGATTGGTTGCCCATCGACGCAGTCGACGCGCGCGAGGTTCCTCGATACCCCACGGCGGCCGACATTGAAAAATGGGAGGCGACCTCTCCGGCATCCCCGAAAAACCGTCGAGGGTCTTCATCGCACGGCAACCGGGACCAGGGAACACTTCCGTCGAGAGCCGGCAGTCAGGCAAAGGCGCAGCTCAGAAAGCGCGAGAACGACGGCAAGGCCGACCTGAAGTGGCCGGGGGGCCGCGCCGGATCGCGGTAGAGCCAGTGCTCGGCCTCTACGTACATATTCCCTTCTGCTCGGCCATCTGCAACTACTGCAACTTCAATCGCGGGTTGTTTGATGCGGATCAAAAGACGCGGTACGTCCATGCGCTCCTCACGGAGATCTCCCGGAAGGCTGATGGGTCGCCGGCCGATACGATCTTTTTCGGAGGCGGCACGCCCTCGTTGCTCGAGCCATCCGAAGTGGGCGGTATCATCGACGCGTGTCGCCGCTCCTTCGTCGTCGCATCCGACGCTGAAATAACACTCGAGGCAAATCCTGAGACAGTCACCCGCGACCGGTTGCGGGCGTTTCGCGACGCGGGAGTCAATCGTCTCAGCTTCGGTGTCCAATCGTTCAGGGACGAGGAACTGCTGCGTCTCAGCCGGTTGCATACCGCCGGACGTGCCCGTGAGGCCTTTGAAATGGCGCGCGAAGCGGGCTTTGACAATGTCTCTCTCGACTTGATGATGTGGCTCCCGCAGCAGTCAGTCGAACAGTGGTTGTCGTCGGTTGATGCCCTCGTGGATCTTGGCCCGGACCATGCATCGTTGTATTTGCTGGAGATCTACCCGAACGCGCCGTTGAGAGATGCGATGGCGCGATCGAAGTGGTCGCTGGCTCCAGACGACGACGCGGCGGAGATGTATCTGGGCGCGATGTCCCGATTGGATGACGCCGGGTACGTTCAGTACGAAATTTCGAACGTCTCGAGGCCGGGGCTCGAGTCGAGGCATAACCTCAAGTACTGGAGCGATGGGGAGTGGCTCGGGTTCGGGTGCGGCGCGCACTCCACGCGAGGGGGCACCAGGGAGAAGAACGTCTCCTCGACTGACGACTACATTGGCGCGATTGCGGCGGGCAGGTCGGTAGAATCCGAAAGGCGCGTCCTCACCGAGCAGGAGCGCTTCGAAGATGCCGTGTTCACTGGCCTGCGTTTGACGGAGGGCGTGGACCTCGATGCCATACGAGCGCGCTACGGCGTTGACCTCTGGGACCGGTATGCGGAGGACCTCCGCCCGTTCGTTGACCAGGGCATGTTGATCTATGATGGCGGCGCCATCCGCCTGACGAGGGATGGGATGCTGCTTGCAAACGAAGTCATGACTGTTTTCATAGGCCCGCCTGTACGTTAGGATTGGCAGCCATTTCGAGGAGGC
>Ga0190271_10001008_pt1 | contig 15491 bp, 22 predicted proteins | sample Popmic356T_FD_133747 | JGI IMG/M metagenome (GOLD analysis project Ga0190271, IMG submission 133747) | Populus adjacent soil microbial communities from riparian zone of Weber River, Utah, USA - 356 T | ecosystem: Environmental > Terrestrial > Soil > Riparian zone | place: USA: Utah | collected...
GGCGGGCGGCCACCCGGCCGGCAGCGCCTACTCGGCCTTCGACCCGGAGCTGATGCTGTGGACGCTGGCGGTGATCGCCGACTCCGGCCGGGCGATGTACGAAGCGATGGTCCGGCCGTTGAGCCCGGCCGAGCGCGAAGCGCTGTGGCAGGACTACGCCCTCTTCGGCGAGCTCTTCGGCCTCCCGCGCGACGCCGTCCCCGCCACCGCCCGCGAGTTCGACGACTGGTTCCAGGGCAGGCTCGCCTCGTCTGACATGCACGCGACCGAGCACGCACTGGAGATGGCGCCGCTGGTCGCCTTCCGCCAGCCGGTGCCGCTACCGGCGCGGCTCAACCTCGAGACCCAGAACCTGATCGTCAAGGGGACGACGCCGCCCCGCGTGCGCGAGATCTTCGGCATCCGCTGGACCGCGGCCCACGAGCGAGCCTTCCGCTCCGTCACCGCCGCCCACCGCGGCGCCCGCCACGCGATGCCCCGGCAGATGCGCCGCGGCCGCAACGACTACTTCTTCAACGTCGTCACCCAGCGCGAGAAGCGCCGCGGCGGCACCCGCAACCCGCTCTCCCGCGCCGCCTGAGCGCCGCCCGCCCTTTCCGCCAAACTCCCGGCTCATGCTCGAGCTGCTCGCCGTCGCGGCGGCCGGCGCCGGGGCGGGGGCGGCGAACTCCGTTGCCGGCGGCGGCGCGCTGATCACCTTCCCGACGATGGTCGCCCTCGGGCTGCCGCCGCTGACGGCCAACGTCACCAACACGATCGGGATCGTCCCCGCCTCGGTCGGCGGCGCTCTCGGCTACCGCGACCTGCTGCGCGAGCAGGGCGAGCGCTTCGCCCGCCTGCTGCCGCCGCTGCTGCTCGGGGCGGTGGCCGGCTCGGCGGCGCTGCTGCTCACCTCCAACGAGGCCTTCGAAGCGATCGTGCCGGTGCTGATCGCCGTCTCCTGCCTGCTGCTCCTGCTGCAACCGCGCCTCGTCCCCCACATCGCCCACGCCGGCAACGAGCGCTCGCCCTACCTGCTCGCCGGGGTCGCCTTCTGCGGCGCCTACAACGCCTACTTCGGCTCGGCGGTCAGCATCCTCCTCTTCGCGATCCTCGCCCTCTTCGTCGCCGACACCCTGCAGCACCTGAACGGGATGAAGATCGTCCTCGCCGGCTGCTCGAACCTCCTCGCCGCCGTCATCTTCGCCTTCCTCGCCCCGGTCGAGTGGAGCTACGTCGCGGTGCTGATGGTCTCCTCGCTCATCGGCGGCCGGGTCGGCGCGCACTACGCGCGCCGCATCCCCTCAGACCCGCTGCGGATCTCGATCGCCGTGGCGGGGCTGCTCGTCGCCGTTGTACTTGCGGTGCGGGCGTTCTAGCCCTTGCCCAGCGGGCCTGCCGTCAGTCCCATTCGCTTCGCGTCTCCCGCCCCTCCTCGCGAGCATCACGGGTAGTTCGTCGGGTGCCGAGCGCCTCCTCACGCCCCTCCGACGCGACCTGGCGCTGCCGACGGACCGTCGCCTCGTCGTCGCGCTCTTCGTCGGTCCCCCGCTGGTCGTGTTCGCGCTGGCGCTCGCCGTGTGATCCCTGGCGCTCGTCGATCTCTTCCTGCTCGAGATCGCGGGCGCCCTGCTGGGCGTCGTGCGCAAGCTGCCGGCGCCCCTGCGCCAAGCGCTCGTGCTCAAACGCCTCATTGTCAAGCCCGCCGCGCTTCTCTTCGCGGTGCATCCGAGCGCGATCGGCGTCGTCGTCGGCCTGCCGGTAGTCGAGCTGGCGTTGGTCGCGGTCGCCGCTTGCCTGTTCGCGGTCGAGCAGGGACTGTTCGCGGTCGAGCTCCCCCTGCTCTGAGTCGCGGTCGCGATTCTCGTCCATCTCAGTCTCCTCTGAACAGCGCGGACCTATCCAGAGTAGCTCGCCTGGGCACTTCCCATGGGCGGTACTGGGCTCGAACCAGTGACCTTTCGGGTGTAAACCGAATGCTCTCCCAACTGAGCTAACCGCCCGCGAAAACCCATTATGGCCTGGCGGGGCTGTGAGTTGAACCCCCCGCCGGCGCGCGCCGTATGCGGAGGTATGACGACTCCACTGCAACGACCAAGGTTCTGGTTTCTCACCGCGGCGGCCGGGCTCCTGCTCTTCGTGCTCGTCGCCGCAGAGACGGGCGGCGCCGCCGAGCCGACCGCCGGCGCCAGCGCGGCGAAATCCGTCTCGATCGTCAACTTCGCCTTCAAGCCGGGCAGGCTGACTGTGAAGCGAGGCGCCCGCGTCGCCTTCACCAACACCAGCAACACGACCCACACGGCAACCAAAGGCGACAGCTTCGACACCAAGCGGATTGCCCCAGGGGCGACGAAGACGGTCCAATTCAACCAACGCGGCACCTTCGCCTACCACTGCAAGATCCACCCCTTCATGAAGGGCAAGGTCGTGGTCGAATAGCCTCGGCGGGATGGACGTCCGCACCCTCTGGCGGGCGGCGCTGCTGCAGCTGGCGGCGGTGGCGCTGCTCTCCCTCGCCCTCGGCCTCGCCCTGCCCCACTCCTTCTTCGAGGACTGGGGATGGCTCACCGGCCCCGCCGCCTGGTTGCTCTGCGCCGCCTTCACCGCGCGGGTGCTGGGGCTGCCGCCGGGGCCGACCCTGCTCGGGGCAGTCCTCGCCGGGCTACCGAGCTTGCTCGCCGTACTCGTCGGCCTGCACTGGGCCGGGGCAGTGCTGGCAGTCGGGTTATTCGCGCTCTGGTGCGGGCGGCTAAGAAACCAGCGGTTTCACGCCGTCACTCCACCACCGCCAGCTCCCTGATCGCCTCGTTCCTGCCTGCGAAGACCATACCCGCGTCGGTAAGACCGGCGACAGTGAAGATCCGCAGCACCTGGTCCGAGCAGCCGTAGAGGACCAGGCGGCCTTCTTTGCTCTCCAGCTGCCGGCGCACCTGGAGGAAGAGGGCGATGCCGGTCGAGTCGACGAACTCGCAGCGCTCGAGGCCGACGAGGACGGCGTGGTTGTCGCGCGCGACCCGCTGCAGCACCGCCTGCAGGCGCTCGACGCTCCAGAGATCCAGCTCGCCCACCAGCTGCAGCTCGCAGCGGCTTGTACCGAGGTCGCGCTCGGCAATCTGCAGAATCTGGCCCCCCGCCATGCCGGTCATTCTCCCAGGGTCGTGACCTCGGCCCAACGGGACCTAAAGCCCGAGGTCGCGGACGATCGCGGCCGCCGGCCGGACATCGCCGATGCGGGCGACGGTCTCCCCCGCGTATAGCGCACCGGCGTCGACCAGCGTCGCCGGCCCGTCATCCGTCACCCCGGCCGGGGTGAGCAGGCGACTGTCCGGGCGCTGCCGCCGCATCATCCCCTGCTGCACCTCCGGCGGCGTGTACCGCGCGCCCGGAGCGAGGAGTCGGTTGAGAGCACGATTCGCCTGCGGCGCCCGAACCAACCGGCGTTCGTCCTTTGTAGCCCTATGGCCGACAAAGGACGAACGCCGAGAACGGAAGAGCCAATTCTTCGTCGCTGAATTGGCAACCACGCGGTGGGGCGCCGGCCAGGCGGCGCCGAAGAGGTCGGTAAGGATCGTCTCGCTCGCCTCCACCAGGCGCTGCCGGTAGGTGGGGTGGGCGCGGCTCTCCTCGGCGAGGAGGAAGCGGGTGCCGGCTACCGCCGCGCTCGCGCCCGCATCCAGCGCCAGCCGCACGTCGCTCGCCTCGGCGATTCCGCCGGCGATCAGCAGCGGGTACTCGGCCGGGAGCGCCGCCCGGGTCTGCTCCAGCAACTGCAGCGCCGGGACGGTGCCGCGCACGTGGCCGCCGGCCTCGACGCCCTGGACGATCACGCCGTCGGCACCCGCCGCGCGCGCCTCCTGCGCTTCGGCGACCGAGCCGCACTGGTGCAACCAGACCCCGGGCGTGCGGCGCCGCGGCTTCCCCCAGAAGGTGACGAGGACATCCGCCTCCGCGGCGGCCTCGAACCAGTCCCGCCGCGCGAACGGCAGCAGCAGGTTGACCGCCAGCGGCCGCCCGGTCAGCGCCCGCGCCGCGGCCAGCTCGCGGCGGATCGCATCCGCTCCGCTGACCGCGATCGTTCCCAGCCCGCCGGCCTCGGAGACCGCGGCCGCCAACTCGTGCCGGCTGAGACCGCCACCCATCCCGGCCTGGACGACGGGCAGCTCCACCCCGAGGCGCTCGAGCAGCGACGGCACCCCGCCAGGCTAGCTGGAGACGTCGGCCTCGACCCAGACCTCGAGCACCAGCCGCAGCCACTCCGCCTCGACGCCGAGGGACCAGCCGTACGCCTCCCCCGTCGCCCGCGACCGGTCCCCCTGCCGGACCGGTCGCAGGATGTCGCCCCTGGTCAGCGTCTTCAGGTGGTAGGCCACCTGCCCCACCCGCTGGTCCGTAGCTTCGGCGAGCTCCTTCGCGGAGGCGCACTCGACCGATCCGTCGAGATAGGCGAAGAGGATCCGGCGCCGCAGGGGGTGATTGACGGCGCTGATCAGCTCTGAAGCGGTGGGCGGCATAGAGGGGCCGGAAGGCCAAGCAGTCAGGCCTTTTCCGACGCTCAGGATGTTAAGGCATAAATACTCTAACAATGCGTTCTTTTAATAGAGAGGCTCCCGGGAGCGATGCCGCCCCCGCGCCGCAGCAAGCCCCGCTCGCCCGAGCACGCAGCGCTCGGCAACGCGCTCCGTCAGCTCCGCCACGAAGCGGGGCTGAGCCAGGAGCAGCTGGCCGAGGGCGCCCAGACCGACCTCACCCAGGTCGGCGGCATCGAGCGCGGCGTGCGCAACCCCAGCTACACGACGCTATTGCGCCTGGCCGGCGCGCTGGGAACCAGCGTCGGCGAGCTGACCACGCTCGCCGACGAACTGCGCGGCTAGCCGCTACGCCTATACGAAACGACCGTCGGCGTTGTCGGCGAAGCCCTCGCCCTCCCGCCAAATCGCCGCAATCTCCTGCGACTCGAGCAGGGCTAAGAGGTCTCGATGGGGGCGGGCGTCGAGCAGCACGGCGCGTCCCGAGACGGAGGAGATGTAGCGCTCGTAGTCGGCGAGCTGGCCGATCGCCATCCTGATGTCCCCTCGGGTGGCCCCCGCCTTCGCCTCGATCAACTGCTTGCGGGTGCAGTTGAAGATGTCGCTGTAGAGCGGGTGGGTCCTGCCTTTGGGCAGGACCTTGTTCCGCATCAGTTCGTCGCCTTGGGCTTCGAGGGTGGCGGCGAAGTCGGCGACCAGCCTTGCCTCGCGGCGCTCCGCCTTTTGCACCGTCGCCGGTCGCCGAACCTCGTAGCCCTCGACGTTTCCCTCCTCCAGTGGGACGATGGAGCTGGTCACCGGTTGCGCGCTCCACCTCTTCCCCCTGCGCCTGGCGATCAGTCGCTCTGCTTCTTCGTACTCAGCCGCCGAGAGCGAGAGGTGCCCCTTCTCCTGCACCCGCGCCTTGGCCACCCCTATTTCCTCGATCGGGGGAGCGGCCGAGACCTTCATCGCCCAGAGACCCTTGACGGGAGTCACGACTCCCCAGTCGTCACCGTCTCCTTCCGGGGTTCTGGCGTCGACCCGGTCCGGGTCCCAATATGGCTCCCCCACCACCTCGAGGATGGCCGGGCAGACGCCGAAGTTCGTGGTGTAGACGACGAGGCGGTCGCCCACCTCGTAACGCGGGCCGTGCGTCGGGTAGACCTGACCTTTGCTCGGCTTCGCGAAGGTCCGCCACCATCCCGACAGCCGTCCGGGACTGTCGTTCACCCAGTCGCGCTTCAGCCAGTAGTCGGCTTCCGCCTCCTGCGCAACGGTGAAATAGCCGATCTTCAGCCAGAACGCCACCGAGGGTGGATGCTATTTACCCCTTCGGCGTGCAGGGGAAGGGGTGGGCGATGTGCAGCGTCGTGTCGTCGACGAACTTCGCTTCGCCCTTGGCGAGCCAGACGCCGTTCGGGCAGCCGGCCGTGAGCAGGCTCTTCTTCTTGCCTTTGTAGGTGAACCTGCGGCCGACCTCGAGTTCGAACTTCGTAACCGAGCCGGAGCCGCCGGCGATCCTCGGGACGGTGGCCTGGATGCGCAGACCGAAGCGCCCCTCGTGGATGCGGGTGATCGTCGCCGGCACGACGATCGCGGTCGGGGCCGGCACGTTGACGTAGGCGTGCAGGAGCAGGGTGGTGACCGCTCCCTCTGGCCGCCGTTGAAGAGGATCAGGGGTCCGGTCGAGCGGAACGGCGCCTGTTCGGGGAAGGCCACCTCCACTTCGGCCTCCCCCGAGCCGACGATCGCCTCGCCGCAGACGCGCTTCGCTGCCGCTGAACTGGTCGCCTGAAGTTGCCCCAGCCTGCAGGTCGGCAGGCCCACCGGGTCGATCGAGACGTTCCTCTCGACTTTCAGGTCTACCGACTCGAAGGCGGGCGGGTGGCTGCCGTCGCGGGTGCTGATCTCGGCCTCGAGCCGCGCGGTGACCGGCGCCTTGCCGTGCCGCGGCAGCGCGGTCGGCGTGATGCCGCCGTCGTCGGCGACGCAGATGTTGCCGGCGCACCAGGTCTTCCGGTTGGGGCTGCCGATCGCCACCGCGGTGAGGAGCAGGGCGAGGGCGGCGGCGATGAGGCTGAGGCGAAGCAGCGACTTGTTCATGCCCCGATCCTGGCCCGCCACCGCTGCGGCGGCCTCCCCGATATGGGGTCCCTCAGATCGACCGACTGACCAAAGTGGGAAGCCGGCGCGAGCGCTACTCGTCGAGGCGGAGGGCGATCTCCAGATCCGCCTCCGCGCCCTTCAGCGGGCGGCCGAGGAGGTCCTCGATCGCGCCGAGGCGGTTGCGCACCGTGCGGCGGTCGACCCCCAGCGCCGCCGCGGTCGAGGAGACGTTGCGCTCGGCCTCGAAGTAGGCGCGCAGGGTCTCGCGGGCGACCTTGCCGCCGTCGCGGGCGCGTTCCAGCGGCGCCAGGTAGAGCTGGCGCAGCGAGGTGGCGATCAGGTCGTCGGCGGCGATCGCCGCCAGCAGGGCGACATCGGCATAGCGGACCACCTGCTCGCCGCGGCGTTCGGCGATCATCAGCGCCGCCTTCGCCTGCAGGTGGCTGAAGCGCCAGCCGGCCAGGCCCTCGCCGGGCTCGCCGACGGTGACGAAGACGCCCGCGGGAACCTCGCGACCCAGCTCCTCCAGCGTCCGCTCCGAGGTCAGCTGCCGTCGGCCGCCGAGCCAGCAGGCCCAGGTCGGCTCCTCCTCGCGCTGGACGATGAGCAGCCGCCGGTCGAGCGCGCCGGCGAGCTCCCGCATCAGCTCCTCCGCCCCCTCGCCTTTCGCCATCACCGCCAGGTGCCGGCCGTCGAGCTCGTAGCCCAGCTCGGAGTGGTCGACCAGCTCGCCGGCGAGCAGGCTTTTGACGGTCTCGCGCCGCCGCTCGGCCGGGGTGGTCGGCCGGTTCTCGGCCTCGCGCGCGTACTCGGCGCTGACCGCGGCGATGAGACGATCGCCCACCGTCGCCTGCGTCGCCAGCAACTGCCGCAGCACCGCGCTCGGCACCTCGGCCCGCTCGGCCTCGTTGACGAGGAAGTCGCCGAAGAGGACGTTGCCGGCGAAGTAGCGCCGCAAGACGGTGTCGAGCGAGACGCCGTCGCGGGCGTCGAGCCGGGCGTGGGCGAGCAGGGCGGTCGGGATCGCCGGCGCAGATCGTTCGCCGGCCTCGAGCACGTCGAGGCGGTACTCGATCGCGGCAGCCATGGCGCCGTTGAGGCCCTGCAGGTAAGAGGGGTCGGCGACGCTGCGTGGATCGGAGATCGAGTAGACGCGGGTCGCGACCGCACCCTGCAGCTCCCCCAGCCGCTCGCGCAGCCGCGCGGCAAGCGCCGTCCTGATCTCGGTCGCGGAGGCGGTGTTGGCCGAGCGCGTCATGATCCCCGCAATCGTGGCACGACTGGCAAGCAAGGGCTCGATCTTCGCGGCGCTGGTCGCCGCGGTGGCGATCGCCGCGCTCGCCTCCTGCGGCTCGCCCTCGGAGGAGGGCGAGGCCGGCGTCGGGTTCGCGGGCTGCGGGCCCGAGGGCGTCGCCCGCCACCTCGGCGGCTTCCTCAACGCGGTCAGCGCCCGCCAGGACGAGCGGGTCCTCCGCTACATCGCGCCGCGTGGTGAGTTCCTCCGGTTCACCATCTACGACCGGGTCAGCCCGGGCGGCGGCCGCGACGACTCGCACAGCCCGCGGGAGCTGCACGACAGCTTTGTCGCCGCGGTCCCGAGGAACCACGTCGCCGAGCTGCTCGCAGTCGAAGTCGGCGAGATCGCGCCGTTCGCCGGGGACTACGAAGAGCGGGCCGGCCCGCGCGAGACGGCAGGGGTCCAGATCGCCGCCCGGATCGGCGAGGACCGTTTTCTCTCCGGCAAGTTCGGGATCGAGTGCGAGGCCGGCCGCATCTACTCCGGGGCGATGAACCTGCGCCCCCATCTCGAGTCCCGCCGCGCCTGCGGCCGTGCGATCGGAGCCGGCGGCGAGGCCGCTTACTGCCGGATCGACTAGCGCCGATACCCCTTCATCAGGGTTTTTTAACCGTGATAGGTATTCGACCATGACGGGATCGTTTACCCGCTCCGGAGCTTCCTCGTGTGGCCCTGAAACACCCAAATGGCAGCTCGAAAGGTGGGCGCTATTCGTCGAGAAGATTCTGCTCCGGCTCTGCCCCTTCTACCACTGCATCGACCGCTTGGAGGCCAAGGAAACAAGGGCGCTCGCGGCCCGGGGCAGGAGGACAACCACGACACGCAACTGGGACCTGGGAAGGGCCCTATGGGTCGTCGGCTCACTGTTGCTTCTGGCCAAGCTTTGGTACTGGAACCCCGCTCAGAAGTGGGCGATGATCCTGGTCGGTGTGGTGGCAGGCGTTCGCCTCTTCGAGATCCTCGTCACCAGCCTCGGCACCGCCCTGGGTGAGAGCTCGCAGGTCCGCGCCCGGAGCCTGATCACGATCGCGCTCTACGGCGTTCAGCTCGTTCTCATCTTCGCAATCCTCTACCACAGCTTCGACGCGACGGGGTTCATGGCGACGGGGTCCGGTGAGGCCCTCGGGGCCTCGGACTATCTCTTCATCAGCTGGAGCTCCTTCACTTCCCTGGGGACCGAAGCCTTCACACCGGTCAACGAGGGCGCCCGCTACCTGCAGGTCGCAACCACCTCCGCCGGCATCCTTCTGCTCGGCGTCCTCCTCGCCTTCGGCATCAACGAGGTCCAGGCGAACCGCGGCTCCTCGAACTAGCCCTCGCATGCCCTTTGTCCCACCGGGGTACCAGGTGCCAGTACCCCAAGAGAAAGGCTCAAACGATGGGAATCCTCGACAAGCTGACCGGCAGGGCAAAGCAGGCAGCGGGAGACTTAGCCGGCGACAGCTCCCTGCACCGCCAGGGCAAACGGGAGGAGCGCAAGGGCGAGAAGAAGGAGGAGCTCGACCACGCTCAGGACAAGGCCGCGGAGAAGGCAGAAGAGGTGGCCGACCTCGAGCGCAAAACCTGACCGAGGGTTCTGTGTGACAACTGTCGTGGTCGCGGCCCCGGCGCACCGATAGCGTCGGGCCGCGTGGCGGCGGTCGCCAAATCCAGCCCGGTCTACCGCGGCCAGGCGATTTACGGACGGGCCTTCCTCCCCGCCTACGACGCCCTCGTCTACGGCATCAACAGTCCCTTCCTCTGGCGCTGTCCGCTCTCGCGGCTCGTCGCCCACTACGACACCCACCTCAGCGCTCGCCACCTCGACGTCGGCGTCGCCTCCGGGCGAGTGCTCGACGATTCCCGGTTTCCGACCGCGACGCCGGAGCTGACGCTGATGGACCTAAACCCCAACTCGCTGCGCACCGCCTCCGCCCGCCTCGCGCGCTACCGGCCGAAAGCCCACCAGGCCAACGCCCTCGGAGACTGGGGGCTGCCGGCCGAGAGCTTCGACTCCGTCGCGCTCACCCACATCCTCCACTGCCTGCCGGGCTCGATCCCCGACAAGCGAGCGGCGTTCGAAGGCGCCCGCGCCGCCCTGGCGCCCGGCGGCACCTTTTTCGGCGCGACGATCCTCGGCCCCGCGGCCGATCACAACCGCCTCGGCCGCGCCGTCGTCGATCTCAACAACCGCCTCGGAGTGATGTCGAACCGGCACGACAGCGCCGAAGCCCTCGACGCGGAGCTGCAGCAACACTTCACCTCGCATCAAGTGGAGGTAGTCGGCACGGTCGCGCTTTTCACCGGTCGCCGCGACTAGCCTGGTTCCCATGCTCAGACTCACCCGCCGAGCCGCCCTGCTGTTTGGCGCCTACACCGCCCTCCTCCTCGCCGTCGTCGTGGCCGGGTTCCTCGCCGGCGCCGTCGGTATCTGGGCGGCGATCCTCTGGGGCGCCGCGATTCTCGCCGGGCTAGCTCTATACGGACGCCGGCGTTTCCAACAGCCGCCTAGGAACGAATAACCGACGAGCTCCGGACCTTCGGCTTGAAAGGAGGGGGGACGTCGGCTCTGGGAGCGGGATTGCGACGGCTATGCGACCGCCGCTCACACGGGCACCACGTTGAGACCCGGGACCCGGCCGAAGTCCCGAACGTTGGCGGTGGCCACGTCCATGCCGTGACTCAGAGCAGTGGCGGCGATCCAAAGGTCGTGAGCTCCGATCAGGTTGCCCTCGGTCTCGAGCTCGGCCCAGATTTCCGCGTGGGCTCGGGCAATTGCGGTCGTGATCGGCAGTGGCTCGATCGCAGAGATGATGTGCTCAACGAACGCCGCGCGGCGAGCCCGAACCGCTCCGGTCTGAGCTCGGCGCACTCCATGCAGGAGCTCACTCACCGTAACGACGCTGATCGCACGGTCCTGATCTCCGACCGCCCGATCGAGCGACTCCCCTCGTCGCTCGGCATTGACCAAAACCGTGGTATCGATCAGGAAGGCCATGCAGCGCTCGGTGGGCCGATTGCCTCCCGCCCAGCTTCGACATCGGCCGCGAAGTCCTCATCGGGCGTGGGCGCGGAATCCATCAGCTCTCGCCACCTCGCCGCCGAGACAACATGCCCGGCACTGACCGGCCGCATCTGCACTACCGGCACGCCGTTGCGCAGAACGTCGATCTCCTCGCCGGCACCGATGCGATTGACAACGGCAGAGAATTCCCGGGCAACCTCCGTAGCGCTCAAACGCGTCATGGCTTCACATTATCAGATAAATCTGAGAGCGATTTCGAGCAGAATCTTTTGTCTGCAACAATATGGGTATGGCCGAACTGGCGCATGTCAGGCTGAGTGGTGACTTGGAGGGCGACTATGTCGTCCTCCAGCACCATGCCGGCGGGGTGTTGCGCATCGCTCCTGAGCAACCCGAGGGACGGCCGCGAGTGGTGGCGCTGAAGAGAACCTGCATTGCATGTCCATCCCAGTGGCAGGGCACCCTCGAGGACGGGCGGGTGATGTACGCCCGATACCGCGGTGGCGCCCTGAGCGTTGGGGTCGGCGACGACATCGATGCCGCAGTCCGCAACGGATGGACCGACGAGACCCTCTACTCGAACTACATCGGCGACGGATTCGACGGGTACATGGACTTCGAGGAACTAGGGGTCCACCTGCACGGGCTACTGGAGTTCCCCGCCAACCTCGTCGTCGAGAACGAACGCCCCCGAGTGTGAAGAACCCGCATCGTCCGGCGATCGTCCTGCGGGTGTTGCTCTACGTCGATCGGTCTGTAGAGCCAAGGCGAGTCGGATTGAAAGGAGGAGGGACCTCGGCGTGGGGAGCGGGATTGCGGCGGCGATGTAACTGAAATGAGACTCGCGTCGCGAAGCGCCCAGAAGGATTGTGGCTAGGGCGCGATTGACGGCGTCGGGCGGGACGCGAAAAATCGGCGGCCAGGTCGGGGCGAGACGGCGTCTCGTAGTCGATGGACCCAAGACCCGCTCGACGCCGGCTACGGGTTCTCTAGGCTCAGGCCCATGACCCTTGAGAATGGGCGCCTATTCGACGGCCCTCCCTTGGCGGCCTGGCTCAGTGATCAACGGCAGACCTGTCTGAAGGAGCTTCAGCAACTGCCGATCAAGGATCTCCTCGACACTCCGGTCGAGATGACGGCGGAATCACTTCTCGGCGCTCATCGAGTCACGCCTCTCACTCTCCGTCGTGACAGTTGGCGCATGGACGAGGTCCGGGAGACGGGCGTCTACGGAAAAGGTGGCCTCGTCGAATCCCGGGTGCGGTCGTTCTCGGGCCATCCCGGGCCCGGCTATTCCACCTCCGTCCACGTCCCGTTCGACGGCGATCCAGATCTCCTCTTCCTCACCGTCCCGGGCGCCTCCGGGCTGTCCCCGGTTGGCTTTCTGGGTTCGGGTGAGCTGAACTTTCGCTTCGAGTGGCCCAGAGATGAGGAGCCCTCCATCGATCGCCAAATGGAGCATCTGCTCGACTCGATCGAGTCGCCCTACCTGGAGGCACAAACCCGGGAGATAGAGGCCTCCAACCGAAGTCTCGAAGCCGAGGTGAGCGCGGCGTTGATCTCACGCAGAGACGGGTATCTGAAGGCTCAGCAATACCTCGCGGATTTGCCCATTCCCGTTTATCCACGCTCCGACGCGCCGCAGACCTACGCCGCCCCGGGGATCGAGAGACGGCCGGCGCCCCAAGTGGGCGAGGGGAGGCCCGGTGAGCCACTGGAGCCGATCCTGGCCGAGGACTTCTACGAGCACATAGTCCAGGTCGTCTCGGCAATGGCCCGGGGCATGGAGCGCACGCCGGGCGACTATCGGTCCTGGGAAGAGGAAAAACTGAGAGATGCCCTCCTGGTCATCCTGAACACCCACTACACCGGGGGCGCGACGGGCGAGACCTTCAACAGCGGTGGCAAGGCGGACATCCTTGTTCGAGTCGCCGATCGAAACGTCTTCGTGGGTGAGTGCAAATGGTGGAGCGGCTCCAAATCCTTCGCCGATCCGGAGACCGATGAGTCGGCGCTCGACCAATTGCTCTCCTACACGACGTGGCGCGACGGCAAGCTCGCCTTGGCCGTCTTCGTCAAGAACAGGGAGCTCGAACCGGTGATCGATTCCGCACAAGCGAAATTGCAGGAGCGCGGCGACGTGTCCTCGGTGCGTAGACGTGATGACGGCCAGTTGCGCGCAGAGGTCGAGCTTCCCGCGGGCGGAACGGCCAACCTGGCCGTGGTCTTCGTTCACCTGCCAGACGCACCGCCCGAGTAGCTTCAACCGCTCGGATTCGCAGGAGCTCGAAGCGAGGCTGTGGGTCGCATCAACGACCCGGGGAGGGCCGAGAACTCAGTCGAGGCTCATCGGCACTAAGGCCATTACGCAGCCTTCTCCTCAGCCTCATCGTCACTTCCCGCCTGTTGTTGAGGGGACCCGGCTTTGCCCGTCAGCACCCCTTCAACTCCAGCGTCAACGTCAGACTCCTTCGCTCGTCCCTCAATTCGTTTGAGGATGGGGACCAGTTCCGTACTAAGCGGCTTATCTACCGCATTCCTCACCAGACGCACTAGCGCTTTGTGAAGGTCGACATCGAGTTCCTCACCATCTGCTCCGGTAAATATCGCTATGTGATCGCGTTCCCAAGCCAGCCGAACACGAGACAGGGTGGAAAAGCCCTTCTCTCGGTCTATCGTTTTGCGTACACGAAACTCGATGTCTTTCAGATGAGCACGGTTTACGATCCGGGCACAAACCTCAGGATGGTCCTGAAGCTGCAGACCACGCAGTTTCACGGAATCAATACTGGGTTTACCCTCATTAGCTACCTCAGGGTGGTCTTTCGATTTCGGGGAGTCAAAATTTGCCATGAGGGTGCTCTCAAGGCTCAGAGCCTCTGCCTGAAGATCTCGACGAAATAAGTCCAAGATCCAAAGGGACCGTGAGTCCCACACGCTGTATGGAAGTTGATTGAGCGGGTCGGGTGGCGCGACCCCCGGAGATGGAGATACCTCGCCGCTTCTCCGCAGCACTGAACCTATGTGCGAAAGGTCAGAAGCACGTCGAGCAGTTACGATCGCCCACTTCTCTCCATCCTGCAAGACGATGCCTATATCGTCAGTTCTCGGACGTGCGTTGAGGTTGGCTGCTCCACCCACCTCCGCAGGGCTAACAGAGAATGACCGCACTGCGCCCGAAATCGTTAGAAACCTTCCATCCGGCGAAACAGACACGGAGCCAAAGACGAAGAACACGGCAGGACGCACCTCAAAATAGCGTCCACTTAGTTCTTCGAACGCTTTGCGAGCGGCCGCAATGCCTGGAGCGTCAAGAAGGGGCAACAACCGCGTAATGAGTCCAAACGTTGGGTCTCCATCGGTTTCCCGGAGGGTGAGTTTGGCTACTTTTTCAAGATCCTCGGAATACTCATCCGCTAAGGCTTTCGCTAAGGCTGCCTTGGTCGGAAGGTCCGTTATTCCCTTTTCTGCGGCAATCTCTTGCAGATCTTCAAACGCAAGTCGGAGAAATGCAGCCTTAGCAATTGCCTTACGTTCTATGGCATCGGGGATATCGCCAGAATTCGTAGCCAACGGGACAAGGGACTCGTACGAGCCAACCACGCCATCAACTAGTGCCTGGGCGATATTTAATGCATCCGGTCCTTGGTTGGCAAACTTCAGCGCAATCTCGTCTTGCATGACGGAGACTCCAGACATCTGTTTGCCTAATTGCTCCATTTCCTCGAAGACGTTCCCGAGCTTCTCAATGAGGGACTCTGGCGAGGTGATCCTCGCCTCGGCGGGCATTTTGGTCTTGCGCGCCTTTAAGTAGCGTTCCGTTATCTCGAAGGCAACTAGCTCAAGGAACTCCTCGCGTTCTGCCTTAGAGCCTTTGGTGATTGCCCCGATCTTTCTCTTGGCCATATCGCCCAGAGATTTCTCGTCGTTCGTCACCAGCACCACTGCCAGCGCGGCCAGCACTCGTCCGTTGTAAGGGTCTGGAAACCCAAGACCCTGCATCGCCGTTACCCCTGCATCGAGAGCAGCGAAAATATGATCGTCCCTCAGAGTTCGGAATCGCTTCCCCCGAATATAGTCAGGGACATTCAAGGCCTTTGCCCGCGCTCGCTCGGAGCCGGTCATAAACGCCGTCATGCGGCAGTCTTCTTGGACTCGACGTTGATTACCGCCGCAAAGATTGGCTGCATCAGAATTCCAAGAGCTAGGCCAACCTCAAGAAACAACTCGCCGAGGTTCTTGGGGCATTTGGCTCCAAAAAGTTCCCACCAAATCGATCCTGCCGCCAAAGCCACCAGAGCGATCACTGCAACGATGCACCATCCGAACCAGGCTTGAGTGAAAAAGGGACTACGCCCCTCTTTCGTCGCTCCAGTCAGGTTGGTCCCCACCGCGAATGCAGCAAATAACAGCCCCTCCATCGTTATGGCCGTGGCAAGAGAATCGGCTGCCGAAAGGGCCGGCACCTCGGACGCCGTCGCATGTTTGGCGACTTGCGCGGCATAACAAGGGTCAAGGAGTTCCGACAACATTTGATTCGTCTCACTAGGCCTGGAGTTCGCGAGGAGACGTGTCGTCCTGAGTAAGTATCGCCCTA
>Ga0190271_10001009_pt1 | contig 15486 bp, 15 predicted proteins | sample Popmic356T_FD_133747 | JGI IMG/M metagenome (GOLD analysis project Ga0190271, IMG submission 133747) | Populus adjacent soil microbial communities from riparian zone of Weber River, Utah, USA - 356 T | ecosystem: Environmental > Terrestrial > Soil > Riparian zone | place: USA: Utah | collected...
CCATCACGGACGTGCCAGAAGCGCTGGGGCTCGCGTGCGTGGGTCTCGCATACAATCAGATGATGCTGGGGCACTGGCGCGAAGCGCTCGTCACGGTGGACCGCGCTGCGGCCTCGCAGAGCGAGCGGTTGCGGGCGATCGCGTCGTCCGCACGCGCGCATATCTACGCCGGCACGCTGCGTTGGGAGCTGGCCATCACGGCCGCGCAGCACGGACTCGCTCTGAGCAAAGACCCGTTCACGCGAGTCGAAGCGCTGCTGAGCCTGACGCTCGCGTTGGTCGGCGCGGGTCAAGCAGCTGCGGCGCAGCCATTGCTGAGCGAGCTGACGTCTCAGTTGAATCGGGAGGGTATGGTGGGCTGGGATGGCTACACGCGCGTCGAGCTTGCAAAGGTGGCATTGCAGGCCAGCGACCCAGCCCGCGCGCACGTGCTGGCGACGGAAGCGCTGGAGATCGCGCGCACGATCTTCGACGCCAACGCGGCAGCAAGCGCCCTGCGTGTTCGCGGTCTAGCTGCCCTCGCGCAGCATGAGCTCGCACAGGCTCGCATGGATCTGACGTGCTCGCTGGAGCTGTCGATCGCGTCCGGCGCGCGGATCGAGTGCGCCCACACCCAGCTGGCGCTTGCACGTCTCGAACATGCCGCAGGCGATCGCGCCGCGGCGACTCAACAGCTCGAGCGTGCACAGCGCGGTTACGAGGCCTGCGACATCGCACTGGGCGCTGAGCTGGCGGACCTGGCGCTGCGCGACGCGACCGCCTGATTCAAGCGGGTTTGCTCGGCTGTCTATGGCTATGGATAGGCCGGCAGTGCGCTTTTGACGCCCACCTGACGCTCTCGTGACGGCTGCTGCGTAGAACCAGCGCAGGGTCACTGGAATGAGGTCGTCATGAAGCAGCGAGCGCGATGTCAGCAAGGTTTTGCGCTGATCCACCGAGTCGTGTGGTGTTCCGCGTGGGCGGGCCTGTGCTGGGCGTGCAGCTCTGAGCAGCCGGGCTCAGGTCCGGTGGCGGGCGCGGGGATGCGCGCTGGGTTCTCCGAGCCAGCGACCATGCTGATGCCGGGCTCGAGCGAGATCATGACGCACGACGCTATGCCTCCGGTAATCGCCATGCCTGTTGCGGGCAAACCTGCAGTCGCTCCCACCGTCCCCGCTGCCGGCGACCAGGCCGCTAGCTCGACGCCAGCGCCAGCGCCGGCGCCGATGGTGATGCCCATGTCACCAGCGCATCCGCATGACGCTGCGAGCGGCGACCGAGCCGTGCCCGACGACGTCTGTCACGCGCTGCAAGCTAATGGCTGCATCGGTTGTCATCGACAGCCACTGCAGGGCGGGGCGCCGATGGCGCTGCAATGGCAGGCGGACTTCCGTGGATCTGCTCAGGATGGGACTCCGCTCGCGGCCAAGCTGCTGGCGCGGATAACCGACGCGACGGCACCGATGCCTCCGGTCACGACGCAGCGGCCGCTGCCGTCGGCCGAGCACGTCGCGACCTTGCGCAAGTGGCTCGATGCGGGCATGCCGGCCGCTGCAGGTGGAGCTTGCGAAGCGAGCGCGCTGACACCGGACAACACACCCGCGTGGGCGAAGGGCGCATGGCCCGAAGGGGAATGCGAGTACGTGATGACCGTGGGCGCGCATGGCGTGGTCGGTACCAGCGTGACCGAGGATCTCACTGGTTACGAGCCACCCACGGGCGAGACTTCGTATCGCTGCTTCTACGAGAAGGCTCCGTGGGGCGACAAGCCTGTCCAAGCACTCGCCACGCGCGTGCACGTGGATGGTGCAGACGACCAGGCGGTGGTGCATCACCTGATCGTGAGTGCGATCAGTGCAGAGTCGGGGATGTCATTCTTGGGCGGCACTGCGCCGACCAAGAGCGGCGATGCGCAGGACTGCGTGAATACGAGTGGCTCTACTGTCGCGGTCTGGGCTCCGGGCGCCCTGGAGCAGTTGACCTTTCCCAAGGAAACAGGGCTGCTGCTGCCCTCGGGCGATGGCGCTTACCTGGAAATGCAGGTCCACTACAACCACGCCAAGGCCGGCATGAGCAGTCGTGTTTCGTTGGACATTTGTGCCACGACACGCGTGCGGACTAACACCGCAGCGGTCCATTGGCTCGGCTACGAGAACGCGACTGTCGCCGTGCCGTTGGGAGCGTTGGCTCCCGAGCTGCAACCGGTGCTCGACAATCAAGGTGGCGGAGTTGCCGTCGGCCAGTGCGTCGCCAAGAAACGCGCTCAGATCCTCTGGACGGTGCCTCATATGCATGCGCGCGGTAAGCACGCCAAGGTCGAGATTCTGCGCAAGAACGGCAGCACGCAGCTCATCCACGATGCTCCGTTCGACTACCACGAGCAAACCACCTATCTGTATGACGAGCTGTGGATCGACCCGGGCGAAACCATCCGAACTACGTGCACCTGGGACACCGAGCGTAAGATCGTGTTCGGCTTCGGCTCGAATGACGAGATGTGTTACTTGTTCACCCTGGCCACTCCAGTCGGTGCACTGGCGGGCGAAGGAGCGGAGCTGGGGCTTCCGGGTGGGTCGCTGAACTGCGCCGGCGCGAATTGAGAAGCTGGCGCGACAGGCGATACGTCAGTGTCAGTGTCAGGGTCGGCGTCGGCCGATCAGGCCTTGAGCATGGCTTCGATGTCCCGCTCGAGCTGTGCCGGCTTGGTCATCGGCGCGTAGCGCTTCACCTGTGCGCCATCCTTGCTCACCAGAAACTTCGTGAAGTTCCACTTGATGCGCTCGCTACCCAACAGGCCGGGGGCCGTCGCTCGCAGGTGCTTGTACAAGGGCGCGGCGCTGCCGCCGTTTACGTCGATCTTCGAAAACAGCGGAAACGTCACGTGAAAGCTGGTGTCGCAAAACTGCTCGATCTGGAGGTCAGACCCAGGCTCCTGCGCGCCAAACTGGTTGCACGGAAAGCCGAGCACCCAAAGCCCCTGCGACGCATAGCGGTCGTGTAGCTCCTGCAGGCCCTGGTACTGCGGTGTAAAACCGCACTTGCTCGCGGTGTTCACGATCAGAAGCACGTGGCCTCGATACTGAGCCAGGCTCACGGGCTGGCCGTGGATATCAGTCACATCGAAATCAAAAGCAGTCGTCATCGGGGTGCTCCGGCCATGGGGCTCATGTTCTCGGCAAGGAGATAGCACATGGCACGTGGCGGATATGGCGCACATGGCAGATCGCGCGCAAGGGGCGCGCGCGTCTGTTCAATCGATGCAACACAAGTCGAGCGGAGAGGTCGCCGTCAGGCTGCCATTCACCGCCGCGCTGGCTGAACAGGTCGCGTTGGTCGGCACGCCGCCCAGCCACGCGGGCGGCGCGTACGTGCTGATACTACAGCTCTTCTCACCGCCGTGCAGCGCGCCGTCGACCGTCCCGCAGCCCCAGTCGTGCCCGAGTCGCACGACGACGTCGTCGCAGCCGCCGCCACCGGCCTCGCAGGCGCACGTGCCGCAGCTGCGATTGTCGCTGAAGCCGCGCTGCCAGGTCTGCTGCGTCGTGGCGGTCGGGCAGCTCGTCGCCGACGGCTGCGCACAGTACGTGCTGTCGCTGATCTACGGCACGCACACGAAACCTGCACCGCAACCTCCGCCGCGCGCGTTGGTGCTGCACAGCTTCATGGTGGTGGCCCAGACGGCAGGCAGCGGCGTGGGCGAGCCGCTGGCGCTGCACGCGCCGGGATAGGTGGTCATGGTCACGCGCCAGGCTACGGGTGTGTCCATCCCCTGGTCGGAGCCGATCGGCTCGCTGCTGCAGGCCTCCGTGATGGGCGTCGTGATGAGTGTTCCGCCGGTGTAAGGCACGACGCTGTCCGCGGTGCAGGCCGGAGTGCTGGCGTAGTAGTAAACGCGAGGCACGCACTGGGTGGCCGTGGTCGCGCACGAGCAGCCGCTGCAACCCTGGTCGGTCAGCCCTTTGTAGAGGGTGGTCTCGGCCTGCTGAAAGCCCTCCGGGCACGGCGTTCCGTCCGGCACCAATACGCCCGTGACGCTGCCGGAGGGTGCGCACTTCATCGAGCTGCACGCGATATCGGCGCAGTCGATGTCGCCGTTGCAGTCGTCGTCGAGGCCGTTACTGCATTGCTCGGCGCCGCGGCTGATGCAGCCCGGTGTCAGCCCGGAGTCCGCGCCGCTGTCCGTGCCCGCGTCGCTGCCGCTCGTCGCAGCATCGCCATCACCGCGCCCGCCATCGCTCGTCGCCGCGTCGCGATCAGGCGAGCCGCCGTCGGTGCCCGAGTCTACCGACGCGCCTGCACTGCCGCCGTTGCCGCCGTTGCCGCCTGCGGTGGAGCCGGCGCCTGCGGCTGCTTGCTCAGGATCGTAGGTCGGTAGCTGCGAAGCCTCGACGACCGCGCTCACGCACTCAGCCCCGCCTTGGGCGCCCACGCACGTCTGATCGTCGCCGCAGTCGAGCTTGCCGATGCATGCGCTAAACAATGAGGTCTTGAGCAGCAAGGTCTGCTGCTTCAAGAACGTGCTGAGCACGCGTCCACGGGCGAGCGGCTCGCCGCTCTTCTCGACCGTGATCGTGACCTCGAACGCGTGAGCTTCGTGGCTGGCCTTGGCGACCAGCGCGAGAGATGCGGGCCAGCGAAACGCTTCGTCTGCGAGGTCGAAAACCTCCGGCTCGGCTTGGCGTAGCGCGCCCGGCTCGCCGCTGGAGATCTCGAGCGTCAGCCGATCCGCTTGTCCGCGGATCTCTCGGTCGGCATCAACCTGCAGCAGGATTTCGGTGCGCGGCAGTGTTTGCTGACTATGGCAACCAACTTGCCATAGTAGAGGAAGCGACAGCACAACCGCAGCGATGACGCGCGCGTAGCTGCTCATAAGTGGCGCACCCGAGTCTCGGTATCGTACAGCGCCGGTGCTTGCTGGACCGTTCCGCCGCCAGCCGAGTTGGCAGCGACGCTCACACCCACGGCGCCCACGACCAGCGCGGCCGCGAGCGTGCCGACGCCCGCCCAGAACCACCAGCGCGAACTAACGCTCTTGCTCGCCGGCGCGGGCTCGGCGTCGCCGGCCGCCTTTGCCATCGGGACCACCGGGCTGGGCGCAGCCGAGCGCGCCATCTCCGCTTGCGCAGTCTCGGCCGGGCTGGGCACTGTGGGCAGCGTGACCGCGGGCTTTTGCATCGCACTTTCGATCACGCGGACGCGCTCTTCGATCAGCCCGCGATTGGCCGCTTCCGGCACCTGTTCGAGATAACTCTTGTATGCAGCCAGAGCCTCGGCGTCGCGGCGCAAGCGATCGAGCGCAGTGCCGATGTTCGAGAGTAGGACAGCGCGGCGGCTTAGCTCGTAGGCTTCGTTGAAGTACTTCAACGCGCGCTCGTAACGCCCCTCCTCGAAGGCCTGCTTGCCGAGCTTGAACAGGTCACGCGCGTCCTGGTCATCCGACGCCTCCGTGCGCGGCTTTGCAGCCGCTTGGGCCTGCACCGATCCTGCCGCCATCAGCAGCGCGACCAACCATACAGCGAGCCCACCAACCAGCGCGGCACGCGACATCGCAAGTCCCTCCTAGGAGAGGCTCAGACTATCACAGCTCGCTAGCCCTCCGTGTACATGCGACGTCGCCGTCAGCGGCGGATGCGCGCGTGAGTGTGTGATGTGTTAGGCGAGTGTGTGGTGTCAGCTTGGGCTCAGGCATGCAGGTGGGAGCGCCTTGGATAGTCGGCTGCGCCAGGTGTTTCCCGTGGACGTGGACGCAACCGTGGACGTGGCCGATCGGCGGCACATCCTGCTCAGCGTCTGTACGACGAGATTTGCATGGGTCGTTTACGTCCACTGTTGCGTCCACGTCCACGGGGCAGACGGGAGTTGCACCGCACCAGCCTCGTTGCGCTTGACCATGTTTGGTCGGCTGAATGCAGGTTGGTCTCACGAAGTTTGTCAGGATGTAGTAGGCTTTCTTGCCTCACTTGGAAGTAGAAGATGCCGCGCACGCGCTATCAACACTCGGATACCCCTACGCCGCTGGCACAGTTGCCGGCTGCAGCGCTGCGCGCAGCGTTGCGTGAAAGCTACGACCGCAATGATTTGCGACACGATGTGCTCGCCGGCATCGTGGTCGGGGTGGTCGCACTGCCGCTCTCGATGGCGCTGGCGATCGCCGTCGGCGTTGCGCCGCAACACGGCTTGTATACGGCGATTATCGCGGGTTTTGCGGTGGCGCTGCTCGGCGGCTCGCGGCTGCAGGTGACTGGGCCGACCGCTGCGTTCATCGTCGTGCTGGCGCCGATTCACATTCGCTTCGGCCTGCAAGGTCTGCTGCTCGCCGGCTTTGGTGCGGGCTTGATCTTGGTCGCGATGGGGCTGCTTCGACTGGGCCGCTTGATCAGCTACGTACCGCACCCTGTCACGACCGGCTTTACCGCGGGCATCGCTACGGTGATCGCAACGCTGCGGCTGAAGGACGTGTTGGGGCTGCAGCTGGCCGGCAATCCGCAGCACTACTGGGACCGTCTCGCCGTCATGTGGGCAGCGCGTCAGACCACTTCGCTGACCGAGCTCGCGGTCGGTGGCACCAGCTTGCTGTTGTTGATCGCGGTGCCGCGGCTGACCAACAAGCTCCCGGCGCCCATTCTCGTCCTGCCGCTGATGGCGGCTGCGACATACGTGCTGGCCCGCGTCGCCCCCGACTTCCACGTGGCCACGATCGGTTCACGCTTTCACACGGAGCTGGCTGGTCACGTGGTCGCTGGCATTCCGCAGCTGCCGCCGGTGCCGCTCTGGCCGTTCAAGGGGCTCTCTTTCGAGCTGGTGCGCGAGCTCCTGCCGAGCGCGTTCGCGATCGCGATGCTCGGCGCGATCGAGTCGCTCTTGTCCGCAGTCGTCGCCGACGGCATGGCACGTACACGGCACGACCCAGACGCGGAGCTGATCGCGCTGGGTGTCGGCAACCTGTTGGCCCCACTGTTCGGTGGTATCGCGGCCACCGGCGCGATCGCGCGCACGGCCACGAACGTGCGCTCGGGCGCGCGCTCGCCGCTCGCGGCGATGACCCACGCACTGACGATCCTGGCCGCCGTCTTACTGTTTGCTCCGGCGATCGCATACCTGCCGATGGCCGCGCTCGCGGCTCTCTTGCTGATCGTGGCGTGGAACATGTCCGAGGTGCGGCACTTCGTGCACACGCTCAAGGTGGCTCCCAAGAGCGACGTCGCGGTGCTGCTCACCTGCTACACGCTGACCGTGCTGTTCGATATGGTGGTCTCGGTCAGTGTCGGCATCGTGCTGGCGGCGCTCTTGTTCATGCGTCGCATGGTCGAGGTGACGCAGGTTACGCTGTCGCGCGGCCAACATCCCGATCTGCCGCACGCACTTCCCGATGGCGCGATCGTCTACGACATCGATGGTCCACTGTTTTTCGGTGCAGCGCAGAAGGCGATGGGTGCGCTCGGCTCGATCAGCGACCACGCCAAAGTCGTGATCCTGCGCATGGACGCGGTGCCCGTGATGGACGTGACGGGCCTGGTCGCGTTGGAGAGTGCGATCGAGCGCTTGCGCGCGAACCATTGCCTGACGGTCATCTCGGGGCTCGCCCCCCAACCGGCGTCGCTGCTCGCCAAATCCGAGCTTGGCAAGCTGCCGCACGAAGTACTCATCTGCAGCGACACCCCCAGTGCGGTGGCCGCGGCGGAGGAATATCTGCGCACGCGGTGACCTAGCGCGCCGGTCGAAGCCCAGGCTTGAAGTGGCCTAGGCGTAGCGTCATAGCGGCCCCGCGTCAGGACTGCCGTCCGTGAGGGCGGTCTTGCGCGCGGTTCCGCTAAAAAGACCTGGCCGAATTGCTCGTGAGCACACAAGGTCAGCACGAATGGACTACGCTGGGCCGGTGAAGCGCTTCTCTCCGAAGCTCCCGCCTGGCCAAAACTGACATTCGTGCTCAGGAGCTTGACGTGACCGGTCTACTCTCGCTGCTCTGGTCGTGCTTCCTCGGTGGGGCGCTCGCTTGCGGTCCAGAAGGATACGAGCGCGCAGCTTGCGGTGGCGATGTGCGCGCGCATGTACCGACCGCGACCGGGCAGGGCGCTCCGGCGGTAGAGCCTTGGGCGGCCGCGCAGGAGGAGCTCGTTCCCGGTCGTCAGCGGCGCGTGCGCATCATGCTCGTTGGTGACTCAATTACAGCGGGCTATACGGACCCGCCGGCGTGGACGGTGCCATTCGAATTCGGCTACCGGGGCGCGCTGTATGAGCTTCTTCAAGCGCAGTTCCCGGACCAGTTCGTATTTGTGGGGCAGTCGCCAGAGCCGTGGGACATGCGCTTTGGCGATCCAACTAGATCAGCACAGCCACAGCCAGACCTCCGTGTGCTCGGCCAGGACGGTCATCGAGGGTACGGGGGATGGGGAACTGCGGATGTCGCGAGCCACATCGAGCAGTGGCTCGACGAGGATGCTCCGGACCTCATCCTGTTGATGATCGGCATCAATGACATTCCAGTCGAGTCGTCGAGCGAGCCGCTTCAGGCGGAGGCGAACCTGCACGAGATCGTCGAATCCATCGTGCGCCGACGGCCGAGTGCGGTGTTGCTCGTGGCACAGAGCACGCCATATTTGCAGCCTACGCCGGCGCTAGATATGTACAACGCCTATATCCGTGACGTGCTAGTCCCGGAATTCGGCGACAAAAACATCGCTATAGTTCGGCTCAGGCAGGCCCTGCTCGACGAGCGCGCAAACGGGAATGGAGACGGCAACGCCGATCCTGCGCTGTATTCAAACGGGTGGAATCACCCGAACCAAGCCGGTTACAACCGTATTGCGCGCCTCTGGCTCGAGGCTATTCAGCGCCTACCAGTTCACTGAGTCGCAGCGTGCCTCCCTGTGCACGCGGGTCAACAAGTCGCCCGCCCCTCCGACTACTTCTCGCTACGCTTGGGTGTGATCTGAAATGCCACGAAGCGCCAAGCACCGTCTTGGTGAACAGCGACCTGTGTGACCGTCGCTTCGATCACGCGCGTGCCGCCACCGGGCTCACTCAGATGATTCGTCAAGCCCCCGATGAGCACGGCAGTGTCGCCATAGCGCCGCACGCGCAGACCATGACGTTCATGGCGCCGCGGCGTCGCACTCACCCAGTCGAGGTATTGCTGGCGGTTCATGACTGAAGCTCCGCCCGTTACGTGCGCGTAGTCCTCGTGCAAGACCAGCTTTAGCGCTTTCAGGTCGCCCTCACGGGTCGCTCTACATCTCGCTTCTTCAGCCTCGAGCACTGCACGATCCAACGCGTCGTCTGTCATTCGGTCTCTCCCATGGACTGTGCCGACTGTCTGGCCGCCGAGCGCTCACGGCGCAGCGCGCTTCTGCGTGAGGATGTACGAGACGAAGCGCCAGCGGCCGTCGCGCTTCACCGCGACCTGCGTGCAGTAGGCGGCGATGCTGCGACGCTCCGAGGCCTGCGCACCGATGTGGTTGTCGAGCTCGCCTGTGATGACCGCGGCGTCGCCGTACATGCGAACGCTTAGCGCTCCACGTTCCGGCTTGCGCGGTCCGTTGCGGATCAGCTCGATGTATTGCGCCTTGTCGACGACCCGCCCGGGCGCGAGCACATGCAGATAGTCGTCGGCCAAGACCTCCGCTAGCGCGCTGAGGTCGCCTGCGCCTATCGCTTCGCAGCGGCGCGTCTCGAGCGCGATCACCGAGGCGGCTTGTGGATCTGGCGTCATGCGTTCAGCTCGCCTTGAGCGGTGTTAGCTGGATGGAGACGAAGCGCCAGGCGCCGTCGCGACGCACCGCGACCTGGTGGCAGTACGCACTCACCACGCGGGCCTCGGCCATGTGATTGGTCAGCTCGCCGGTTAGCACGGCGAGGTCACCGTAGATTCGCACCTGGATCTCGCCGCGAGTCGTCGTGCGCGGACGCTTCGCGACTGCCTCCAGGTGCCCGGCGCGGTCGTCGACCGCTGCAGTCATGTGCACGTGAACGTAGTCATCGCCGAGCAGCGACCGCAGGGCTTCGATATCGCCCGCGCTGATCGCCGCGCAACGGCGCTTTTCCAACTCCAACAGGGCGGTCCTCTCGTCCATCTACCGATCTCACTTGGCTGGCGACGAGAGCGCGACGATCTTGTTCGTTACTTTGCCGACCTTCTCGATCTCGATCTCGACCGTGTCGCCGACCTTCAAGAATACGGGTGGTCGACGTGCCGCGCCGACGCCAGCCGGTGTGCCCGTAGCGATCAGGTCACCGGGATTCAATGTCATCAACTGACTGATGTATTCGATGAGCACGCCTACGGGGAAGATGAGGTCCCGCGTGTTGTCGTCTTGCACGACTTCATGGTTTACGCGCGTGGTGAGGCGCAGGCCCTCCGCGGGATCTCCTACCGCATCGGCAGTCACGATGGGGCTCAGCGGCCCGCTCTTCTCGGCGTTCTTGCCGAACGTCCACTGCGGCGTGGCACGCTGAAAGGAACGAGCGCTCAAATCATTGAACGCGCAATAGCCGAAGACGCCTCGCAGGCCGGTGGCAGCGTCGACGCGCAGCAGCTTCTCGCCGATGACCACTCCGAGCTCGCCTTCCCAATCGTAGCGTTCCTCCATGAGCGGGCATTCGTCGCCGTCGCTCACCAGGCTCGCTGTCCAGCGGCCGAAGATCACTGGCACGCTGGGAATCTCGCTGCGGCCGCCTTCGAGCGCGTGATTGCGGTAGTTGAGGCCGATGCAGATCACGCGGGCGCTGGACGGCACCGCATGCACCTGACGCACGTCGCTCAGCTTGCGCGTGGACGCGCGCTTGGGATCGATGTTGGCCAAGTGGCGCTTGGGGTCGCGCCAGAAGCCATCGCGCTCACAGATGGGTGTGATGCCGCCGTCCGCGTCGACGGTTCCGATCATGACTTTGTCTGCGTCTTCGTAGCTGACGAGTTTCATGGCGTTATCCTACTCGCTCCTATGCTCTGTGGCTTCTGGCGTCGGTCGTCAGTCGTCAGTCGTCAGTCGTCGGGCGCGCGCGCTCCGTGCACCTCTTGATAGTGCTGGCGCAGAACGTCCTTACCGTAGTCATTGCCATTCGGCGCGCGCACGATCGTGTGGATGTGGCACTTGGCCGGTTCGCGGTTCGTCAGAAACACACCCGAGTGGTGATCGAACTCGCACATGATGACCGGGCTCTGAATGCGGAAATAGTAGGGATCGTCGTCGCCATACAGGCCGATCCAGCACCAGTGCGTGTCGTCGATGTGGCGCTCGATCTCACGCATGCGCGCGGAGAAGGCGTGCTGCGGGAGGTACTCGATGAACAATGCGCACAGCTCGAGGAGGTGCGTGCGTTGGGCCGGCGACAGCTCCGCGCCGCGCACGCCCTCGTAGGGAATGATGCGGTTGTCGTGGAACGCGCCGCCTAGATGGCGCTGATCGGCCGGGTGAAAGCGCCCTTTAGGCATCGCCGGGTCGTACAGCTGCTTGTAGATCTGCGCGCGATCGCGCTGCGCAGCTGGCAAAGAACGCATCAGGTCGAGGCCCGAGGATTCCTCGGCGTTGAAAATCGTGAGGCCCGCATGCGGACCATCGTCGATGACGTTGGGCTCGGCACCCATGAACGTGGGTGAAATGACGATGTGCTTGCCGATGACGAGACAATTGAGCGCAAGGTGGTGCCCGTGCAGCTGCCAGCCCCAGGCCGCACTGCCGGACGGCTCGCCAAACAGTGAGAAGTTATAGCTGTACTGGTTGAGCACGCGCGGACCGCCGACCAGCTGGCCGAGGAACTCGTTCATCAGCATGCATGCGCGCGCTTTGTCGAACCCGCGCGGACTCAAGCTCGCGCGCATCACGCCCAGGATCGCGTCGCGCAGGCGCTGGCTCAGCTCATCCATGCGTAGGCCATAGCGATTGATATAGAGCTCCGGATTGCTCCACATACGCCAGTTCGGCGCCTCGAGCGGAAAGCGGACTCTTGCGCGCTCTTCAGCGCTGCAAATGTGGAGCAGCTCGCGTGCGGCCGCGACCAACGTGCTCGTCAGCTCTGCGCCCGCGTCATGATCCTCGAGCTTGTACAAGCTCGGAACGACCTGGCCGTCGCACGTGACGCCTACGAATGGCTGCGCGAGCCGCTCGTTGTATGCGGCGACGAAAGCCTGACCGGGCGGCGATGCCAAGATGCGGTCGGCGTGGCTATAGGCGTCGCGCTCGGCGATGCCGGCGCGCGTGCGATACTCGGGGCCTGGTAAAAGCTCGCGGAAGTGATGGCTCATCGAGCCCTACAGTTCCGCGTCGTGGGGCCCGGCCAAGCGACTGACCTCCAAGCCGCTGCCCACCGGCAACAGCACCGATGATATGCCCGGTTTCGCGCGGATCGCGCGCCGATAGGCGAGGGCATCGGCGCGCGCCTCCTTCGGCCGCAGCATGTTGTCGGCCACGATCACTGCGCCGGGCTTGAGCTTGGGCAAGAAGAGCTCGAGGCAGGGCACGTACAGGTTTTTCCACAGGTCGACCAGTACGAAGTCGATCTCGCCGCGCAGAGTGGGAATGATCTCGAGCGCATCGCCCGTGACCAGCTCGACTTGTTCGAGGAGCCCTGCCGCCGACAAGCTCTCGCGCGCGTAGTCTTGCTTGGCTTTCGCGAGCTCGCAGGTGGTTACCTTGCCGCCCGTCGCCTTGGCTGCTTCTGCGAGCCAGATAGTCGAATAGCCGTACGAGGTTCCGAGCTCGAGAATGTGCGTGGCGCGAGCGCCCTTCGCGAGCGTGTTGAGCAAGGCGCCCGAATCCGGCCCGACCCACAGCAAGAGATCGTCGACTTTGACGCCACTGCCCGGTGTTTCCAGCAGCGCGCGCTCTTTCTCTGCGCGGACCGCGTATTGCTTCAATACGTCTTTGACTGCGTCTTCCATACTAACCCCGTGTGTTGAGCGAGCTGCTGGGCACTAAGCTGCTGGGCACTAAGACGGCGAGCTGGGCCGAGCCGAGTCGCGCCGAGCGAACATCGAGAACTCTTCGATCTCCGCGCGGTACTTCTCGGGGTTTACGATGGTTCGATCGAGAAAGTATGCGGCCTCGCGCGCGATAGCCGCGCGCACCGACGGCACGGCTGCGAAGCCGTGGTTGTGCCCGTGAAAGAGGTGTAAGTCCGCTGGCGCGCGCACGCTGCGCAGTGCGTCGAACATGCGCTGGCTGGCACTGTGATGGACCATCTGGTCTTGGGTGCCGTGCAAGAGCAGTGTGGCGGGGAAGTTCGCATGTACATGCGTGATCGGGCTCGCCGCGCGCGCTTGCTCGTCGCTAGCCGAATCCCCCAACAACGTTTTGGCCGGGGTGCTGCTACGGTCGGTAGCGTTGCCGAGATGAAAGCTCACAGGTGCATGTACGGCGATCACTGCGGCCACCGCGGAGGAGACAGTATGAGGTGACAGCTCTCCCTCGAGCTCGCGCACAGCGGGTGTGCCGGCTGCTAACAGGGCGAGCTGTGCTCCCGCGGAGGAGCCCCAAATGACGATCCGGTCCGGATCGATCGCGAGCTCCTGCGCGTGTGCACGCGTCCAGCGGATCGCGGCCTTCACGTCATGAAGCTGTGCTGGCCATGGCGCTTGTGCGAGCAGGCGATACTGCGCTGGTAGCCCAACGAACCCGAGCTCCGCCATCGCGCGCGCGTCCGGTCGCATCATCTCACGGCTGCCAACTCGCCAGCCCCCGCCGTGCAGATACAAGATCGCAGTGCGCGTGCTGGCTGCCGATGTAGAAGCAGACGGACGATAGATGTCCAGCTTGAGATCGATGCCCGCCGCAGACGCGAAGGTGATATCTTTCTCGCTGGCCATGCGCGAACGCCTCCCCGGAATGGCCGCAAAGTAAACGTTTACAGCATGCTTCGCAACCACAAATCACACGCCGCAGCGGCACGCGTCGAAGTCAGAGCCACGTTGCACGACGTCGCTGCACGCGCACGTGTTTCGATCGCCACCGTCTCGCGCGCACTCAATGGTCTGCCCGTTTCGCCGGACTACCGCAGACGCGTACACAAAGCCGCGGCGGAATTGGGCTACGTCGCAAACGAAGCCGCACGCGCACTACGCAGGGAGCGCAGCCACACCATGGGACTGCTCTTCTTCGATCTACGCACTACCTTGGGTCTCGAGCTGCTCGACTCACTGGGTGAATCGATCGAAGATGCAGGCTACTCACTCCTCATCTCGACCGCGCGCGGCGATGCGCGGCGCTTCGAGTTGCTGATGCATCGCTTCTTGGAGCGGCGCGTGGATGCGCTCTTCTGCGTGCATGCGCGCGGCGATAGCGAGACGCTCGCGCGCTACCAAGCCGTGGGCATTCCGGTGATCACGCTCATCGCCGGCGCGGGCGCGTTCGACGAGCTTCCGCGAGTCGGGCCTTCCATCGCCCAAGCGTCCGACAGCTTGGCGCAGCATCTCGCGGAGCATGGCCATCAGCACGTCGCGTTGGTTCGGCAGAAAGTGGAGCGAGGCCTCGTGACGACCATCGGCCGAGCGCTCGAAGCGCGCGGTGTCCGCGTCGACGAGATCGCGACCTCGGACGTGGGCGGCATGAGCGAGGTCTTGGACAGCTTGCTCGCTAGGGGTACGCTGCGCACGCGGCCTACGCGGCCTACGCGGCCTACAACGGTGATCGCGCCGACTGTGCACGCGCACGCGCTTCTGGGCGCATGCGAGGCTGCGCGCATCGGCGTGCCGGACGAGCTCAGCATCGTCAGCTTTGGCCGGCCCGGAGCCGACGCTCACCTTGAGCAGTCAGCTCGCGCCATCTCGTGCCTGACCATCGATCCGCATCGGGTCGGTCGCGCTGCCGGTGGGGCCATGCTTGGCTGGCTGTCTGGCGCGCGGCCAGCGGACAGACTGTTGATCGAGTGCGGCAGCTTCGTGGCGCGTGCGACAACTGGCCAGGCGATGACCGAAAACGACTGAACCGAGTGAGCGCGCGGTGGCTTGAACTCCCGTATGTAAACGTATACACGATGCATGAGTGGGGTCGACGGAATGAAATTCGGAATCTTCGATCATCTCGAGCGCCGGCACGACTGCGACTTAACTCAGCAGTACGACGACCGTTTGCGCTTGATGACGCAAGCCGATGAGGCGGGCATCTACGGCTACCACATCGCTGAGCACCATCATTCTCCGCTGTGTCTAGCGCCCAACCAATCAGTGTTCTTGGCGGCGGCGGCGCAACGCACGAAGACGCTGAAGATCGGCACACTCGTCTATGTTCTGCCGCTCTATCAGCCGATCCGCATCCTCGAAGAGATCTGCATGGTCGACAGGCTGAGCAACGGCCGCATGCAAGTTGGCGTTGGACGCGGTGCAAACGGCGGCAGCGAGCTCACGCTATGGGGCCGCGATGGCAGCGACAGTGATGGCCTGTTCCGCGAAACGCTGGAGATCCTGCTCAAGGGCTTCAAGCACGAGTTTCTAGACTACGAGGGCAAGCACTACCAGTTCGCAAATCTGTGGATGGAGCTACGTCCCGTACAAAAGCCTCACCCCGCCTTCTGGTACGC
>Ga0190271_10001010_pt1 | contig 15483 bp, 11 predicted proteins | sample Popmic356T_FD_133747 | JGI IMG/M metagenome (GOLD analysis project Ga0190271, IMG submission 133747) | Populus adjacent soil microbial communities from riparian zone of Weber River, Utah, USA - 356 T | ecosystem: Environmental > Terrestrial > Soil > Riparian zone | place: USA: Utah | collected...
AGGAGCGCCTCGCAGCTCTCGACGAACGACGCACGCCAACGCTCGGTGTGGAACCCGACGCTGTCGCACGCGAGGAGACCCTCGTGGACGGCTCGGGCGATCGCGCCGGGCAGCACCGACCAGTCCGTCGGCCCGACCCACGGGATGTGCACGAAGTGCGCAATGCGCGCCGCCGGACGAGCCTGTCGGACGAGCGACGGCACGAGGTACAGGTGGTAGTCGTGCACGAAGAGAGCTGCCTCGGGCCGCCGGTCGAGCTCTTCGACAGCCGCTGCGGCCAGCGCCCGGTTCGCCTCGACATAGCCCTGCGACCACGGCTCGTCGAGGTCGGCGTCGGGATCGTGCTTGAGATCCCAGAGGCCGTGCTGGACGAACCACAGCACCGGATTGGCGATGACGCCGTAGAAGCGTGCGAAGACCTCTGGGTCGTGCTCGACGAGATGCAGTCTGAAGGCGGCGCCGTCGCCGAACCGCTCGGTGCGCACGCCGGCCGCCGCCACCTCACGGTCGGCGTCGCCGAGGGCGCTCGCCACCCACGACACCTCGTGTCGGTCGACGAGGGAGCGCAGGGCCGTCACGAGACCGCCGGCGCCGCGAATCGTCTCGAGCGAGCCGCTCGCGCGCCGGTACCCGACCGGGCCTCGGTTCGAGACGATGACGAGCGGCTCGGGCACGCTCGAGCTAGCCGGAGCCGCTGGGCCGGTCGCCGAGCTCGACGTCGATCGTCAGCTTTCGCGTGCCACCGCGGAGGATCGTGAACGGAACCCTCTGACCCGGGCGGAGCCGTGTCGTCACGAGCCGGGAGACGTCGTCCGCGCTCCGCACGGGGCTCCCGGCGATCGCGACGATCAGGTCGCCGCCGAGCGTCACGTCGAGCCCGTTGAAGATCTCGGTGCGCGAGCCGCCCCGCAGTCCGGCCGCCGCGGCCGGCGTGCCGCTCTCGACGCGGGTGATCAGCGCGCCGCGCTGCGCCTCGAGGTCGAACTCCTGCGCGATCCCCGGCGTCACGTCCTGCGTACTGACGCCGATGTACGCGTAGCGCACCCGGCCCGTGCGCAGCAGCTGGTCGAGCGAGCGCTTCGCGAGGTCGATCGGGATCGCGAACCCGACGCCTTCGGCCGTTCCCGAGGTGCTCTGGATCTGCGCGTTGATCCCGATCACACGCCCGGTCGCGTCGAAGAGCGGCCCACCCGAGTTTCCGCGGTTGATCGGCGCGTCGATCTGGATCGCGTTCGCGACGGCGAACGTCGACGTGAGCGAGTCGATCGACCGGCCGATCGCGGAGACGACGCCGACCGAGAGCGAGGTCTGCTGGCCGAAGGGGCTCCCGATCGCAGCGACCGGCTCCCCGACGACGACCCGCGACGAGACCCCGAGCGGCACGGGCGCGACCGCGTGGTCGGCGGGCCTGACGCGCAGGACCCCGACGTCGCTGAAGAGGTCCCAGCCGACGAGCTCCGCCTCGACGCGCTCGCCATCGGTGAACTCGACGTAGACCGCGGTCGCGCCGCGCACGTCGCCCGGCGATTCGGCCACGTTCGTGATCACGTGCGCATTCGTGAGGATGACGCCCTCGCGATCGACGACGAAGCCCGAGCCCTGCGAGGTCCCGTCCTGACCAAGCCTCGCGTAGATCGTCACGACGCCGGGCGCGCGGGAGGCGTAGACCGCGCGGGGGTCGAAGCGCCCGCTCGAGACGGGTGCCGGCGTCGTACCGGGCGGTGGCGCGGCCTCGGCCACGGCGGTCGTCGTCGTCTCGTCGAGCAGCTCCGTCGCGGAGACGGCGAGAAGGGCGGCGCCGGCACCGAGCGCAGCGGTCACGACGGCGAGGCCCGCTGCGGCCCAGAGACGCATCGCCCTCACGGTACCTACTGCTCGTCCGTTTCCATGTGAAAACGAGGACGGTCGGTTTTCACGTGGAAACGGGGGCTGTCGCGCGTGGGAGCGAGAGGACGAACTGCGTCGCCCCCGGGCGGCTGACGAGCTCGACGGTGCCGTCCATGCGGGTCGCGAGCTCGCGGGCGATCGCGAGGCCGAGACCGCTTCCGGACGCCTGCGGGCCCTCGACGCGGTAGAAGCGGTCGAAAATCCGCTCCGCATGCTCCTGTGGCACACCGGGCCCGTCGTCGGCCACGGTCAGCTCGGCGCGTCCGTTCGCGACCGTGGCACTGATCCGCACCTCCGTGCCGGTCGGGGTGTGCATCAGGGCGTTCCCCGCCAGTGCCCGGCCGATCTGGAGCACGCGCTCCTCGTCGGCGACCGCCCACGCGGCGGGATCGGCGTCGAGCGCGAGGCGATGCCCCGTCGACTCCGCGAGTGGCGAGAGCTCCTCGACGACGATCCGCGCGACGTCCGCGAGCACGACCTCCTCCCGCTCGACCCGGAGCCGGCCCGCGTCGATCCGCGAGAGATCGAGCAGATCGGAAGCCAGCTTCGTCAGCCGCTCGACCTGCTCGCGCGTCGTGACGAGGAAACCGGTGCGCGTCTCCTCGTCGAGGTCCTCGTCGGCCATCAGCTCGAGAAAGCCGGCGAGGGAGAAGAGCGGTGTCCTGAGCTCGTGCGAGGCGTTCGCGACGAACTCCTTCCGCGCGGTGTCGAGCTGCGACAGCTGCGACCGCATCCGCTCGAACGCGGCGGCGAGCTCGCCGAGCTCGTCGTCCCCGAGGTCGACGACGGGCTCGTCGAACTCCCCCTCCGCGATGCGGTTCGCAGCGCGCTCGAGCCGCCGGATGCGGCGCGCGTGAACGGTCGCGGCCGCGGTGCCGAGGATCCCGGCGATGAGGAGCGCGACACCGGTCGCGTAGAGCAGCCGCCGCTTGACGACGCGGACGGTGGCGAGCTGATCCTCGATCGAGGCCGAGAGCAGCAGCACGTTGCCGTCGAGGAGCGGGTACGCCACCTGGCCGAAGCGGCGGCCCTGCCGCTCGACCCGGCCCCGCGAGATGCCGCTCGTCCGCGCGGTCCCGAGTGCGACGGGGTCTTTCGCGACCGGCCCACCCGCCGGAGCCGAGTCCGAAAGGGTGCTGAGCGTCAGAGGCGTCGGCCCGAGGACCTGGTAGACGATCACCCGCGCGCGGTAGAGGAGCGACGCGAGCTCGACTGCGCTGTCGAGCGCGTACGGGTTGCTCTGATCGATCCGGAGGTACCCGTTCGAGCTGAACGCGTCACCGTCGCGGTCGAGCTCGTCGAGACGGGCGTCCACGAGCCGTCGCTCGAGCGACGGCACCACCATCAGGTAGGCACCGCCGAGCGCGCCGCCCACGATGACGAGCAGCGCGACCGCCAGGGTCGTGCGGATCCCGCCCGGCAGACTCATCTCAGTCTCTGAAGCGGTACCCCGCGCCGCGCACCGTGAGAATGAGCTCCGGCTCGCGGGCGTCGCGCTCGATCTTCTCGCGCAGGTGCCGCACGTGGACGTCGATCGTCCGCGGCTCGCGATAGTCGGCGCTGCCGCGGATCCGCTCGAGCAACTGACGGCGGCTGAAGACGATGCCGGGGCTCCCTGCGAGGAGGGCGAGGAGCTCGAACTCGACGAACGTGAGCGCCACGGTGGCGCCACGCACCGCCACCGTCCGCCGGGGAAGGTCGATCACCACGTCGCCGCGATCGATCACTTCCTCCCGCCGCCCGGAGAGGTGCGGGGTCGCCGCCCGACGCAGCAGGGCGCGCACCCGGCTGCGGAACTCCCGGATCGAGAAGGGCTTCGTGATGTAGTCGTCCGCCCCCAGCTCGAGGCCGAGCACCTTGTCGAGCTCGTCGTCGCGGGCCGTGAGCATGATGATCGGGACGGTGCTCTCCGCCCGCAGCCGGCGACAGACCTCGAGCCCGTCGACGCGCGGCAGCATGATGTCGAGGATCACGAGGTCGACGTCCTCGTCCGCGAACCGGCGAAGCGCCTCCTCGCCGTCACGCGCCTGGACGACCCGGTAGCCGTCGCGTTCGAGCGGGTACGTGAGCAGCGACTGGATCGCGTCCTCGTCGTCGACGAGCAGGATGGTCGAAGACGAGTCCGGCACGGTTTCCTTCTGCTGAGCAGCCGTACTATAGCCCGCGCGATGGAGCCAGCCCGCCGCGGACTTCGTCGTCGTGCCGAGACCACGGCCGCGCGGCGGCCGAGGCGCGGCTCGGTCGAGCGTCCGCTGAACACCCGCCTCGTCCGGACGCTCGCGGCGGTCGTGCTCGTCCCGCTCCTGCTCGCCGTGCTGACGATCGCCCGACCCGGCCCGCTCCCCGCGCCGGCACTCCCGCCGGCGTTCGACGGGGCCACCGCGAGCACCCTGACCGCCGAGCTCGCGCGGGACTACGCGAACCGTGTGCCGGGCTCGCCCGACGCCGGACGGGCGGCCGACTGGTTCCGCGACAAGCTCGCGCTCTACGGCCTTGGAGTGGAGGAGGATCGCTGGAGCGCGGACGTCCCCGGTGTCGGAGAGGTCGAGCTCCGTAACCTCGCAGCCGTCGTCGAGGGGACGCTCAACGAGACGATCGTCGTTGTTGCTCATAGAGACAACAGTGGTCGGAGCGCGGGTGCGAACGACAATGCGAGTGGTACGGCCACCCTCGTCGAGCTGGCACGCGCGTACGCGACTGCCGGCACGACGGAGTCCGCCCGGACGCCTCTCCACACGCTCGTCTTCCTTTCGACGGATGCGGGCGCCTACGGCGCGCTCGGCGCCGCCCGGTTCGTCGAGACCTCGCCGCTCGCGCGGCGCGTGGCTGCGGTGATCTCACTCGACGGGCTCGCTGGAAGGGCGACCACGCGGCTGGAGCTCAGCGGTCTCGGCCGTCGCTCGCCGCCACCCGCGCTCGTGCGTACCGTCGCCGCCAGGGTGGGCGAAGAGACCGGCACGGAGCCGCGACAGCCGGGAATCGTGACGCAGCTCGTCTCTCTCGCACTGCCCTTCGCCTACGGCGAGCAGGCGCCGCTCCTCGAGCGCGGTGTCCCCGCGGTGCGCCTGACGACCTCGCCGGACGGTGGGCTCGCGTCGGGCGCCGACGAGCTCGAAGGGCTGGATCAACGGCGACTCGAGCAGCTCGGCCGGGCCTCGGAGTCGGTGCTCGGCTCGCTCGACGGAGCCGTGGAGCTTCCGACCACGACCGACGGCGCGCTCTACCTGGGCGACCGGGCGATCCGCGGTTGGGCGCTGCAGCTCCTGCTGCTCACTGCGGTGGCTCCGTTCGTCGCCGTCGCGTTCGACCTGCTCTCGCGGTGCCGCCGCCGGCAGCTGCGCCTGCGCCCGGCGTGGCGCGCGCTCCGGCGGCGTGTCGGCCTCTGGCTGGTGCTCCTCGTGTTGCTCGGCCTCGCCGCGCTCGCCGGCGCCCTCCCCCTCGAACCCCGGCTGCCGCCGCCGCCGGACGAGCCTCCCGTCGACGCGTGGCCCGTGGGTCTCGTCGTGCTGGGTGTCGTCGTGGTCGTACTCGTCTGGCTTCGCGCGCGCGCACACCTCGTGCCCCGTGTCCGCGCGACGCCGGAAAGCGAGCTCGCGGGCTATGCGGTGGCGTTCGTCGGGCTGATGCTCATCGCGGCGGGGATGGCGCTCGTCTCCCCGTACGGCCTGCTCTTCGTCCTCCCGTCGCTCTACGCCTGGCTCCTCCTGCCGCAGCTACGGCGGGCGCCGGGTTGGGTGACCGACGTGGCATTCGGGCTCGGGTTCCTCGGCCCGGTGCTCGCGCTCGTCGTCCTCACCGAGCAGCTCGACCTCGGGCTTCGGGCGCCCCTCTACGCCGCCTCGCTCCTCACGACCGGCGTCGTGCCGTGGACGGCCACCGTCCTCTTCGCCCTGTGGGCCGCCGTCGCGGGCCTCGTCGGATCGCTCGCGGCAGGGCGGTACGCCGAGCCGGAGCCCGCGTTCGGCCGTCAGAGCGGCAGGTAGCGAACGGTCGCGCCCGCCTCGAGCGTGCCGTCTCCGCGCGGGACGTGCACGAGCGCGTCGGCAGCGGCCGCACGGACGATCATGTGGGACTCCTGGCCGTCGAGCGGCCGCAGGACGATGCGGCCGTCGTCCTCCTCGGCTGTCGCACGCTGGTAGTCGTCGCGCTCTCGCCGGCGAACCGCTGACGACCCGAGGATGCCGAGCCGGAAGGGGGGTGCGGGGCTCCGCTCGCCCTGGAGCGCCCGGAGCGCCGGCACCACGAAGAGCAGCGCGCCGACGAGCGAGGAGACGGGATTGCCTGGCAGGCCGAACACGAGCGTCGCTCCCCGCACGGCGAACGAGAGTGGCTTCCCGGGCCGCATCGCGACACCCCAGAACACCTCCTCCGCGCCGAGCTCCGCGACGGTCCGACGCACGATGTCGTGAGGGCCGACGGAGACTCCGCCCGACGTCACGACGACGTCTGCAGCGAGAGCCTGCTCGAGCGCGGCGCGATGCGCGTCGTCGTCGTCCGCGACTCCGTCGGTGCGCTCGACGATGGCGCCCACGCCCGCCAAGAGGCCCGCGAGCATGACCCCATTCGACTCGTAGATCTGACCGGCCGCGAGCTCCGCACCGGGCGGGCGGAGCTCGGTGCCCGTCGTGACGACCGCGACCCGCGGCCTGCGCGCGCAACGCGGCTCCGCCACCCCGGCCGATGCCAGCGCTGCGAGCCGGGATGCGGAGAGGAGGGTGCCGGCCGCGAGGACGCGCTCACCCGCCGTGACGTCGCCGCCCCGGGGGCGGATGTTCGCGCCGAAGGGCACGGCGTCCCCGACCCTCACCACCTCGCCTGCCACCGTCACGTGCTCGATCGGCACGACGGCGTCGGCGCCGTCGGGCACGACGCCACCGGTCGCGATCGTCATCGCCTCGCGCGCCTCGAGCGCCTGCTCCGCGGGCACGCCCGCGGCGCTCGCTCCGATGATCGGCAGCTCACCCGGCGTGTCCTCGGCGCGGACGGCGAAGCCGTCCATCGCGGAGCTCGGGAAGCGGGGGAGGTCGATCGCCGCGACCGCGTCCACGGCGAGGACGCGACCGATGGCGTCGGCGAGCGGGACGGTCTCCGTCTCGAGAGGCTGGGCCCGTTCCAGCACGCGGGCGAGCGCGTCCTCGACGGTCAGGAGGCCGGCCACGTCGTTGACGGTACACACGGGGTACGCTCGCCGGGTGATCTCGGTCGTCGTGCCGATGCGGGACGAGGAGCGCACGGTCGAGCTGCTGTACGAGGAGCTCGCGGGCGCTCTCGACGGACGGGACGAGCCGTGGGAGGCGATCTTCGTCGACGACGGCTCGCGCGACGGAACGGCGGCTGCGCTCGTGCGGCTCCACGAGGAGACGGCGAACGTCAAGGTCGTGCGCCTGCGCCGCAACGCCGGCAAAGCCGCCGCGCTCGACGCCGGCTTCAAGGAGGTGGAGGGCGAGACGGTCGTCACGATCGACGGCGACCTGCAAGACGACCCGGCGGAGATCCCGCGCCTCCTCGCCGCCCTCGACGAGGGCTATGACCTCGTCACGGGGTGGAAGACACACCGGTCGGATCCGGTCTCGCGCAGGCTTCTCTCGCGCGTCTTCAACACCGTCACGGGCTGGCTCTCGGGCGTCCGCCTCCACGACATGAACTGCGGTCTCAAGGCGTTCCGCGTCGAGGTCGCCCGCGAGCTCGACCTCTACGGCGAGCTCCACCGCTTCGTCCCCGTACTCGCGCACGACCTCGGCTTCCGCGTCACGGAGATCCCGGTCAACCACCGCCCGCGCGAGCACGGTCGCAGCCGGTACGGGATGGAGCGCTACGTGCGCGGCTTCCTCGACCTCCTGACGGTGACCTTCATGAGCCGTTACCGGCACCGGCCGCTGCATCTCTTCGGCGGGCTCGGGCTCCTGCTCGGCTTCGTCGGCACCGCGATCCTCGTCTACCTCACGGTCGTGAAGCTGGCCGGCGAGCCGATCGGGCGACGACCGCTGCTCCTCCTCGGGGTGCTCCTCGTCGTGGTGGGGATCCAGTTCCTCTCGCTCGGCCTGCTCTCCGAGCTCGTCACGAGCCAGCACCGCGAGCGCCTGCGAGCGCAGACGGGGGATCGCGACTCCCGGCTCGTGGACGAGATCCGGCGCTAGAGCCCACGCGACGTGCAGGCGCTCTACTTCGGGACGTACGACCGCGCCTCACCCCGGAACACGCAGGTCATCTCGTGCCTGCGCGGCGCGGGCGTCGAGGTGCTCGAGCTCCACCGCGAGGTGTGGGAACGGCACAACTGGTCGCTCGGCTTCGGGCAGCTCGCGCGTGTCCTGCGGGCGGAGCGGGACCTCGCCCGGAGACACGAGGAGGACGCCGACGTCGTGGTGGTCGGTTATCCGGGGCACTTCGACATGCGCGCCGCCCGCCGGGTCGCGCGGGGGCGGCCGATCGTCTTCAACCCCCTGGTCTCGCTCCACGACACGATCGTCGGGGACCGGGGAAGGTTCCGGGCCCGATCCCCCGCCGCGGGCATCGTCAAGGCCGTCGACCAGGCGGCCTTTCGCGCGGCCGATCTCGTGGTCGCGGACACGGAGGCCCACGCCGCCTTCTTCCGCCGCGTGTTCGGGCTTGCGGAGGAGCGCGTCGCGGTCGCCCTCGTGGGGGCGGACGAGCCCCTCTTCCGGCCCGGCTGGCATCCGCCGGAGCCGTTCCATGCGCTCTTCGTCGGAAAGCTGATCCCACTCCACGGGCTCGAGACGATCCTCGCGGCCGCCGAGCTCGCGCCAGAGCTCGACTTCCGGATCGTCGGGGACGGTCAGCAGGCGCCCCTCCTCGAGGAGAGGCCCGCCAACGTCTCCCACATTCCGTGGCTCGACTACGAGGAGCTGCCGGACGCCTACCGCGCCGCGGGATGCGCGCTCGGAATCTTCGGCGTGGGTGACAAGGCAGCGCGCGTGATCCCGAACAAGGCCTACCAGGCGCTCGCTTGCGCGCGTCCGTTGATCACGGCCTCGACGCCCGCCTCTCGCGAGCTCCTGACGGACGGCTCCGACGCGCTGCTCGTGCCGCCCGGAGAGCCGGTCGCCCTCGTCGAGGCGCTCCGGCGCGTCGCGGGGGAGCCGGAGCTGGCCGAGCGACTCGCCACGGCCGGCCGCGCGACGTACGAGGCGCGCGCCTCCGAGGAGGTCCTCGGGCGTCGCTGGCGCGCGCTCCTCGAGCAGGCGCTCCAGGCGTGAGTCGACCCGCGCGTCTCGTCGGTGTCGGAACCGTCGCATTCGCTGCCGGGCTGGGCGCGCTCGCCGTCCTGCAGCATCGCGCCTTCTGGAGCGGTCGCTTCGACGTCGGGAACCTCGCCCAGGCCGTCTGGTCGACCGCGCACGGCGACGTGCTCTCGGTAACGGGCCTGACGGGCCTCCAGATCTCGCGGCTCGCCGCGCACTTCGACCCGATCGTCGTCGCGTACGCGCCGCTCTGGTGGGTGTGGCCGGACGCCTCCCTCCTCCTCGTCTCACAGGCCGTCGCGGTCGCGACCGGCGCGGCGCCGGTCTACCTCCTCGGCAGGCGGCATCTCGGCTCGGACTGGGCTGCGGCGGGCTTCGCGCTCGCCTACCTCCTGCACCCGGCGACGCAATGGCTCGTGCTGGACGACTTCCATCCCGTAGCGCTCGCGACGCCGCTCCTGCTCTGGGGGTTCTGGTTCCTCGACGGGGATCGCCTCGTCGCGTTCGCGGCGGTCGCCGTGGCCGCCTGCCTGACGAAGGAGCAGATCGGTCTCGTCGTGGCGGCGATGGGGCTCTGGTACGCGCTTCGACCCGGACGTCGCCTCGCGGGGCTCGCGATCGCCGCGGTCGGGACGTCCGTCTCACTCCTCGCGGTGGCCGTCGTGGTGCCGCACTTCGCGCCGGGCGGCGGCTCGCCCTTCGAGGGCCGCTACTCCGCGGTGGGCGGGTCTCCCGCGGGCATCGTCGAGACGGCCTTCACCGACCCCGGCGCGATCGTCACGGCCGCCACGACCGGGCGCGACGGCGCCTACCTGCTCGACTTGCTGCTGCCGCTTCTCGGGTTGCCACTGCTCGCACCGCTCGCCGCGCTGACCGCCGCGCCCGAGCTCCTGCTCAACCTGCTCTCGGACACGCGCACCCAGACGTCGATCCACTTCCACTACACGGCGGGCGCGCTCCCCGGCCTCTTCGTCGCCGCCGTGCTCGGCGCTGCCCGACTCCGGCGCCGCTTCGCCTGGGCCGCCCGGCCCGAGGGCCGCGCCGTCGTCGTCGCCACGCTCGTCGCGGGGATCCTGCTCGGGCCGCTACCTGCCTGGCGCTTCGTCCCCTTCGGCTCCGAGCTCGGCACGCGGGAGCACGTCGTCGCCGGGCGAGCCGAGGCAGCCGCACGGGCCGTGCGGCTGATCCCCCCAGACGCAGCCGTGAGTGCCACCAACACGCTCGGTGCCCATCTCTCCGAGCGGCGGCGCATCTTCAGCTTCCCGGTGCTCGGCGAGGCGGAGTGGGTCGCCGTCGACCGCTTCCGCGGGAGCTACCGCGACGACAACATCGCGCCGCAACGGTTTGCGCAGGCGCTCGCCCGGCTACAGGCGAGTGGTCGGTTCGAGGTCGTCTTCGAGGAGGACAACATCCTCGTGCTGCGGCTCAGAGAGGAATCGTCTGGGGCAGGAGATACGCCGTGAGAGCGAGAGCGGCGACGCGTGCGACGCGGTCGTCGTCGATCGCTGCCAGCGGCACCGCCCAGGCGAGGTACCAGACCGCAAGGTAGGGCGTCGTCGCGAGCACGAGGCACGCTGCGCGTCCGTGACGCGCCTCGCCGCGCCACGCGTCGCGCGCGATCCAGACGAGCCCCGCCGCGAAGAGCCCGAGCGCCACGGCGAGCGCAGCACCGTCCGGCAGGCCGAGCTGCTCGAGGCGCGAGGGCAGCGCGTAGCTCGTCTCACGAGCCGCGTTCTCGGCGAGCGGCTCGAGCGCCCGTAGCCAGTCGAGCCCGTAGGCCCACGTCGCGATGGTGCCGAGACCGGCGCACGCGACCGCGGCCGCGACCAACCCGGTCGGCCGTCCGCGTGCACGCGCGGCCAGCACGCCCACGGCGAGAAAGAGCAGGGGGATCCACTTGACGAAGATCGCGAGCGCCCAGGCGACACCGCCGAGTGCTGCGCGGTTCCGCACCGCAAGTGCCACGCCGAGCGCGACGAGGCCGCCAACGAGCGCGTCGTTGTGCCCCCCACCTGCGAGGTGGACGGCGAGGACGGGGTTCCAGCCCACGAGGACGACCGCGAGCGCGGGCCGCCGCGCGCCCCAGGCGACAGCGGCCGTCGCGGCGAGCACGCCGAGCGCCGCAAGCGACTTGAAGAGCCACGCCGCGGCGTCGGGCGACGAGCCGGCGGCGAGGGCGAGCGGCTCGGAGAGAAGCGTGAACGCCGGGCCGTAGACCGTCGTCGTCTCGCGCCAGTCCTCGCCGACGAAGGCGGCCGCCGGGCTCTGCGGGAACGCCGAGGGCGGGTCGACATAGGGGTTCCCGCCACCGTCGCCGGCGATCCAGCCGTACCCCCAGTACGTCCACGCGTCCGTCGAGAGGAGGAGCGGGGCCGCGAGCGGGACGAGCTGGATCGCAGCGGCGATCAGGAGCACGAGGCGAACCGGGGCGCCGCGACGAACGAGCGCCACCCCTGCGGCGTACGTCGAGAACGCCAGCACGAGTACGACAAGGAACGGCCACGCGGTGCCGTCCGTCGCGTGCGTCCCGTCGGTGGGCACGACCGGCGAGTCGTCATGCCAGGCGACGGCCACTGCGAGCACGACGAGACAGAGCGTCCCGACGCCCGCGAGCGCCGCGGGGGAGAGCGCCGATCGCCGCGGCGGGTCTATCGCTCGGCGCTCGAGCCCGGCCCGCCGTCGTCGGAGCGGGCGGGTGCGTCCTCGACCTTCTGCTCGTCCTGCTCCGGCTCGGGCGTCGAGGTCGCCGGCGGCGAGTAGTACGGGTCGTAGCTCAGCGACGACGGCCCGCGCTCCCACGTCGTGAACGTCGCCGGACGGAGCGGTGCCCGAAACTCGCGGACCGGCGCGTCGGCGAGCGCGGGCTCCATGAAGCGGCGCCAGATCTCCGCGGGGAACGAGCCGCCCGAGACGGAGATCCCGTGCACGCTCGTCATCGGCACCTCACCGCGCGTGTAGCCCATCCAGACGGCCGTCGCGAGGCTCGGGGTGTAGCCGACGAACCACGCGTCGGCATGCTCGTCCGTCGTTCCCGTCTTCCCCGCGGTGGGACGGCTCAGCGCCGCGCGCGTGCCCGTCCCGTAGCGGACGTTGTCCTCGAGGACTCCGGTGACGACGGCGGCGACGCCGTCGGAGAGAACCCGCGTCCGGCGGCGCTCCGTCGCCCAGCGGTCGTCGGGCTTGCCCCTGATGACGACCTTCCGGATGGCGGTCGGCTCGGTGTAGACCCCGCCGGCGGCGAGCGTCGCGTACGCGGAGGCCATGTCGAGCGGCGAGACCGCGATCGAGCCGAGCCCCATCGCGGGCACGAACTGGCCGCGAACGTCGAGCGGCGTCTTGACGCCCAGGCGGCGGGCGAGCGAGGCGACGCGCTGCGGCCCGACGTCGAGGGTCAGCTGGGCGTAGACGGAGTTGTCGGAGCTGAGGGTCGCCCGCTCGACCGACGTCCAGCCGCTGTAGCTCGAGTCGTAGGTCTTGACGCACCACCAACCGCCGGCACCGTTGTCGCAGTCGCCCTCCTCCTCCGGCTTGTACTCGAAGGGCGCCGAGACGTAGAACGTGTTGTCCGGATCGAGCCCCCGCTCGACCGCCGCGGCGAGGACGAACGTCTTGAAAGTCGAGCCCGGCTGCCGCCGAGCCTGCGAGAGCAGGTTGAACTGGTTGTTCGCGCGACCGGGCACGATCGCGGTCATCGCGCGAATCGCCCCGTTCCACGGGTTGATCGAGATCACGGCTGCTGCAGGATCGGTCCGACGCGTGAGCGTCGAGCGGATCGCCTGCTGGGCAAGCCGCTGCCAGCGCGGCTCGATCGTGGTGTAGACCTGGAGGCCACCCGAGCGGACGGTCTCGGCGCCGTACTGCTTCACGAGCTCGTTCCGCACGTAGCCGAAGAAGTAGGGCTCGCGGATCTGGGCGTAGAGCCGCCCCGGACGCAGCTGCGGCGACCGCTGCCGCCGCGCGCCCGTGTACTGGCGACGCGTGATCAGCCCCTCCTCGAGCATCGCCAGCAAGACCTGGTTCCGCCGGGTGATCGCGCGGGTGGGGTCGACGAACGGGTCGTAGGCCGACGGTGCCTGGTTGAGCCCGGCAAGCAGAGCCGCCTGCGGGAGGGTCAGCCAGCGGGCGGGCCGGGAGAAGTACGTGCGCGCAGCCGCCTCGGCGCCGTAGGCCAGGTTCCCGTAGAAGACGGAGTTGAGGTACGTGGCGAGGATCCGCTCCTTCGACCACGCGCCGTCGAGCTTCATCGCGAGGCAGGCCTCCGTCACCTTCCGCTCGACCGTGCGTTCGTTCGAGATGTAGAGGTTCCGGACGAGCTGCTGCGTGATCGTCGAGCCGCCCTCGACCACACGGCCCGCCTTGACGTCGCGCCAGAGCGCGCGGGCGATGCCTTCGGCGTCGACGCCGCCGTGGTCGTAGAACCGCCGGTCCTCGATCGCGACCGTGGCCTTCGCGAGCCACGGGGAGATCTGTCCGAGCGGGACGACCTGCCGGTTCCGCTCGGCCGGGATGACCCCGAGGAGCGAGCTGTCGGCGGCGTAGACGAACGAGTTCTGACCGATCTTGATCTGTTTCAGGGCGGCGAGGTCGCAGCGGTCGTCGAAAGCGATGACCGCCGATCCCGCGGCAACGCCGGCTGCGGCGAGGAGCACTGCGAGGCCGACGAGAACGAGCGGCAGCTTCCGGGTCCGGCGCGGCTTGCGACGGCGGGCGCGCCGCTTCGGCACAGGCGCTCGCGTCGGGCGGGGACGCCTGGTGCTGCTCATGCGTCGATGGTAGCCACGGCTTCGACGACTTCCGGGCTCCGCGTCGAAGCCCTCTCCCCCGATCGCGGTATCGTCGCGCGATGCGCCGGCTTCGGGCAGCGTGGCCGGCGCTCGTCGTCTTCTTCTGGAGCAGGCTCGCGCTCTGGGCGCTCGCCGCGGGCACCGTGCTCCTCTTCGAGTCGGAGCTCAACCCGAGACGCGGTCCCTGGGACACGGATCGGCTCCACGAGCTCGGCGTCGCGGTCGACGTGTGGGCGCGCTGGGACAGCAACTGGTACCTCCTGATCGCCGAGTCCGGCTACGACTGGCCGTCCAGCACGCCCGCGTTCTTCCCGCTCTATCCGCTGCTCGTCGGCGGGCTCGGACGGGTGCTCGGAGGTCAGTTCCTGCTCGCGGGGCTCGTCGTCTCGCTCGTCGCGTGCGCAGTCGCGTTTGCGCTCCTGTACGGCCTTATCACGCGGCGTCTCGGGCGTCCCGACGCGAGGCGGACGGTTCTCTACCTCGCGCTCTTCCCGACCTCGTTCTTCCTCGGTGCGGTCTACGGCGAGTCCCTCTTCCTCGCGCTCGCAGTCGGGATGTTCGTGCTGGCCGAGCGCGGCCGGCTCGGCTGGGCTGCGACTCTCGCGGGTCTCGCGCTCCTCACCCGAGCCCAAGGCGTCGCGCTCCTGCCGGCGCTCGCACTCTTTGCGTGGCGCTCGCCTCGGCGGCCGCGCGAGCTCTGGCTCCTCGCGGTGCCGCTCGCGATGTTCCTCGCGTTCCCGCTCGCGCTCGAGCTCTGGATCGGGCACGGGCTCGCGTTCGTCGACGCGCAGCGGCTCTGGGAGCGCTCGGTCGCCGTGCTCGGGCCGCTCGGCGGGCTCGTCCAGGCGATCGGCGAGGGCGACGTCGTCGGGCCGGCGCTCGCCGTCGCGATGCTCGCGCTCGCGGTCGTCGCCTGGCGGCTGCTGGGCGCGGCGTACGGCTCCTACGCGATCCTCGCGCTCGCGATCCCGATGGCGCTTCCGTCCGAGCGGCTCGGCGGCCTCTACTCGTTCCCGCGCTTCGCGCTCGTCGCGTTTCCGTGCCTCGCCGCGCTGGCCGTCCTCGGTCGCGACCGTCGCGTGCACGTCGCCGTCGTCCTCGTTCTCGGCGCGGCGCTCGCGGTGTACGTGGTTCGATGGGCGCTGTGGTACTGGGTCGCCTGACGGAGGTTCCGCGAGGTCGGCTGCTCGGCTGGGCGATTCTCGTGGGCGCGCTCGCGCTCCTCTCGTACGCGTCCCGGCTCGCGGGTGAGGGCGATCCGCCCGACGACGTGCTCTACCGCTGGTCGACGGCGATCGGCGGGCTCGTCCAGTACGCGATCATCTTCGTGATCGTCCTCGCGCTCTCGCGGGGACTGGCGCCGGCGACGCTCGGCCTACAGCGCCCGGCCTCGTGGCTCGGGGCGGCCGGGAAGATCCTCGCAGCGCTCGTCGCGATCTGGATCGTCGGCTTCCTGCTCAACTTCGTGCTCGAGGCGGGGGAGGAGCAGGGGCTCGTCCCCGACGGCTGGGACTCGAGCCGTGCCGCGCCGTTCGTGGCCAACTTCGTCGTCGTCGCTCTCGTGGCGCCGATCGTCGAGGAGCTGACCTACCGCGGGCTCGGCTTCGCGGCCG
>Ga0190271_10001011_pt1 | contig 15470 bp, 8 predicted proteins | sample Popmic356T_FD_133747 | JGI IMG/M metagenome (GOLD analysis project Ga0190271, IMG submission 133747) | Populus adjacent soil microbial communities from riparian zone of Weber River, Utah, USA - 356 T | ecosystem: Environmental > Terrestrial > Soil > Riparian zone | place: USA: Utah | collected...
CTACAAGAGTCGCACCCAGGCCACCGCGGCATGCGCCGCGGGCCATGTGCGCGTCAACGGCGACAAAGCAAAGCCAGCTACGCGTGTGAGCATCGGAGACCGCGTCGTGGTGCGAGCGGGCGGTGTGGACCGCACGTTCGAGGTACGGGGGATCCTCACCAAGCGCGTAGGGGCCGAGGTCGCGCGTCAGGCATACATCGATCACACGCCGCCGCTCCCGCCGAAGGCCGAACGCGCGGCGCCCGTTGCCGTCCGGGATCGCGGCGCAGGGCGTCCCACCAAGCGCGAGCGCAGGCAGCTCGACAAGTTCCGCGGCCGCTAGTTTTTGGCGATGACCCCATGGAGCAACTCGCGGTAGCCCGCGCCGACTGCCTCGATCGAGTAGCGGTCCGAGGCAACTTTGGCGGCTTCCCCTAGGGTCCTGCGTTGCGCGGGATCCGCGGCCAGCTCGCCAATGGCCGCGGCCAGGGCGTCGGCATCACCCGCCGGCACCAAGACGCCGCTCACCGTGTGGGTTATCGCTTCGTTGAGCCCCGGAAGGTCGCTCGCGACCACCGCGAGCCCGGAACCCATGGCCTCGAGCATCGCCACGGGGAGGCCATCTTGGTCGCCGGACGCCGCTCGCTGGGAGGGGAACACAGCGATGTCGGCGCGTGCGTATGCCGAGTCGAGCTGCTCGCGCCCAAGCTGACCCGCAAACGTCACGCGCGTGCCGAACGGGGCAGCGGCCGCACGCAGGGCATCGCCTTCGGGTCCGTCGCCGACGATAGTGAGCGTTGCCTCTGGCACCGCGCGCAGGGCCGCGAGCAAAACGTCGAAGCCCTTCTTGGGTACCAGCCGACCCACCGCGAGGAGCCGCGCGGGACCGGCCGTCGGAGTGGGTACTACGGTCGAGAAGCGCGCCCCCATCGGCATCACGCGCACGTCCCGACCGCCAAGGTCGCCGACGCGCGCGGCCATGTCGGAGTTCATCACAGTGACGACCCGTGCCGCGGCCACAACTCGTCGCTTGAGCCACCGTCCAAGACCGGAATTGAGCGCGTACAAGTCTCCACCGAGGGTCGTGACGACCAGCGGAACTCGGCGCCCGAGCGCGCGAGTGGAGACTCCCGCGGGAACCAGCCAGTGGGCATGAATGACATCGGGACGGATCTCGCGAGTCACCCTTCGCACGGCACACCACTGCGACGCGATGAGGAGCGGCACTTGCACAATTGTCGACTTGCGGGAGCGCACGTTCTCGAGAATCGCGCCGTCCGCGACCGTTTCCCAGCGGCGCGGAAAGTAGCGGTGCCGGACCACGGTCAGGGGGCCGTCTAGTTCACGTTTCGCGCCGCCTGGCACGGCAGGTACCAGCACGGTCACATCGAAATCCGTGGCGAGCTGGAGGCACAGGTCCTGCACAAAGGCCGGGGTCCCGTCGCCCGCGTGGGCGGGGTACGTGGTCGCCACGACGAGCGCGCGCGGTCTGGCCATAGACTTCAATCCGATACGAGGGGCAGGACGAGTGAGCACAGTGTATGACGTGGCGGTCGTCGGCTCTCGCGGCTTCCTCGGCTCTGCGATCGCGGCCGAACTCGAGCGCCGCGAAGCGTTCGTTGGCCGCTTTACGAAGGACACGCCGTTCGACGGCGGCGCCGCCACCGTGGTGTGGGCCACCGGGCGCGTGACGCCAGCTGATCCGACGCACGGTGCGGAGGCGATCGACGACATCGAGCGAATGCTCCAGGCTGCCAGCCGCGCCACCGAACCCCCGCACGTAGTGCTCCTCAGCTCTGGTGGGGCCGTCTACGGGCGACCGGCCTCAGCCCCATTCACGGAGACGGACCCACCGAGCCCGGCCAATGACTACGGACGCATAAAGCTTACGGAGGAGCGGCTGCTCGCAGACTCTGGCTTGCCGCACACAGTTCTGCGCATTGCGAACCCATACGGTCCAGCGCAAGTCGCCAGGGCCGCGGGTTCTGTGGGGGGCCAGGGAGTTGTCGGGTACTGGCTCGCTGCGATCCTCGCGGCTGCGCCCGTGACGATCTTCGGTGACGGGTCCGCTGTTCGCGATTACGTCTACGTCGATGACACCGCGGCCGCCGTGGCCGCCACGGTGGAGCGCAGGCCTACGGGCGTGATCAACATCGGATCCGGCGTGGGCACGAGTCTCGCGGAACTGCTCAACGTGGTCACCGCTACGGTCGCTCCGCAACCCGTCGACGTGCGGCGAGAGCCTCCGCGAGGCGTCGACCCCGCCGCCGCATGGCTCGACGTGCGGCGAGCACGCGACGTGCTCGGCTGGAGCGCCACTACCACGCTCTCCGAGGGCATCGCCGCGACGTGGGCTGCGGTGGGCGCTTGAAGACGCTGCTGCGCTGGGGTTTCCTCGCGATCGCGATCATCCTGCTCGCGTGGGCGATCATCGCGTCGTGGGACGAGATCGCCGCCGCACTCCGCGAGCTCACGTGGGGAGCGATCATCGGGGCAGGGCTCGCGGCGACCATCGCGCTCGGGGTGAACGCGCTGTCCTGGCGCGAGGTGATGGTGAGCGTTGGGCTCACGGCGAGCGCCCCGTCGGCCCTCAGGGTCTTTTTGCTGAGCCAAGTGGGCAAATACGTGCCCGGATCCGTGTGGCCGGTGCTCGCGCAGGCAGAGTTCGCGCGCGATCACGGCGTCTCGCGCGCCAAGGCGATGACGGGCTCGATCGTCGCGATGATCGTTGGCGTCGTTACTGCGGCAGTCGTCGGCTTGGTTGGCGCGGCCGTGACGGTGCCCGACGCTGTTGCCACCTATTGGTGGATCGTTCCGGTGGCCGTGGCTCTCGTCGCGCTGCTCACGCCTCCCGTTCTGCGCAGGGTCGTGGCACTCGCGTTTCGCGTGACGAAGCGGACGGAGGAGCCCGCGGAGATCTCTGGCGGGGCGCTCGCGGCGTCTGCGGCGTGGTCCGTGCTCATGTGGCTCTTGCTGGGCCTTCAGGCGTGGCTGTTGTTGCGAGAGCTTGCACCAGGCCCGGACTCGACGTACATCCTCGCTACTGGGGCGTTCGCACTCGCGTGGCTCGTGGGGTTCCTTGTAGTGATCGCGCCTGCGGGGGTGGGCGCGCGCGAGGCCGCGCTCGTGTTCCTGCTCGGATCCGTCGCGACCGGACCGCAGGCGCTGTCGCTCGCGCTCGTGAGCCGATTCCTGATGACCGCGGCGGACGCGATCGGGTTTGGAGTCGGGGTCGCTATTGGACGCGGTCGACCGGCGACAGCGCCGGACCGTAACGCTGCACCTTGAGGCGCTCGAGCTGATCCTCCATGAGGATGCGGTTCGTCTTGAGGAGGTCGCTCAGGACGCCGAGCGCCACTGCCAGCAGGGCGCCGGAGATGAGCGCGCCGCCCAGGATGAGGGACTGAATGTGGTTGCCGTCGTCGCCCATGGCGCGGACGACCGCGAACCGGATGAACGGGATCAGGCCGAGAATTCCAAAGGTGAGCGCGAGCGCGCGGAAGACCGACCACGGCTTGAACATGATGTACGAGCGCAGGATCGCCTGGCCCGACTTCGCCATGTGCTCGAAGACGTTCTTGAAGAGACGTGACTCTCGCGTCTTTGGATTGGTCGTGATGGGCACGGACTCGATCGCGAGGCGCTTGTTGCCGGCCTGAATGATCGTCTCCATGCAGTACGAGAACTGCGTGACGATGTTGAGGCGATAGAGCGAATACCTGCTGTACGCGCGAAAGCCGGACGCAGCGTCGGGCAATTGTGTGCCCGCCGCGCGAGTGACGACGAAGCTGCCAAACCGCTGCATCGTCTTCTTGAAGATCGAGAAGTGCTCGATCGACTGGGTCTGTCGGTCGCCGATGACGATGTCCGCGCGGCCCGCGAGGATCGGTGCAACGAGGTCGCCGATGCGATCCTGCGGGTACTGGTTGTCGCCATCGGTGTTGACGACGATGTCCGCGCCGTGGGCGAGTGCGTACTCGACGCCGTCAGCGAAGGACCGCGCGAGGCCCATGGTGCGCGTGTGCTTCACGATGTGGGTGATGCCGTGCTCGCGCGCGACCTCGGCCGTGCGGTCGGTCGAGCCGTCGTCGATGATGACGATGTCGATCTCGTCGACGCCGTCGATGTGGGTGGGAATGGTGCTCAGTACGAGGGGCAACGTCGCTTCTTCGTTGAGACACGGAATCTGGATGACGACCTTCACGTGCCCAGGGTAGCCGTGCGTGCTGTGTGTCAGCGGCGGCGCTGTTGCTGAATGGGTCCTGAGGGCGACGAAGCGGCAATTTGGGCACCCTCAAGACCCATTCGGGACGCGAGTGCGCGGCGCGGCTGTGACGCCAGCAGCTAGATCTTGGCCTGGCCAGAGATGAGCCACCGGCCGGCGGCGGCGCCGATGCCCGCCGCGGGTGCCACGACGGTGCCGAGACCAACGAGATTGCCGATGAAGTAACCGACGATGAGGCCGAGCACCGCGAACGCCATCACGTGCAGACCTTGGTTGGAATTGGTTCGCAGCATGAAGCCGAGGCCCCACGCGAGCACGGGGCCAACGAGCAGGAACACGCCAAAGATCAGGCCCAGAAGGAAGATGCCGCCCTTCGCGACAGAGCCCGCGTCGTTGAGCTCGTCAAATCCCGGACCCGTGATGAGCGTGAGGAACAGCACCACCGACGTCACCACCGCGCCGATCGCGCAGCCGAGGAAGATAGACCACGCGCTGAACCGCACCGTCCATGTGGCGCGAACCTTGCCGGTCGCCGGATCCCATTGAGCCATGAGGCAAGGGTATCTGGGCGCTGGGTGGGCGCGGCAACCAGCGCGGTCCTAGCATCGACGAGAGGGGGCACCTCAAGAGCAACAATGAAGTCCGCTTGCCTCCCAGTCGGAAGAATCTGGCGAATTCTGGTTCAGGATCGTCGCCACAAACGGCAATGTTCTCGCGAGCAGTCAGCAGTACTCGGACAAGCGTTCGGCCATTTCCGCCATCGAGTCGATCCAACAGAACGCGGCCGAGGCGACCATCGTCGACGAGACGTGACGCGCCGCGACTGCGCCGCACCCTGGCGATGGGCCACAATGGGCGCGTGACTGCGTTCGCTGACCGCCACATTGGCCCCGACGACTTAGGCATCAATGCGATGCTCGCCGCCGTCGGCTATCCCTCGCTTGCCGCCCTCGTGGAGGCCGCGGTTCCCGCTGCCATTCGCCAGGATGACGTGCTCGTCTTGCCGCCAGCGCGCGACGAACACGAGACCCTCTCCGCGCTTCAGAAGTTTGCGCAGCGCAACAAGGTGCAGGTATCCATGATCGGCCAGGGCTATCACGACACCGTGACGCCCATGGTGATTCGCCGCAACGTCCTCGAGAATCCCGCCTGGTACACGGCCTATACGCCGTATCAGGCCGAGATCTCGCAGGGTCGCCTCGAGGCGATGCTGAACTTCCAGACGATGGTGAGCGACCTCACCGCGCTGCCTGTCGCCGGTGCGTCGCTGCTCGACGAGGCAACCGCAGTCGGCGAGGCCGTTCTGCTCATGCGCCGCGCGGTCTCGGGCAAGGAGGGCGGTGTCATCATCCTCGACGCCGAGTGCCTTCCCCAAACCATCGACGTCGTCACCGCGCAGGCGGAGGCGATCGGCTTGCCGCTTCGCGTCGAGGAGCTGTCCGACGGCTGGGTTGCGCCCGCGGACCTCGTTGGCCTTGTCATTCAGCAGCCTGGCAACAGCGGACTTGTGCGCGAGATCGGCGGATTCATCGACGCCGCGCATGCAGCGGGCGGGCTCGCGACGGTCGCGGCGGACATCCTCTCTCTGTGCGTCATCAAGGCGCCTGGCGAGCTTGGTGCGGACATCGCGGTGGGCTCAACGCAGCGCTTTGGCGTGCCCTTGTTCTTTGGCGGGCCGCACGCCGCATACATCTCCGTGCGCGAAGGGCTCGAGCGTCAGCTTCCTGGGCGCCTCGTCGGCGTCTCCGTTGACGCCGCGGGCAACCCCGCGCTGCGGCTTGCCCTGCAGACCCGCGAGCAGCACATCCGCAGGGACAAGGCGACATCGAACATCTGCACGGCGCAGGCGCTGCTCGCGATCATCGCGGGCTTCTACGCGATGTATCACGGCCCCGACGGCCTGCGCGAGATCGCGCTCAAGGTGCACAGGATGGCCGCGACCCTCGCCGACGCGCTGCGCGCCCGTGGCGCCACGGTGCGCCACGAGGCTTTTTTCGACACGGTGGTGCTCGACGTTCCCCGCGGGGCCGAGTCCGTTGTGCGCCGCGCCGCGGAGCAGGGCATCAACATCCGGAAGCTCACCGAGGACTCAGTCGCGATCACGTGCGACGAGCTCACGACGCTCGACATCCTCACGAAGCTCGTGGCCGCCGTGCTTGGCCACCCGCACGAGCGTCCCGTCTATGGCGGGCCCTCGGTGACAATTCCGCGCGACCTGCGCAGAACGTCGGACTATCTCACCCACCCCATCTGGACAAAGTACCGCTCTGAGACCTCGCTCATGAGGTACATGCGGCGCCTCGCGGACCGCGACCTCGCGCTCGACCGCACGATGATCCCGCTCGGTTCGTGCACCATGAAGCTCAACTCCGCCGTCGAGATGGCACCCGTGAGTTGGCCCGGCTTCGCGAACATCCACCCCTTCGCCCCGAGCGACCAGACCGCCGGCTACCGCGAGATGATCGCGCAGCTAGAGGCCTGGCTCGCCGACATCACTGGCTACGCGGCGGTCGCCGTGCAGCCAAACTCCGGAGCGCGTGGAGAGTACGCGGGCCTTCTCGCGATCCACGCGTACCACCGCTCGCAGGGGCAGAACGAGCGCGACATCTGCCTTATCCCCGCCTCCGCACACGGCACAAACGCGGCGTCCGCGGTGCTCGCGGGGCTGCGCGTCGTTGTTGTCGCGACCGGCGCCGACGGTGAGATCGACATGAGCGACCTGCAGGCTAAGCTCGCCGCGAACGAGGGCAAGATCAGCTGCATCATGCTCACGTACCCCTCGACCCACGGCGTCTACGAGAGCCACGTTGGCGAGGTGTGTGCCGCCGTCCACGACGCGGGCGGCCAGGTCTACATCGACGGTGCAAACCTCAACGCGCTCGTGGGGCTCGCCAAGCCGGGCCACTTTGGCGGCGACGTCTCGCACCTCAACCTGCACAAGACCTTCTGCATCCCGCACGGCGGAGGCGGCCCCGGCGTGGGGCCCGTTGCGGTCGCCGAGCACCTCATCCCGTTCCTTCCGCGCCTCGCGAGCCCCATCCAGACCCCCGAGGAGCTCGTGCGCCAGGGCGCGCCGGTGAGCGCCGCGCCATATGGGTCCGCGGGCATCCTCGCGATCTCGTGGGCATACATCGCGCTCATGGGGCACGAGGGGTTGACCCGCGCGACGTCCACCGCGGTGCTCGCCGCCAACTACGTGGCCGCGCGCCTCAACGACGCCTTCCCAGTGCTGTACCGCGGCCCCGCGGGTCTCGTCGCCCACGAGTGCATCCTCGATGTCCGGCCACTCACGAAGGCCACGGGTGTCACGGCCGAGGACATCGCCAAGCGCCTCATCGACTTCGGCATCCACGCCCCCACCATGTCATTCCCCGTCGCGGGCACCCTCATGGTCGAGCCCACGGAGAGCGAGGACCTCGCGGAGGTCGATCGCTTCATCGAGGCGATGCTCGTGATCCGCGAGGAGATCGCCGCGATTGAGCGCGGCGAGGTCGCCGTCGAGGCTTCGGTGCTGCGCGCCGCGCCCCACACCGCGGAGGCCGTGATCACCGACGATTGGGACCACGCATACTCTCGCGAGCAGGCGGCATTCCCCGTGGCCGGGTTGCGCAAGGACAAGTACTTCAGCCCCGTGCGGCGCATCGACAATGCGTTCGGCGACCGCAACCTCGTGTGCGCGTGCCCGCCGCTCGATGAATACGAAGGCTAGGCACGCCTCGCCGCGCTCAAAAATGGGCGTGTGAAGGTTGCCACACCTGGGGTTACGCCTGAATAGCGCTCGGTTAGGCTAGGCGCCCTAGCGCGACCGTCGCTCAGGCCGTCGGGTCCTGGGTGCGAGGGAGGACCGTGGCCGCACGACGTCAGACCCTTAACCCCCCAACCCTGCCGGGCTACTCGTATGTACGCCCGCTCGGTTCCGGGGGTTTCGCTGACGTGTTCCTGTACCAGCAGAACATGCCGCGCAGGGTCGTCGCCGTCAAGGTCCTTCTCACGCCGGTTGACCGTGAAACGGCCACCCGAGCGCTCGCGGCAGAGGCCGATGTCATGGCCGGTTTGAGCGCGCACCCCGCGATCCTGACGGTCTACGAGGCGTCGGTGGCGCCCGACGGTCGCCCGTACCTCGTAATGGAGTACTGCCCAAGCTCGATGGCGGTGCGCTACCGCAACGAGCGGATCCCCATCGAGGAGGTGCTGTCCGTAGGCATCAAGATCGCCGCCGCGATCGAGTCTGCGCACCAGGTTGGCATGCTCCATCGCGACATCAAGCCGTCAAACATCCTCGTGACGAGCTTTGGCCACCCCGTGCTGAGCGACTTCGGTGTCGCCACGGCAAATGCGGGCGGCGAGGAGGACATGATCGCCATGTCGCCGCCGTGGAGCGCACCGGAAGTCGTCGACCGCCGCAGCTCGGGAACCATCGCGAGCGAGGTGTGGGCGCTCACGGCGACCGTGTACACCCTCGCTGCCGGCCGCGCGCCGTTCGACCTTCCAGGCGGCCGACGCTCTGACGAGCAGTTGCGCGCGCGCATCATTCGCGCAAAGTACGTCCCCACGGGCCGCGAGGACGCCCCAGCGTCGTTCGAGTGGGCGCTCGAGGCGGGCTTGCGCCGTCTCCCTGCGGATCGCTACCACTCTGCCCGCGAGTTCGGCGAGGCGCTGCAGGGTGTGCAGCGAGATCTCGGAGTGCCGGTGACGCCCCTTGAGTTGCCAGGCGCAGAGTGGGCTCTTCCGACAGCCGGCGACGGCGAGGACGACGGGCCCAAACGCACCACCGTTGCCGTCGAGTCGAAGCGTCACCGCACGTCCGACGGTGAGGCACACGCTCGCCGCACGCGCACAGGGACGCACAGCCAGGTCACATCCCGAGCCGTTCCCGTTGGCCGGCGCATCATGATCGGCAGCATCATCGCTGGTGCGGCGCTCATTGGGATCATTGTCACCGCGCTTCTCGTGTTGGGTCGCTAGATGAGCACCCCCGAAGACACGACGACGCGCGCCGTCCCGCTTGCTAGGCAGCGCGGTCGCTGGCTGCGTCGCGTCGGCATCCTCGCGCTCGCGGCAATCGTCGTCACGGGCGCGGCGCTCGCTCCCGGCTTCGACGAGCGCGAGGTCACCCCAGACGACCCGTCTGTGTGGGCGCTGCAGTCCGTTGACGGCCAGCGGTTCGCGCGCATCAACACGATGATCGGCGAGGTCGACACCGTCAAGAATGCCACCAACCCCACAGACATCGCACAGTCTGGACAGTCTTTGCTCGTGTACTCGGACAACCTCGGCTCCGTGACCCTCGTTGACACCGCGAGGCCGACCGACATCGATGGCGAGAATGCGCAGTCAACCGTCGCGACGCCGTCTGGAACCGATGCGGTTGCCCACGCCGGCGACTTCGTCGCGTACCTCACGGATACGGGCCGCGTGATGGCCGGCCGCATTTCCGACGGGTCGGCCGTGTCGCCCGCATTGTTCGACCCTTTCGCGAGCGTGACTGTCGAGGAGGGCGAGGAGCGACCTGAGTTCCGCGCGAGCGCTGTCACCGTCGCCGCCGACGGCAGCCTCGCCGCGTACTCCGCGGAACAGGGAGCGGTGCTCCTCGCGAATGTCGTCACCGGGCTCATCGAGGGCACGGACACCGTGACGAACGGGCCGGATGGCGGTGAGCTCGCCATGACCTGGGTTGGCGACACGTGGCTGTTGTTCGATGCCCTGAACGGCGATTTGTGGCGCCGTGGCGGCGAAGGGCCGGTAGACACCGGGGCGGAGGCTAGCGCACAGCTCCAGCAACCGGGCCCCGCAGCCGGCTCGGTGCTCATTGCCGACGAGTTTGGAATCGTCGAGGCTCCGGTCGGGGACGGTAGCGCTGCGCGAATATTCGGTTCGACTGACACCGGACTCGGCGAGCCAGCTGCTCCGGCACCGATGCCTGGCTCAAGCTCCCTCGTTGCGGCATGGCTCCCCGCCGGCGCCGGGACCGGCACGCTGTGGACGTCCGAGGGAACGACGATTGCCCTCTCATACGGTGGGTTGACGCTTGCTGATGAGCGCGAGCCGGAGCTGCGGTCAAACGGCAGCCGTCTGATACTCAACGAGTCTCGCTCCGGCTGGGTGTGGAGCGTGCCGTCTGGCGAGCTCGTCGAGTCGTCGCAAAGGTGGGATCAGGAGGAGGACCTCCCGACCACCGAGGACGACGAGGAGGTCGCTTCCGAGGTCACAGACCCGCGCGCGCCCGTGGCCGCCGACGACGAGTTCGGCGTTCGTGCAGGGCGCCAGGTGACGCTGCCCGCGCTGCTGAACGATCACGATGCGAACAAGGACGTCCTGACGATCCGTCACGATGCGCTCGGCGCTCTGGAACCCAGCTTCGGCACGCTGGCGATCGCCGACGACGACCAGTCGCTCGTCGTGACGGTGGCGCCGGGTGCCACGGGATCCGCGACCTTCACCTACGTGATCACCGACGGCACGAGCGGCGACGGGCTGTTCTCCGAGCCCGCGACAGTCACGCTCACTGTCAAGGATCTCTCCATCAACACTGCTCCCGAGTGGTGCGGCGTCGATGGGTGTCTCGCCGATTGGCCCAATCCCCAGGTGAACCCCGGGGGCACCGTGTTTGCCGAGGTGCTCACAGGGTGGGTGGACCCGGAGGGCGATCCCGTGTACCTCGCGGGAGCTCGCACATCGTCCACCGCGGGCGTCGTCGCGGGATCCCCCAAGGGGCGGGTGGTCTTCCAACACACCGACGCCAACGCTACGGAGACGGGGACGGTGCCCATCGCCGTCACCGTGTCCGATCCGTGGGGCGCCACAGCGGACAAGACGCTCACAGTGTCGGTGCTCGGCGCGCCGGTATTGCGCGCGTCAGATGTATCCACGACCGTCACGGCTGGCGTGACCGCGACAGTCGAGGTCGCTAGGCACGTGACAGGGGCGGTGGGTCCGTTGCAGGTGTCGGAGGCTTCGCTCGCTCCCGGAGCCGACGCGACGGTTGCGGTTGCTCAGGGCGTCATCGGCTTCACGTTCAACTCGGCGCAACCGGGCTCGTACGTCGTCGGATTCAAGGTTTCCGACGGAGTGTCCGAGGCTCGCGGAGTCGCTCGCGTCACCGTGATCGCCCCCGAGGCCGAACGCATCACGACGGTGCCGGTCACCGCTTTTGTTCGCGCAAAAGAGGACGCGACCGTGGATGTCCTCAATGCGATCTCAAATCCCGGCGGTCGGGTGCTGCTCATCTCGAGCGTCAGCATCGAGCCCGAGAAAGAGTCGCAACTCAGCGCGGACATCGTGGGATTCTCTGCTCTGAGGCTCAGCGGGGACACGGCAAACTCTCAGCCCGGGTTGCTCGGAGTCGTCACGTATACCGTCTCTGACGGCACGGGTCGGCCGGAGATGACCGCGACGGGCGAGGTCACCGTCGTGTTGCTCGGAAGCGAGGTGCCGACAACACCCCTCGCGGTCGATGACGCGCTCACGGTGCGCGTAGGGACCCAGGCCGACGTCTCTGTGCTCGCCAACGACTTTGGGCCGACGGGCAGCGTCGTGGCGCTCGATCCCGACTCCGTAAGGGTGCCGGAGGGCGGCGGACTCGCGTTCGGTGCCGGGCCTCTGGTTCGCTACCTCGCGCCCTCTACCCCTGGTACCTACGTAATCGACTATTCGACGTACGTACTCGGCTATCCCGCCCAGCGCGACTCCGCGCGACTCATCGTGACGGTGCTCGATGCCCCCACCAACGCTCCTCCCACGCCGCGGAACCTCACGGGTCGGGTTGCTTCGGGAGAGACCGTTCAGCTCGCCTTCGATGGCACTGGATTGGACCCGGATGGAGACAAGGTCTCGCTGCAACGGGTCGAGTCCCAGCCGGCCTCGGGCATTGCATCGGTCGCCGCGGACGGCCAGTCGATCCTGTACGCGTCAACGCCAGGCTTCTCCGGTCAGGTGAGCTTCACCTATTCGGTTGTCGATGCGCGCGGCCAGACCGCGACGGGTACCGCGACGGTGGGAGTCATCGCCATCGAACTTGAGGCGCGGCCCGTCACCTATGCCGACTACGTGCAGGCGCAGGTGGGCGTGGGCCGAACCGTGGTGATCGTTCCCACAGCGAACGACATCGACCTTGCGGGAGGCACGCTCTCACTGGTCGACCTGTCACCCGACGCGCCTCTGGCCTCTGACGAGTACCGCGAACTCGCGGACCGCGTCCTCTCGTTGGTCGACGGGACCGTAACACTGAGCGTCGGCGATGTGCCAGGTACTTACTCGTTCCTCTATACGGTGCGCAACGACAGCGGATCGACGACGGTTGGACGCATCATCCTCAAGGCGGTGCGCGAGCCCGTTGCTGATGTGCCGATCATCTCGGACACCGCCCTCGCCCTCGACACCCGCGAATCGCTGCCAGCGGGCGTCGATGTGCTCACGGGCAAGGTGTCGTGGGCGTCTGGTGACCCTGCGGGTCTCACGCTGTCGCTGTGGGGGCGCCAGCCGGGCCTCGCTGTGAACGGCTGGACCATCGCGGGTCCCTCCACGGACGACGCGCGCATCATCCCGTTCTCCGTGTCTGGGGAGAACTTCGCCGGCGAGATTGTCACAAGCTATGGCTTCCTACGGGTTCCCGGCCTCGACGAGTCTCGACTCGCAGTCAAGGAAACGTTCGTGGGGCCGCAGGTTGTCGAGGGCGAGTCCGTGACCTTCGACCTGCGTGACGTCGTTGCTGTGCCGCCGGAAGCGGAACTCCTCGTCAACGGCAATGACGTGGAAGCGTCGGGCGTTCGCAAGGGCTCTACGTGCGAACTCGTCAGCGACACCACGCTCAGATACACCGCGTCAGAGGGCGCGCCATATACGGACATGTGCCGCGTAGGCGCGAAGGTTGCGGATCAGGACCGCTTTACCCTCGTCCCGGTGCCGATCACGATCATTCCGAAGATCCCAGCGCCCATCCTGCGCGCGGCGTCGATCGAGCTCTCACCAGGAGCGACAATGACATTCGACCTGGCCGGCATGGTCACGTGGCCTCGCGGAGCGGCCGCGCGAGCTGTCGACATCGCCCTCACGTACTCGGGGCAACAGTTCGATGTGACGCGTGCCGGTGATGTCCTCACCATCACGGGGGAGGACCGCGCGATCCCAGGCAATGTCGACGGCGCGACCGTCTCCCTCACCTCAGATCCCGACGTGCCCGCTGTGTCGCTCAGCTTCACGGTTGGGCCCGTGCCCTCGGTGCTTCCAAAGGGCGGCACGGTTGTTCGCCAGTGCTCGCAGGCTACTGGATCCTCATGTGTGATCGGCGTGATTGGCGCCCCCGGCGAGGTGAACCCATTCCCGGGCACACCGCTCGTACTCACCTCGGTGTCGTCCGACGCAAACTGCACGAGCGTCGCCTTCAGCGTCAGCTCGACCACGGCGATTCTCGCCTCGTGGACCCAGGACGCCGCCGGTGCCACCTGCAACGCGACCTACACCGTGAGGGACGCCCAAGGTCGCCTGAGTGCTGGCGACAGGGCTGGCACCATCTCGCTCGACCTCCAAGGGTTCCCTGCCGCGCCGGCCGAGGTGCGTCAGGTCGCGTTCGCGGACGGCAGCGCGACCCTTCAGGTGAGCCCCAGTTCCGGCGTCTCATACCCGTCGATCACGGGCTACGCAATCTACGACGGCGCAACAAAGGTTGCGACGTGCGGATCCGACGGATCGTGCCCCGCGATCACCGGTCTCGACAACGGCGTGAAGGTCACATACACCGCGAAGGCGATCAACGGCGTCGGCGAGTCCCGCGGATCCGCGAACGCCGTCGCGTGGGCGTACGCGCCGCCCACAGCACCGACCAACATTACGTGGGTTCCCACGAGGGCCACTGGGGGCGACGGAAAGCGTATCGACATCGAGTTCGACGTTACAGACGCGACGACGCGCGAGGTCCGCATCACCAGTCCCAGCGGTGAGACCCAAGTGGTGCCGATCGCGAGTCGCGGGCACAAGTCGGTAGGCGCCTACTACACCGGATCGAATAGCGCCGAGCTCATTACGCTTACGCCCGTCACCAGCCTCGAGCTTCCGCCGCTCGACGGCGCGCATGAGCTCGGCGCCGAGGCCTCGTTCCTCGCGAACGGTGTTGGCAAGCCGACCATCACCGACATCGCTCCAACTGTCGACGACTCAGGGACCTCTGCGTCCATCGCGGTGAGCGTCACATCTGGTGGTGCGGGCTCCACGACGTGGGTGGGCATCGATGCCTCGGGCTCGTGTGAGGGCATGGTGCAGGCAACAGGCGGCACCGCGGATGTCGTCGCGACGCTCACACCCAATGTGGAGAACCGCGTCACGCTGTGCGCGGAGAGCCGCGTCGACTCCACGGTCTTCGCGTCCGCAGACACCAAGTCGGTCACCGTGAACCCTTGGGTTGACCCCGGCGCTCCGGTCGTGACGCGCGGGTACCGCGTCGACACCGCGTGTACCGGCGACGGCATGGCTTGCTCCACGGGAGTTGCCGCCCCTGAAATTGACATGACGGGCCTGCCCGTAACCGCCGTGGTGGGCTTCCGTTTCAACGGTGCATCGGCCACAACAAACTTCTCCACCATGCCAATTGGAGATCCCGTGACCGTCACCTCGCGACTGTGCATCGCGTTCGGCGGCGGCACCACCCAGTGCTCCGCGGTCAACGCCCCGGTGCCGTCGGAGCCCGGCTACGCCGAGTACCGCACGGCCGTGATTGTGACGCCGTGCGTGGTAGGCGAGGCGCCGGCGGTGGCGGTCAGCGGCGCGGCCAAGGACTGGTCAGAGGATTGGACCCTGCTCGACGAGAACGGCGACTCCACCAATGACTTTGCGCTAATGCGCACCGCTCAGGTGACTGTGAAGTTCAAGGCGGCTCTGCAAGGCATCGCAGACTGGACCTCGGACACGACAACCTGCAGCGGGGTTCCGGACCCCGATCCCGAGCCGAGCGTCTCACCTACACCATGAAAACGGCCGATGACTGTAATGAGGAGAGCCAATGACCGTTACCGATGAGCAGACCCAGTGGTTTGCAGAGACCTTCCGGTCCCTGTGCGACAACGTCGAGTTTGCCGTGCTCGGCAAGCGCCACGTGGTGGAGCTTGCCTTCACAGCCATGCTGGCGGAGGGCCACCTGCTCCTTGAGGACGTACCCGGCACCGGCAAGACCTCGCTCGCGCGCGCGATGGCGCAGACGGTCCGTGGCACGAGCACAAGGATCCAGTTCACGCCTGACCTCCTCCCTGGCGACGTGACCGGCATCACGATCTTTGAC
>Ga0190271_10001012_pt1 | contig 15469 bp, 14 predicted proteins | sample Popmic356T_FD_133747 | JGI IMG/M metagenome (GOLD analysis project Ga0190271, IMG submission 133747) | Populus adjacent soil microbial communities from riparian zone of Weber River, Utah, USA - 356 T | ecosystem: Environmental > Terrestrial > Soil > Riparian zone | place: USA: Utah | collected...
AAAGGAGATCGTGTAACTGTCGATCTCGACGTTCTGCTGCTTGGCCAGAACGGTGATGAGGCTCGAGTCGAGGCCACCACTGAGGAAGGTCGATACCGGAACGTCCGCCACCAGATGGGCAGCTACCGAATCCTCCATGACCTGACCCAAACGAGAGTGGTCAAACCTGTCCAGCCGGCCGGCCTCGCGGGCGGCGGCGGCTGCTGAGATCGGGTCCCAATATCGGTGCACCCGGTGCTGACCGTCGGGACCGATCTCCAACCAAGTGCCCGGTGCCAGCTTCTTGGTCCCCTCGAACATGCAATGACTCTCGGGAACCCACGAATACATCACGGATGCGACGAGCGCGGTCTCGTCTACCCGGACTTCGCCCATCATCGGTCGCAGCGCCTTCAACTCCGAGGCGAAAGCCAGCCTGCCGTGTCGAGCCTGATAGAAGAGCGGCTTTATGCCGAAATGGTCACGGGCCAGAACCAGTTTGCGGGTGCCGGTGTCGTAGAGCGCAAAGGCGAACATTCCACGGAGGCGATCGAGACATGCGGGTCCCCAATGGCGCCAGGCCTCGAGCAAGACCTCGGAATCGGAGGAGGTTCGAAACGTGGCCCCGCGGGACGAGAGCTCGCTCTGCAGCTGGCGGTAGTTGTAGATCTCGCCGTTGTAGATGAGGACCAAACCATCCTTTTCGAACGGCTGATTGGCCGCGCTGGAGAGGTCGATGATCGACAGCCGTCGATGGCACAGCCACACCCGTGGGCTCTGGTCCCCGCCGTTCCAGTGCCCGGCGGCATCAGGACCGCGGTGTGCAATGGCCAGCGACACGGCCTCCTGGACACCGGCATCCAAAGGCAAGTTGTAAGTGCCAGCAATGCCGCACATTGAACGTCCCACTCCCCTACGCAGTAAGCGATTCTACGCCCGGGAGCCCGGATACCAGATGAGCTGGCTGACCCAGATTGGGGAGGGGCGCCCTGGCTCCTGAGTCGGGCAGGTCTTCTAACCTCCCCAACTGTCGACCACGAGCAACGCCTACGCCACAAACTCCCAGCCGGGATCGTCGACGCTGCTTTGTCGTCGCTGGGTACGTTCGCGGCAGGGCTGGCCGCGGTGCGGTGGCTCGAACCTGCCGAGCTCGGAACCTACTCGGTCATCTTCTCTGCCTTCCTGGTCAGCAGTCTGTTACCCACCGAGATCACCTACACGCCGATTCAGGTCTCGATGATCAGGCTCGACGTGCATCAGCGCATGGGCGGCATTGTTCACTCGTTGGCGAGCGGGATCCCACCCGCGCTGCTCGGTTGCTCTTTCATCCTTGTGGCCGCGGGGATCATTTGGTGGCGATCCGATCCGACCGCGGTGATCGAGCTGGCCATAACCGGGGTCGGACTGGCTGTGATCTCCCCGATGCAAGACCATCTCCGGAGGGGCTTCCATATCGCCGAGAGGTCCTGGGGAGCGGCGTTGATGTCGGGATCGCAGTTGGTGGCGGTCGTCGGTGCCCTTCTCGTCATGATTTCGCTGGGCATAGCGCCGGCGTGGGCGCCATTGGGAAGTTTGGTGGTCGCAAACATCGTCTCGCTCGGATTCGGTCTGGCGCTGTCAAGACCGGCATGGCGCGTCATGCCGACTGCCCCGGTGGTGACGGTCTCCGGGCGCTGGTTGGCGGCCTCCTCTATCTCCGCCTACGGCGGGACACTGGTGGCATCGGTTGTGATGACGCTCGTGGCTGGACCAGAGATCGTTGGGTTCGCTGAGGCTGCTCGGGTAGCCGCCCAACCGGTTCTGGTCGTCACGACAGGCGTCGCGGCCGCGCTGGCCTCGAGACATCTCCGAGCCGCGGCCTCGGTGGATCGGGCCGCGGCGATCTCTGTCAATAGGTCCTTCTTCCTTGTGATTGCAATCGCCGGGATCAGCTATCTCTTCTTTGCCGGGTTCGCGTGGAGCTTCAACCCACTATTTGCACTGATCCCCACCGCCTATGACATTGCATTCCTCATCCCCGTCACCATTCTCTCCAACCTGGTGCTCAGCCTCACGTCCCCGATTCGCGATCAGTTGATCGCGTCGAACATGGAAGTGCCGATGGCGAAAATCGATTTCGCCTCGCTGGCGATCCCCACCGTCGTCGCGGCCACTGCCGGCTTGACGGGTGCCTTTGCCCGGCCACTCGGGATCATCGGGCAGAACGTCTTTCGAACTCTCCGCTATCGGTCGATATGGCGAACGGCGTTCGCCGCGGTCTCAAAATAGTTTGAGATAGACCGAGAACCCGAGACGGACGGCCAGCCATTTCCAGGAGAACGAGACCGTCTCGAACTCAGGGGACTCGAACAAGCCCATGATCCGCCGAGCCGAATCGTTGTCACCGGACCTAATGGACCTGTAGGTGCCGCCGAGAACGAATTGATGCATGTGCCGGCTGCGGCATTGTTCGATCTCGCTCGGTGTCAGAACACCAGAACCCTCAACCGTCTTGAACACGTCGTTGAGACGAGACAATGTGTCTTCGTTGAACATCCCGGTGGTGGTGGCCGAGGGGTGCACCGTGTAGGCCGAGATGACCGCGGTTTCGGTCGTGGCCCCGAAGGCCCCAAACAATCTTGCGTTCATCGCAAAGTCAATCGCCGCGCCGGCCTGAGCCTCGAAGCCCCCTGAAGCTGCATAGCCCTTGGCGCTGACGACGAGCCCGGGCACTCTGACATAAGACGAGCTCGACAACAGCGCCTTCAAGGCCCGGCGAGGTTCCATTCGTCGCCGCACCCGATGGCGCTCCGTCTTCATGGGCTTTCCGTCCAGGTCCACGATCCTGACGCCAAACACCCTGACGTCGTCAGGCGAGTGTTCGCTGAGGCTGTTCAGAGTGGCCTGTAGCCCGTCCTCCAGGAGAAAGTCGTCATCATGGACAAAGAGGAGGTATTCGCCACGGGCTCGCTCGATCAGCAGGTTGTGATTGACGTACATCGAAACCGGGGGAACGTTCTGCTCATAGGCGATGAGAGCGCCCTGCCGGTTCAGTTCGGAAACCGCCTCGGCTGTTGCTGCACCCTCGGAATTGTCTGATACCAGGACCTCGACCTTGTCGCCGGGAGCGATCTGGCCGAGGACGGCCCGCAGGTTTCGCATCAGGAGTTCGGGTCGGTCTCTGGTGGGGACACAGATCGACAGGAGAACCTCAGATGCAGGTTCGAGATCGGTCGAATTGGGCATCATCGGTCGCTCAGCATGGTCGGGGGCAACCCTGTCGAAGGTAATGGGCTGACCGACCCAAATCGGTCCCCAAAACACAACCACGCGATTTGGGTCTTTGCTACCAGCCGCGTCCAGGTAGATTACCCACCGAGAGGTTTGGGGTTCCGAGGGGCATGAGTTCAAGCAGCGTTGAAACCACTATCAGTTCGGCCGTCTGGCGCGACCGTAGGCTGGTCGCGGCGATGGTGGTCGTGGGATCCCTGATCGGACTCGTCTTCGGTTTCGTCGCCCGCACGTACTCCCCAATCGTGGCGGAGGCGTCTTTCCTACTCAGCGAAGCCAGGACGACCCCGGTCTTCGGCGTCAACGACCCCGCCGACCAAAAGCGTGTGGTGGCCGATCAGATCGCAATACTCCAGTCGCCTGCGGTCCTGGCTGCCGCGGCTGCCAATCTGGGCGACATCACCGGCGAAACCCTCAGCGTCAAAGACTTCGAGGAGAAGCTCTCGATCCGATGGTCGGCGGACAGCAACGTCGCCACCGCCGCATTCAGGGGCGACTCCGAAGAGGAGGCAGTCGGGGGTTCCAACGCACTTCTCGACGCCTATCAGGCATTGCTCGAGGATCAGACAACCGCCAACAGCAAAGCCGCGATCAGCCTGATCGATGACGCAATCGCCGAGCAACAGGCGACCATCGATGGCCTGCAACAGGAACTACTGGACCAAGGCGACACGGGAGCTCTCACGTTCCAGCTGCCCGGGCTGATCGCCCGAGCCTCCGAGATCGTGGACCAGCTCGGCGAGACCAACGCCGGCACCACACGCGAGGCGCTCGAACAGGAGCTCGATTCCATCACACGGCAAATCGACATGATCCGACTGACGACCGATGTCGCTCCTTCGCAGGCGGTCACCCCCGCCTTGCAACGCACATTGGAGAACGCCATCGATGAGCAGGCCACGTTGATCAGCAGGCGAAACGAGCTCGCCGTCGAGGCAGAAGTGAACAAGGCACCGACTGCCGTCTTCTCACCGGCTCGGACAGTGGCCACGAATTCCGGCACACTTCCACTTCGTCTCGCTTTGGCCGGAGCCCTGGTGGGATTACTCGTCGGAGCAGCGGTGGCCTTCGCCCGCAGCTCTCGCACCGCCATCGTCACACAGGGTGAAGAGGTCGCACAGCTGATCGGTGCTCCACTCCTTGCGAACGTCACCGACTTCACGGCCGAGCAGATCTCGTCGGATCTGCCGGTCCGGGACAGCCCTCGCTCGGTCGCCGCCGAGGGCTTCCGATTCCTCGCTGCATCTCTCGATGCCCGAGCTCCACACATGGTGAACAGATCGATCGTCGTAGTGGGGATCGGGCTCGGAGGCGGCCAAACCACGACGACAGCGAACATGGCCCTGGCCGCCGCCTCAGAGGGTGCCCGTGTTCTGATGATTGATGCCGACTTCGGTAATCAGGCCCTCACTCGAATGTTCGGTGTCGATCCGCTCGAGGTCAAAGGGATCACAGACGTCGTGTCTGGAGGTCTCCCCCTGACCTCGGCACTGAGCCGCATCGAAGTGGGTCGCGGAGAATTGAGCCTGATCAGCCGGGGCCAGGTGACGGTTGGCGCCGCCGGCTTCTTCCGCAGCGAGGCGGCCGACAAATTCCTGTACGAGCTTCGTAGCGAGTCAGATCTGATCCTGGTCGACACCCCAGCACTCCTCCAGGTCGCCTACGCCACGACTCTCGCTTCCAAGGTCGGTGCGGCGATCCTTGTCGTCCCTCGCGGAGCCCGAGTCCGGGACATCGAGGCGACTGCCGCTCACCTCCGCGGTATCGGTACCGAGATTCTTGGCTTCGCTTTCAACCGGGCTCCCATCGAAGCAAGAGATCGTGCGCTAGTCGGTTCGATCAAAGATGTCCCCGGCGATCGTGATTTCCTCGAGCCGGCGACCCGGCGCCGGCGGGGTTGACCACGCCCCGGCTCTCCTCACCTCCGGTCTTGCTCCCCGACACCGCCGACCCGTCAGTACGGCCGTCTGTCACCTCCCCCACCCGCATCCCAGCCATTGCACTCGGCATGCTCTTGGCCGGGTACATGCTGGGCGACAGGGGCTTTGCTTACTTGCACCTGCCAGGTACCCCCATCTTCGTCGGCGAGATAGCCCTGGCAATCGTCGCTGTCTACCTGATCCGGTTCTATCCGATCAACAACGAGCAACTCCGGTCACCGGCTCGCCTGACCCTGGTCGTCTTTCTCCTCTACAGCGCTGTTCGCACCCTGCCCTATCTGGGTCAATACGGAGTCGACGCGCTCCGCGACGCCTCTCAGTGGTACTACGGGATTCTCGCCTTTTTCGTGGCTGATTTTGTCCGACGCCGCGGGATAAGCCCGATCGTCGGTTGGTTCGGCAAGATCCTGCCCTGGTTCGTGCTGTGGGCACCCATCTCCTTGATCCTGAGCCAGGTGCTCACATCACCGCTCGTCCCCGATTCTGACGTGCCAATCTTTTCTCACCGAGGATCGAACACCTCCGTCTTGCTCACGGCGTGCCTCGGTTTCATGTGGATGTTCGACGAACAGGTCACCGGTATCACCCGGCGCAAAAGAGCGGTCCTGACCGCGGTGAGCGGCCTCTTCCTCGTGGTTGCAGGTATTCAGAACCGGGGCGGCTTCCTTGCAGCGATTGCCGGTCTTGGCGTGATTTTTTGGTACGGGAGATCCGGGCAACGCCATTTTGTCGGGATGATGTGCACCGTTGTCATCCTCATCGGGTTGATCTTCTCGGTGACCGACATCAGAGTCTCATTCTTCTCCAACGATCGGGACATCTCGGCCGAGCAGCTAGTCGAGAATCTGGTGAGTGTCATCAACCCTGATGCCGTGGCAACCTCCGGCGACCTCGTCGGCAACACTTCTTGGCGTCTGGATCTGTGGAACGAGATCCTCCGTGATGTCAACATCAACGCCCCCGTTCTTGGCAGAGGCTATGGGGTGAGCCTCGGCGGCCTCTACGGATTCCAGGGAGTGGGCGAGACAGAGCTCCGCTCTGCCCACAACTCGCACATGACCATCTTCGCCCGCAGCGGATATCTCGGGGTAGGGCTCTGGTTCTTGATGTGGGTGATCTGGTTCATTGCCATGGTTCGGTCGAGACGTGCCCTGGCGGCGCGAGGGCTCAGCGTGGAGGCCGCAGTCGCCGTCGTGGCCTTGGCCTGCGCCGTCGCCGTGCTGGTGAATGCCGTCTTCGATCCATCTATCGAGGGCCCACCGGTGTCGGCCTGGATTTGGTCGATCTATGGGCTCGGATTGGGTTTGATGGTGCTGAGCAGGCCAGCAAGGACGGCTCCCAACTTGGTCCATTCACCGGCTGAATAGCGAGCCGAGCCTGAACCTTGTGGGGCTACCGTTCCGAACGACGTGTCGGCTTGCCGTCGACGCGTGAGCGATGCAAGGACCGTCATGACTGTTCCTGACGACGGCGGAGGGCGTCCAGAGCCGCCGTCCCCATTGATCGACTATCGATTCTCGTTAGCCAACGAGCGAACGTACCTGGCATGGACCAGGACTGCCCTGGCACTGATCGCCGGCGGAGTCGCCGTCTTACGTCTGCTGGCCGATTCGGAAATCGGCTTCATCGCAGCGTACATCTTGGTCGGCTTGGGGATTCTCGTCGCCGTGGCTGGTCTGCGGCGCTGGCGACGCAATGAACAGGCAATGTTGAACGGGTGGGCGTTGGAGCCCACGAGACTCCCGATCGTGTTGGCGATCGGACTCAGCGTCGTCGGCGTGCTCCTCCTATTCGACTGAATAGTTCCGCGGAGGATCAGAACCGAAGTGCGACCCGATCGGATTCTGGATCTGAGCTTTCGTCTCCGTCCCGTGAGACACGGAGCCGCCAGACCACTACAGGGATCGGGAAGCTCAGTACACCGGTCACGATCGTGAGCCAGTCTGCGGGTGGTAGTGGTTCCACGTCACTCCCTGGGGAAACATCTGCGCGCCCGGGGCGACTCGAACACCCAACCTCCTGATCCGTAGATCTCCAAACCGTGTCCACGGGTGTCCAGGAGACTCCAGAGGGCCTGAAACGACAGGGTGCCGTGTCCACCGGCGTCCACGCCCGTCCGGTGGGGGCCGCAGGGAATGGCTCCCAACTTGGCTCCCAGATGCGTGGCACGGCAGGGTGCCCGCCCGACGCATGCCAACACGCCGGCTGTCCGTCATGCGAGTGGGCGCAAGAGAAGATGAAGAACACGCCGATCAGCCGGTGGGTTCGCTTCCAGGTCCGATAACCGAGAGTCACCCACTTCCTGGTGACTCGCATCCTCGGACCCAGAGTGAGCACTACCAGGACCAGAAGGCCTGCAAAAGCGATCAGCCCAGCTGGCACGCCGCCTCCGGGTTCCAACCGCCAAGGGACCAAACCGACGTGTGCCAACAGGAGCAGGAAACCAACGACTGAGGTCTCCTTGTGGACCCGGTACATCTTGTCCAAGCCCCCGAATAACGGTTCCAGGAAACGGGCGCGAGTCGACAAGAGCAGAGCGATGGCGAACAAGACCACAGCAGTGGTGCCCAACATCTCAGCCACGACTTGACGGACGAACGCCGACCGTCCGTCATCGGTCGGCGTCAACAACACCCACGCCAACAAATTGACGACCGGGACCAGCAACACCCACCTAGGCCAAGGCCGCCTCGAAGTCATCAGTTCAAAGTAGCCGTGGGAGATTCCGACAGAAGCAACGATGACCAACTGCGACCTAGAAACCTCGCTTCGGCACTGCCATCAATGGCAATGGGAGGCGATCGCCGACTTCGAGGGGCAGTCGCGACAACGTGTCAACGGATGCAGGCCCCCTACCGCCAGACCCGAGGCACGACGGCGAGGTTCGGTTGGACGAGCAGATCGATGTGCGGAGGGTGGCGCTCGACTCGACGATGCCCGGGGCAGTGGCTGCGTACATCGCCAAGTACGCCACCAAATCGACCGATGCCTTTGGACGTCTCGATCATCGTCTCCACGAGTCCGACCTGGTGGCGCTTGATCTCCGACCGCATGTCGAGCGGCTCGTCACCACGGCATGGGATCTCGGCGGTCGGCCCGAGCTAGATCATCTGAAGCTCCGCCACTGGGCACACACACTCGGGTTCAGAGGCAATTGGCTCACCAAGAGCCGGCACTATTCGACGACTTTCGGAGCGCTCCGTTCGGCACGGTCCGAGTGGACGGCGAAGCGACGAGATCCAGCGGTCGTCTGAGCAGGGGTTTCGCCTGGCGCATCCGGGGCGACTTGAACACCTACTCTCCCTGATCCGTAGATCTCCAAGCGGCGTACGTGAGCATCCATGAGGGTCCAGTCGGCCTGGTCGCTCACGTCGCTGGCTCGATATCGATCCACAACTTTCCAGGGCAGTCCACAACGGATGGCTCCCAATATGGCTCCCACGTCAATGCGCTGATCGTCAGGCTCGACGGCCAGGCTCGATCTCGTCCACTATGAGCGGGAGGAGTAGCCATCCCTGGAGTGGCTGGTCCAGTGCATGGCGTCGCACTGATCTATGAGCAACGAGTTACGAACGCCAGCAACACCATCTTCATGACCTGGAATCCACATCGCCCGCGTGCTCAATAACGCCGCTGATACCCTGCCCACGGCAACCAACGCGCCGCCTAGGACGCCGGACCTGATTCGTCTCCCGCACCCCCGAACACCGACAGGAGGACCACCATGGGACGGACACCACCGATTGACGCCAAAGCGTTTAACGCCTTCGAAGCCGAAGGATGGGAGGGGCGGGTCGACGCCTACGACCACTTCTTCACACCCATCACCGGGCGTCTCTTCGACCCGCTGCTGGATGCGGTGCGAGTGGTGCCGGGCACGCGCCTGCTCGATGTCGCCACCGGCCCAGGGCATCTGCCGGCCCGGGCCGCCGAAAGGGGCGCGGTCCCAGTTGGTGTTGACGTCGCTGACGCCATGGTTACTCGTGCACGGGAGCTGTATCCGACGCTGGAGTTCCACCGCGGGGATGCGGAAGCGCTGCCGTTCGCAGATGCTGAGTTTGACGCGGTCACCGCCAACTTCCTGCTCCCCCATCTGGCGCGGCCCGAGCGAGCCATGGCTGAATTGGTCAGGGTGCTCGCTCCCGGTGGCCAGCTTGCCTTGGCGACGTGGGATGTGCCATCCAGGGGGCGGCTGTTCGGATTCTTCCTAGAGGCTTTCAGCGAGGTCGGTGCTGCACCACCGCCAGACCTCCCGACAGGACCCGACGTCTTTCGTTTCGCCGACGATGCCGCGTTCACCGAGCTCCTCACTACAGCAGGGCTGCGAGGTGTGGAAGTGTCTCCGATCGGCTTCGACTACAAAACCGCCACGTTCGACGAGTATTGGCAGGCCTTGCAGGAGGGGACGGTCCGCATGTCATCGCTGCTACACGGCCAGTCTAGAGAGACCCGCGAGCGAATCCGTAATGCTTTGAAACGGAAGTTCGACGCGCACCACGCCCCAACCGACACGATCACACTCCCGGTAGCGGTCAAACTCGCTGCAGGGAGAAAGCCGATCTGACGAAGGCAACATCGTCGGGCAGCGAGCGAGGCGATGCGCAGGCGGATTCGCCGTAATCCCCGTGCTACGTCACGGCGAGAAGCCTCCGCCTAACCCTAAGAAGGTCAGAAGGTCGACTCGCCCTCTCGTACGGAGGCACTTGAGAGCAAGGGCCTCGCCTCACCCACAACGGCGTCACTCTGATAGAGAATGGCTCCCGAGGATCGCTCCCACGGCATGGCGCTCGACTTCGCCACTCTCCCTTTACGCGACGAAACCCCCGCCTGAGCAGGGGCTTCGGGCAGCGCGCCCGGGGCGACTCGAACACCCAACCTCCTGATCCGTAGTCAGACGCTCTATCCAATTGAGCTACGGGCGCGGAATAGCCAATTATCGCAGGGGCGTATGGATAGGGCTAGCCCGCCCACCCTGATTGGCCGAGCTGCCGGTCGAGACACCGCTGCGCTTCGATCGTGATCGCGTGCTGGTCAGAGCGGCGACGGTGAGCCAGATTGCCAGCATCGTCGGCGTCGACCTGGATCAAGCCTCAGCCGGCTGGCCCTAACGTGCTCTCCTCTCGTAGCCGACCCGGGAAAAGTGACATGGAAGTCATCGATTGGTTGCTCGATTCCGATCCCTCGATTCGCTGGCAGGTGATGAGGGACCTCACCAGCCAGCCCGATCAGGTGGTCGCCGCTGAACGCTCGAAGGTCGCCACCGAAGGATGGGGAGCCCGCCTACTCTCACTTCAGGGTGATGAGGGGCAATGGGGCCGGGAGCAGCTGGGGTCATCGAGCGCCGTGTCAGATGAGGGTGTCCCCGATGCGGCGACTCGAAAGCTCCTTCGTGAGCTGCATGGGATACCGGTCGAGGGATTCGCCGACTATCTCCAACTAGACCCGGGCCTCCTCACGGTCTGGGAGGAGGTCGAGCCCGAGGGCGGTGAGGATGGCTCCGATGCCTACCTGGCAACGATGCGCTGGCTGAACGTCTCATTTGGGACGTATGTACCCAAGTGGGTCTCTACGACCTACACCCTCCTGCTGCTGCGAGACATGGGGCTGGATCCGAAGAGTGACGAGGCGGCCCGGGCGGTCTCGCTGGTCCGCGACAACAGCAAGTGGGACCACGATGGCGAGGACTTCTTCGATGGAGAGGTCGAGCCGTGCATCAACGGGATGACCGTGGCAATCGGGGCCTACTTCGACCAGAAGGTGGACGGGATTGTGGATCGACTCCTCGACGAGCGACTCGCCGATGGCGGGTGGAACTGCGATGCGGTACAAGGCTCGTACCGGTCGTCGTTCCACACCACGATCTGCGTGCTCGAAGGGCTGCTCGAATACGAGCGGCGTAACGGAGCCTCAGCCGTGGTGACCACCGCCCGCGTCAGGAGCGAGGAATACCTGCTGGAGCGGCACATGCTCCGCCGTCTGTCCGATGGGGAGGTGGTCGATTCCGATTGGACGAAGTTCTCCTTCCCGCCACGCTGGCATTACGACGTGTTGCGGGGCTTGGACTACTTCCGAAGCGCCGGCGCTGAGCCCGATGAGCGGTGCGCCGAGGCAATCGAACTGGTCGAGGGCAAGCGTGGCGGCGATGGCCGGTGGCCGCTCGAGAACACCCATCCCGGACGCGTCCATTTCGAGATGGAAGATGGAGACGGCAAGCCGAGCCGCTGGAACACCCTGCGGGCGATGCGGGTGCTTGGATGGTACGGGTCCGCGATGTCGGGATGATCTGCCGTCATCTCACCATTCGGGCTGATAGGTTGACCGCATGGGCATCATCCTCAATCTCGCCGTCACCGCTGGGGCCCTCGCGATCGCAGTTTGGATCATCGACGGTCTCGAGTTCGTTGGGAGCTGGTGGCAGTACGTCCTCGTCGTGGTCATACTCGGGCTGGCCAACTTCATCGTGAAGCCGATCCTGCGGCTGTTCAGCCTCCCGATCATCCTCCTCACGCTGGGGCTGTTCCTGATCGTGGTCAATGCCCTAGTGCTACAGCTGGTGGTGTGGCTCTCCGAGATCTGGGACCTTGGTCTCACGTCCACCGGGTTCTTCTGGGCGACCTTCCTCGGTGCCATCGTCCTATCGATCGCGACCTGGCTACTCGGGATCTTCGTCCCCGACGGCGATCAGACCTGACGCTATCCAGCCTCCGCCTGGATCAGACCTTGGCCCAATAGCCCTCTGCCGACTTGCTCTTGGCCAGCGAGTCGGCGTCCTCGAATCCGGGCGCCATCGCAGCCTCGGTCCCGGGCATCACCTCGTGGTGGTCGATGTTGAGGAGCCGAAGCCAGCTCTGCTGACCCATGGTCAGACCGACGAAACACCCGAGCTCGACGAGCTCCGGTTCGGTGAAATGCCGGTACATCCGGTCCCAGAACCCGTCGTCGGTGTCGAGGTGCCAGGTGATGGCCTCGGCATAAGCCAGCGCCGCCTTCTGCCTGTCGTCATAGATCTCGGATCGCTCGAAGTTCATCAAGTCGTCGTATTGACCCTCGACCAGACCCAGGGACTTTCCCTTCTCTGATCGCTGGTTCCCGCAGTACTCACACTTGACCGAGCGGGAGACATAGACCCGGCACAATTCCTTGATGTCGTGGTCGAGGATCCCGTCGCGGAACAGGTTTTGCCAGCTCTCGGCGAAGAACCAGAACGCTGCCGGCACATGCGCCCGTATCGCCGAGCTCTCGGGTCTCGGAGTCCCTTCCCGGGCGCAGCGTTCCATCTCCTCCCGCATCTCGGGGGTCATGTCCTCGAGTGGCACGTAACTGATGCGTTGCTTCTCACCCATCGCGGTCGTCTCCAGTCGTGTCCTGCAAGCACCTGAGGCTACTCGGACCGAGTCTCCACACTCCCGGCCTCGACTCCGATCTCTGTGGCCTTGATGGCCAACCACACCGTCTTGCCAACCTCGAGGTCCAGGTCGTTGGTTGCTTCCGATGTCAGTTCGACGGTGAGCGGGAGCGGCGCGCCGGTCCCGATCCGGGTGCGCTCACCCAAGCGTTCCATCACCGCGATGCTGGTCTGCCAGGTGTTGCGTTGGCTGCCTTCCGGTTCGATGCGGTGCACTGAGATGGCCGATGGGCGGATGGTCAGCAAGACCTCCCCGTCGACGTCCCGCTCCGCCAGATGGATCAGGTGCGACCCGACCACGACCTGCCCACGTGTCGCCTCACCGAAGAGAAGATTCGATCCAGCCAGGTCGGCTGCATAGGCGGTTCGTGGCCGAAGCCGGATCTCGTCCGGTGATCCGGATTGGGTCACTGCGCCGTCCTCGACGATGTGGACCTCGTCCGCCAACAGAAACGCCTCGGTCGGATCGTGGGTGATGACAAGACGGGGACCGGGGAAGTCATCCAAGTGCCGCGCCAGTGCCCGACGCAACCCCACCCGGGTGGTCACGTCGAGAGCTGCAAGAGGCTCGTCGAGCAGGAGGAGATCCGGGTCGATCACAAGAGCCCGGGCCAAGGCGACCCGCTGCGCTTGACCGCCGGAGAGCTGTGGCGGCTTTCTCCGCTCGAAACCGGTGAGGTCGAGACGCTCTAGCCAGGCTCTGGCTCGATCCATTGCCTCAGCGCGGCTCACCCCGCGGCTTCGCAACCCGAAGGCGACGTTGTCGATGACTGTCATGTGCGGAAACAAGAGGAAGTCCTGGAAGACGACACCGATGCGACGGGCCTCTGGGGGGACGAGAACACCTGCCGCCGGCTCGTCCAGGGTGATACCGGCCAGGCTGATCGAGCCCGAGTCGATAGGCAAGAGACCGGCGATCGCTGACACTGCCGTCGACTTGCCCGCGCCATTGGGTCCGAGCAGGGCAACCGTGGTCCCGGCCGGGATCGAGAGCCTCAGATCGATCCGGAAGGAATCCCCCCTGCGCAGACCGAAGCCGGCTTCGAGCCCGCGCCCTAGAGCGCTTTCCACCAGCGCTCCCGGAGGCCGACCAGGACTGCCAGCGAGACGATGACCATGACGAGGCTCAAGGCGACTGCGGTGTCACGATCGCTCTCCAGCGCCACGAACACGGCGAGGGGCATTGTCTGGGTTCGTCCCTGCAGATTCCCGGCGAACGTGATGGTCGCCCCGAACTCACCGAAGGCACGGGCCCAGGTGAGCACGAGCCCGGCGACCAACGAGGGGCCGATCATCGGCAAGGTGACCCGGCGCAGCACGGTCCAACGGCCCGCGCCCAGACTCGCCGCTGCACCCTCGAAACGCTGGTCGAGGTTGCGGAGTGCCCCTTCCACCGTGATCACCAGAAACGGCATGGCGACGAAGGTGTTGGCGACCACCACGCCCCACGTCGAAAACGGGAGGAGCAGACCGGTTGCCTGATTCAAAGGCTCTCCCACCAGGCCACGACGGCCCAACGCGAAAAGGAGAGCGGCGCCACCCACCACCGGGGGCAACACCAGCGGCAGGGTCACTAGCCCACGAACCAGGGAACGTCCCGGGAACTCGAGGCGGGCCATGATCCAGGCGAGTGGGATGCCCACTATGACGGCGATCAGAGTCGCCGCCAGCGAGGTCACGAGTGATAGCCGCAGGGCGTCGGTCACAAAGTCGTCGGCGAGAAGCGTCAGGAGGTCCGACCAGGGCACTCGTGCCAACAGGCCTGCGAAGGGCACGACGAAGATGGCCAGGCCAATCGAACCCAGGAAGACCATCAACGGCGGAGGGCGAAGGGTGCGCCGACTCATCAGCAACTGTCAGCGTTCAAGGCGATGTGAATCCATAGCTGGTAAGGATCGCCTGTCCGCCTTCGGAAAGTACGAATTCGATCCAGGCCGCAGCCGCATCTGGGTTGGGGGCGCTCGCCAGCACCGCAATCGGGTACTCGGCGACGACATTCACCTCGGTAGGAATGTCGATCCCCTCGACCTCACCCGGTGGGCTGGAGAGGACATCGGTCACATAGACGATGCCGGCGTCCAATTCATCATTCTCGATCTTGGTCAGAAGGGCTCGAACGTCTGGTTCGTTGGTGTCGAGAGATGGCGTGACACCGGCGTTCTCCAGTGCCTGGCGCCCGAAGTCACCACACGGGACGTTCTCGCCGCAGAGTCCGATCAACAACTCCTCCCTGGCGAAGTCCTCCAGCCCGGAGACACCACCCGGGTTGCCCGCGGGGACGGCAATCTGAAGCCGGTTGGTGACGAAGATCTCGGGCTCCCCCGCTGCCTCGCCGGCCTCTACCACCTGATCCATGTTCGATGTGTTGGCCGAGGCGAACACGTCGGCCGGAGCGCCTTCCAGGATCTGTTCCCTGAGCGCTGTGCTCGATCCCAAGTTCAAGACGACGTCGACGTCACGGTTCTCCTCCTCGAACGCTGACTCCACTTCACCAAACGCGTCCGTAAGCGACGCTGCGGCCGAAACCAACAGCTCGCCGTTTACCGACGAGCCGGAGCATGCGATGACCATGCCTAAGACACAAGTCGTGACAATCAGGCGGGCGGTCCTCATGTGTGCTCCTATATAGTCTCCATGCGACTAGTCGCTACCCTACTCTGATGGGCACGCAGAAGTTCGAGCCATCGCTCACCGAATATGCCGTGCTCGGCTTACTCGCCGAGAGGCCCACACATGGCTTCGCCGTCTCCAAGGCCCTTAAGCCTGATACCGAGGTGGGGCGCGTGATCACAGTGCGGAGGCCCTTGGTTTATCGCGCCGTCGATCGACTGATCGTCGCCGGGTTGGCCACGCCGGGGCACACCGAGCCGGGGAA
>Ga0190271_10001013_pt1 | contig 15464 bp, 11 predicted proteins | sample Popmic356T_FD_133747 | JGI IMG/M metagenome (GOLD analysis project Ga0190271, IMG submission 133747) | Populus adjacent soil microbial communities from riparian zone of Weber River, Utah, USA - 356 T | ecosystem: Environmental > Terrestrial > Soil > Riparian zone | place: USA: Utah | collected...
CGAGCCTGTCGATCGGTCCGGAGGGTGTGTTACGCACGACCGCCTAAGCGGAGACGGCCCAAACGCCTAGCCGAACGCATCCGCTCTCCGAAATCTCCGAACAGTAGTGGACACCGCAAGGGTTTAGCAGCTTCCATCCATAACCGATGGGCGCGGCTGCCGGCTGCCGATATGATTCGCGTCGGCAGCGCGGAGCGATTCGTGGGCGATCCGTACAAGGTGAACTCGTTGATTCTGAGCGCGGACGTCGATCCGCGTTTGGGATCCGTCAGGTGGGATCCGCTGCGCTCGTTCTGGAATGGCTCGATGCTGCTCGCGGCGATGATCCTCGGGCCGTTGCTCGTGAGTTGGAGCGCGGTCGCGATATTCATCGCGTTGCTCGCCTTCACGATGTGCGTCGGGCACTCGGTCGGTTTTCACCGGCGCCTCATCCATCGAACCTTCCAATGCCCAAAGTGGCTCGAGCGAGCCATGGTCTGGAGCGGCACACTCGTTGGCATGCAAGGACCGTTCTGGGTGATTCAATCTCACGACTTCCGCGACTGGGCGCAGCGCCAGCGCGACTGTCACGACTTCCTCAAGCACGGCCGCGGGTTGCTCGTCGACGGCTGGTGGAATCTGCACTGCCGGCTGTCCCTCACGCGGGCGCCGCGATTCGATCCCGGGGCCGGCATCGGCGACGATCCCTTCTATCGTTTTCTCCAGCAAACGTGGATGTTGCAGCAGCTGCCGGTCGCGCTGCTGCTCCACGCTGCGGGAGGTTGGCCGTGGGTCGTCTGGGGCGTTTGCGTGCGCGTCGCGGTGGGTGTGCACATGCACTGGTTCGTCGGATATCTCTGTCACTCCCGGGGTCCGCAGTCGTGGCTCGTCGACGACGGTGCGGTGCAGGCACATGACGTGCCGTGGGCTGCGATCCCCTCGATGGGAGAGAGCTGGCACAACAACCACCACGCCTTTCCCGCCTCGGCTCGGCACGGACTGTATCCGGGGCAACTGGACTTGGGATTCATGTTCGTCGAGTTGCTGGAAAAACTCGGGCTCGCCTGGGGTGTGCAAGTTCCGCAACGTTTGCCGCCGCGGCCAGGCATCACACCGGTGACAGAGGACGCGCGCAGCGTCTTGGCGCGCAGCTCGTGAGCGCGCGACCGCCGCCGCGGCCGGACGAGCTAAAGCCGTTTTCCGGATGGTGGCCGTTCGCGGCGGGTGCGTTGGTCGGACTCGGCCTGCGCCTCTTCTTTTGGGGCTCGCCCGGCGAGCCGAACGCGGTAATGACCGTCGCTTTCATCTTTCTGGCGCCGTTCGCGGTTGGCGCCGTCACCGTCTATTGCGCGGAGCGGCAGCAGCAGAGGACGTGGTGGTTCTACGTGTGGGCGTCGATGTGGGCCACGATGCTGGCCGTGGTCGGCACGCTCTTGATCATGATCGAAGGCATCATCTGCGCCATCATCATCCTGCCGCTATTCAGCCTGCTCGGGGCGGTCGGTGGGCTGATCATGGGGGTCGTGTGCCGGCTCACGAACTGGCCTAAGCCGACCGTCAGCTGCATCCTGCTCTTACCGCTGATCGGCGGAACTCTCGACTTCGATGCTCGTCTGCCGCAGACCGTCGACACGGTCGAACGCACGACGGTCGTGGCTGCAAGCAGCGCGACCGTGTGGAGAGAGATACTCGACGCGCCGGCAATCGAGCCCGCCGAGATCGATCGTGCCTGGCTGTTTCGAATCGGTGTGCCGCTGCCGCTCGAGGGCCGGCTGCGCACCGACGCCGGCGAGACGCTCCGCAGCGTGCGGATGTCGAAGGACGTCTATTTCGACGAGGTGATCGAGGAGCTGCGCGAACCGGAGTTCGTGCGCTGGACGTACCGTTTCTACGACGACTCGTTTCCGCCCTATGCGTTGGACGAGCACGTCGTCATCGGAGGCCATTACTTCGACGTGCTCGATACCTCGTACATGCTCCGCCCGCGCGGCGACGCGACCGAGTTGACCGTGCGCCTGAGCTACCGCATCTCGACGAACTTCAACTGGTACGCGCGGCCCGTCATGCGATTCTTGCTCGGGGACCTTGCCGAGCGGAACGTCGAGTACTATCGCCAGCGCAGCGAAGACGCTCTGAAGTAACAGTCAAGGCATGTTGAAGTTTCGCGAGGTCACACTACGGCGCGGCGGGCGGGTCTTGTTCGCCGCCGCCGATTTCGCGGTGTTTCCCGGCCAGAAGGTCGGCATCACCGGCGCAAACGGCACCGGCAAGTCGAGCCTCTTCGCGTTGCTGCGTGGCGAGCTGCATGCCGACGCCGGCGACGTCGAAGTCCCCGCGAAATGGATCTTCGCGCATGTGGCGCAGGAGACTCCGGCCGTGGACCAACCGGCCATCGAGTACGTGCTCGACGGGGACGCCGAGCTGCGCGCCATCGAGCGCGACCTTCGCGCCGCGGAGCACGCCGGGGACGGCGTGCGGCTCGCGACGCTGCACGGCGAGTACGACCACCAGGGCGGGTACACCGCCAACAGCCGCGCCGCGCAGCTCCTCTATGGCCTCGGCTTCTCCGCCGCGCAGCATGCGAGCGCGGTGCGGGAGTTTTCCGGTGGTTGGCGTATGCGCCTGAATCTCGCCCGGGCCTTGATGCGCCGCTCCGACGTCTTGTTGCTCGACGAACCGACCAACCATCTCGATTTGGACGCGGTGCTGTGGCTGGAGGACTACCTGCGCGCCTATCCCGGCGCGCTCCTGTTGATTTCGCACGACCGAGAATTCCTGGACCGCGTGGTCGAAGCCGTCGTGCATATCGAGCACGAGACGTTGACGCTGTACACCGGCAACTATTCGTCGTTCGAGCAGCAGCGCGCCGCGCAGCGGGCGGGACAACAGGCCGACTTTGCGCGCCAGCAGCGCGAGATCGCGCACATCCGCAGCTACATCGACCGCTTCAAGACCCACGCGTCCAAAGCGCGCCAGGCGCAGAGCCGCATGAAAGCGCTGGAGCGCATGGAGCTGATCGCGCCGGCGCACGTCGACACGCCATTTCGGTTCGCGTTTCGCGATCCCCAGAAGATCCCCAATCCGCTGTTGACGCTGGAGCATGTCAGCGCGGCGTATACGGAGCGGCCGGTGTTCGGCGACGCAAATTTGCAGCTGGTGCCCGGCGATCGCGTCGGGTTGCTCGGCCCGAACGGCGCCGGTAAGTCGACGCTGATCAAGGTGCTCGCGGGAACACAGGGCGTGTCGAGCGGCAAACGAGTCGAGGCGCAAGACGCGCGCATCGGCTACTTCGCGCAGCATCAATTGGAGCAATTGGATATCTCGTCGAGTCCTTTGCAGCACCTGCAGCGCCTCGATCCGCGTGCGAGGGAACAGGACTTGCGCAATTTTCTCGGCGGTTTCGGGTTTTCAGGGGATACGGTAACGAGCTCCGTCGAGCTGTTCTCCGGTGGCGAGAAGGCGCGGCTGGTGCTGGCGCTGCTCGTGTATCAGCGGCCGAACGTGCTGTTGCTCGACGAGCCGACCAATCACCTCGATCTCGAGATGCGGCACGCGCTGACGGTGGCATTGCAGGATTTTGGCGGGGCGATGGTGATCGTGTCCCACGATCGCTTCCTGCTGCGCACCGTCACGGATCGGTGGCTGATGGTCGCCGACGGCGGTGTGCAGGAGTACGACGGCGATCTCGAAGAGTATCGGGCGTGGCTGGCCGAACGACGCGCTCGGCAAACGCAGGTAGCCGACGTCGTCGACAGGGTGGACAGCGCACAGCTGCGCAAGGACCGCAAACGTACCGAAGCGGAACAGCGGCAGCGCGAGCAACCGTTGCGCAGGAAGATAAAGGAGCTCGAAGGGCGACTCGAATCGCTGACTCGGCGCCGCGCGGACATCGACGCGCAGCTGGCCGGAAGCGACCTGTACGCCGGCGCAAGCAGGGACAAGTTGAAAGACCTGTTACGCGACCAGGCCCGCGTCAAGAGCGAGCTCGCCGAAGTAGAGGAGGCGTGGCTCGAAGCCAGCGAAGCGCTACAGCAAGCCGCGGCTGCGGCCGGCGACTGAGGCAACCGCGGCGGTCGGCTGTCGCGGAGCAACGCTATTTGAAAGTACTATCGGCTCATCTGCCTTGGGGGGCACGACAATGAACAGGAACTCCGTTGCGCGCGCCGTTGGCTTGTCGCTCATCTTCACCGCCGGCACCGCTTGGGCACAGGCACCGGCGCAGACCCCCGCAGCGGGTCAGCAGCCCGCGTATGCGGTCGCGTCGCCGCCCGTAACTTCGCCGCTCTCGGCTCCGGGGGGCAAGGACAGTGGCGCGATTCGGACGGCGTTGCCGAACGCCGTGAACCAAGGCCCGTTCGATCCCGCGAGCTGGAGATACGGGCCGGCGTTCAACGCGCCAGCCGGAGCCAAGGTCTGGAATCCCGTCAAAGCCAAGCTGCTCGCCGGCCAAAAAGTTTCGGGCGGCACGCTCTTCAACGTCACCGATCCCACCGTCTACTGCGCGATGGCCAATGCCGGCTACGACTTCGTCTGGACCGAGATGCAGCATTCCTCGGTCACTTGGGATCAGGCCGCCAAGATGTGGGGCGCCTGCCCATACGCTCGGGCGGTACCGGGCGCGCGCGTCGCGTACACGAACGAGAAGGAGATGCAGCACGCGCTCGACAACGGCGCGCTCGTCGTCGTCGTGCCCACCGTCGACACCGTCGAGGAAGCCACGGCGGCCCGCGACTGGGCGTTCTTCCCGCCGCTCGGCCGCCGCAGCAACGGTGGCGGCTACGCCTTCGCGGCCGACATGTACGGCCGCGTGCCGGGCGGCTATCGCCAGACGATCAACGACAACCTCGTGCTGATCCTCATGATCGAGACGCTGGAAGGCGTCAAGAACGCTGCGGAGATCGCCAAAGTTCCCGGCGTGACCGCGATCTTCGCGGCGTCCGGCGACCTCGGCAACTTCTCGGGCTACTCGCAGGGCTCGCCCGACTACGAGCGGCTCATCAACGTCGTGCACGACGCCGCGATCAACGCGGGCATTCGCCTGTGCGGGCCGTTCGCCTGGCGCGAGCGGCCGGACTTCACGTGCTTCCAGGCTCAACAGCAGACGGGCGCCATCGCGACCGGTGTGCGGGTCGAGCTCGGCGAGCTGTGGAATACGACCGGCAAGGTCGAGGTCGGGCCGTGGGCCGACTTCGGCAAGTAGCTCGGTCCGCTGACGACGACACGTGCTGACGCGCGTTCTCAGCGGGGCTCTCATACTCGCCGTTGCCACTGCGACTACTGCACAGCCTCGCGTCGACCTGGCGTTGATCGACGGCACGGTCATCACCGTCGACGGCCGCAACACGGTGGCGCAGGCCATCGCCATCGGCGGCGGCGTGATCCTCGCCGTCGGGACCACGGCGGAAATCAGAGCGCGCATCGGCGCCGAGACGCGGGTCGTCGACCTTGCGGGCAAGGCCGTGATGCCCACGTTGATCAGCACTCATGGGCATCCCGGGTTCCAGAAGGGGGTGACGTACGTCGCCGCGAACTTCACGCGCGACACGGTGATGAACGACCTCGATCGCGCCCTCTACTTCGGCATTTCGGTCGTGCAATCGCAGGGCATCGAGCGTGGCGACGTGCTGTACCGGATTCGCGCGGATCAGGCAGCCGGCACGCTCGGCGGCGCGAAGTTGCTCGTGGCCGGCCGCGGCATCGGAGCGCCGAACGCCGGCCCGGGTGCGGCCGCGTACGCCGGAATAGCGTACGAGATCAGCACCGAGACCGAGGCGCGCGCCGCCGTGGCAGAGCTCTCCGCGCAGCGGGTCGACATCGTCAAGGTCTGGGTGGACGACCGTAACGGCCGCGCGCCGCAGCTGCGCCCCGAGCTGTATCGCGCGGTGATCGACGCAGCGCATCAACGCGATCTGCGCGTCAACGCGCACGTGTTCTATCACGCCGACGCGGAGGGGCTCGTGGCGGCAGGCATCGACGGCCTCGTGCACTTGGTGCGCGACGTCGAGATGAGCGACGCGCTGATTGCGGAGATCGTCGAGCGCAACGTCTACGTCAACGCCAACCTGTCGAGTCCGCGCCGGGCGACGCAGGTCGGCAGTCCGTCGTGGCTGACGCCTGCAGATCCCATGCTGCGCTTGCTGACGGAATCCGTCGCGCCGGATGTGCTCGCGAAGATGGAGGCGGCCTTCCGGCAACGCGATCCGCAGGCCGCCGGGGAGGCACTCGAGCGGTACGGGATCCTGGAGCGTAGCCTCGCCAAGCTCGGTGCCGCGGGCGCCAAGGTCGTGCTCGGCGCCGACACCGGCGTCGAGGATCACCTATTCGGGCTGGCCGAGCACCTCGAGCTGCAGGCGATGGTCGATGCGGGCCTGACGCCCGCGCAAGTGCTGGTCGCCGCGACGAGCCGCGCCGCCGAGTATTTGCATCTCGACGACCGCGGCAGCCTCGTGCCCGGCAAGCGGGCCGATCTCCTCGTGCTCGACGCGAGCCCGCTCGACGACATCGTCAACACCCGTCGTATCTCACGCACGTTCATCAACGGCGCCGAGATCGATCGAGCAGCGCTACGCGCGCAGATCAGCGGCGATCAGAACGCGAACCGCACGCCGACGCGATAACGGCGCCCGATCGTATCGAAGAACACAGGGTTCGTCGGATACACGTTGCCGCCCGGCGCGACGGGAGGATCTTCGTCGAGCAAGTTCTGCACCGCCCAGAAGAGCTGCAGGCTGTTGTCGGCGTCCCCTCGCTGGAAGTCGTAGGAGCCCGACCAGGCGAGATAGTAGCGGTCGTCGACGCTGTTGGTCGTCATCGAGAACGGTAGGGTATTGGTCGGGCTTCCGGGCGGGCTCTCGAACCGCGTCGCATCGAGCGAGCCCGAGCCGATGTAACGCGTTTCCAGCGTCGACGTGAAGCGGTTGCGTGCATACGTCAGCCAGGCTGTGGCCTGCCAGTTCGGTGAGGTATTGAAACCGCCGAACGATCCGACGGGGCCGCTTTGGCCTTCGTAGTTGATCGGCGCATTGCCGAGCCCGCTATCGACGATGAGATCGTAGAGATACGAGCCGATCACGCGCACGTTGAAGTTGGCGCCGCTGTCGAGGGGGATGTCGTAGACCGCCTCGACGTCCACGCCGCGGGTCAGGAACTGGCCGATGTTGATCGAGCCGGCTTCGACGGAAATGATGTCGGTCGTGCCGGCGCCCTGCACGTAGCTGCAGGCTGCTGCGCCGCCGTTGAAGCAGGCGTCGACGATGTTCTGGGTGCTGACGCCGCCGAGACCGCCCGGCGTGATCGCATCGGTCATGTCGATTTCGAACCAGTCCGCCGAGAACCGGAAGCGCTCGAACGAGAACACCGCGCCGAAGGTCGTCGTGTCCGCCGTCTCGGGCCGCAGCGCCGGATTGCCGCCCGTGATGCTGAGATAGCCGTCCTGGGCGCTGCCGTTCCACGGATTGTTGATCGGGCCGGGGAAGCCCCCCGGTTCGGCTTGCACTTCGTTTCGAGGCAGAAATAGCTCGCGAAAGTTACCCGCGCGGATGTCTTGCGAGCGCGTGGCGCGAAATCGCAGCCAGTCCAACGCGTCGTAGAGGCCGGCCACCTTCCAGCTCTCGAAGCTCTCGCTGGAGCCGACGCCGGCCTGCGTCGCGCTCGAGGCGTCGGTGTGAGTCGACCGCACGGCGAAGTCCGTCTGGAAAGATTCGGTGATCGGCACCTGCACTTCACCGTAGACTTCGAACACCTCGATCTTGCCGCCGCGATCGAGGCCCCAGTCGAGGAGATAGTCGTCGTACCAGGGCTGGTTCGCCAAATCGTGCGTGGCCAAGTACTCGTCCGCGCGCCATTCGGCGCCGAACGCGCCGCTGATCGCGCCCGCCCAGCCATCGGCGAGGTCGGAGCGGAAATTGATGCCGACGACGTTCTGCTCGTACTCGGTGTCCTCCTTCAGCGTGCGGTACGAGTAGTCGATCGCGGCTTGGCTGGGAGGCGTGGTGCCGAAGAGGTTCAGCGGTACGCATCCCGCCGCGAGCGGGTTGAACGCCGGATTGCCCGCTATCGTTGCGCGGCAGACGACGTTGCTCGGGTTCGACGGGTCGGCGACCGCGTCGAGCGCCCAGCCGAGAAAGTTGTAATTCGTCGGCAAGAAGAACAAGAACGACCCGACCATGTTGTTGAACAGCCGCTGGTGGTTTTCGTTCTCGCCGTACTGGTAGTAACCGTCCCAGCTCCATTTGTCGCCGAGGTCGCCTTCGAGCCCCGTGACGAGGCGAAGGGTGTCGTTCTCGGTCGTGTTGCGGGCGGAAAATAGGTTCGGCGCGTAGTTGCGGCTGAACACGCCGCCGGTCGGAGCCGCCGCGAGGACTGCCGGGGACAGGAAGGCGTTGTCGGGCGCGATCAGGGCCGACAACGGGCCGAGCGCGCCGTTGGCAGGGTCGCTCACCGAATCGCTGCTCGAGGCGTTCACTTCAGCGAAGAACTCGAGCGAATCGCTGAGCCCATAGCTCACGCGGCCCAGCAGGGCTTGGCGCTCGATCTCCGGGCGCACGTTCGAAAGGCTGTAGGAAGAAAGGCTGCCGTCGCCGCCGAGGCGCGTGAAGAACCCGGAATACAGGCCGGGGTCGAACGGCATCAGGTTCCGCCCGTCGGCCGTGAACTGCTGCTGCATGCCGCCGTTCGGCGTGAACAATCCCGTTTCGGTGGTCGGCAGCTTGGAATCCGGTGCGACGACGAAGTTCGGCTGGCCACCGCCGGCCGCGAAGCCGGGATTCGTATGGGTCGCCCACGATTCGGCGCACCAGTCACGGAACGTGGCGCACGGTCCGATCGGATCCTGCTGCTGAAACTCGCCGCCGATCAGTAGGTGGCCGCGGTCGCTGTCGCCAAAGGGCATGCCGAAGCCGAACGACGCGTGCATGTCGTCGCCGTCGCTTTCCGTGGTCTGGCTGTAATCGAGCTGCGCCTTGAAGCCGTCGAGGTCTTTGTCGAGGATGACGTTGACGACACCGGCGATGGCATCCGAGCCGTACGCGGCCGATGCGCCGCCGGTGACGACGTCCATGCGCTCGACGAGCACCGAAGGGATCAGCGACAGGTCGACTGAGCTGCCCTCGGAGTTCGGCACGACGCGTCGCGTGTCGACGAGCGTCAACGTGCGTGTGCCGAAAAATGGATTCAGGCCGCGCAGATTCGCGAGCTGAGCACCGACGTTGAAGTTGCCGACACCGACGTTCGTCTCGGAAAAGAACGGCGTGTTCTGCGGCAGCGTGCGTGCGATGTCGCCAACGTTGACCAGCCCTAGATTCTCGATCTGTTCCGCATTGATCGCGGTGACGGGCTGCGGGGAATCGAAACCGCTGCGCGAGACGCGCGAGCCGGTGACGATGACCTCTTCGGCCTGTTCCTGGGCGCTCGCGACCTGCGTTCCCGCTAGCGCCGCGGCGACCGCGGCTGCCAGAGCTCCGAAGGAACCGAAACGCGTCCTGCTGCTCACGAGATGGGTCTTGGTAGTCATTGGCAGTTTCCCCTTTGCCTCGCCGACGAGAATCGTCGTGCGTTACCGACGGTAAACCATTCACGGTGTGCCGGAAAGCGAGAGCGATCGAGTCGCGCTCCGCGCCGGGTGTTGGTGCCACCAGCAGCTGCCGAGCCGCGATCGAGTTGGAACTCATCGCGTTTGTGGCCGAGAATTGTGACCACTAGCCGTGCTCGTCGGCGCGTTCAAGCGAGAGCACTGGGAACGAAGAAAATACCAGTGAGAGCTCGCGTCCTCAGAATGAGCTGCGCGCCGGCGGTCTGCCCGACACCGGATTCGAGTAGTGGAACGGGATGTCCGCGATGGCGGGGAAGGGCGGCGCGGCTGGGCCAGAGAGCGGCCGATCGGGTTGCGGAAGATCGCTCGTCGAGGGCGCGACCGATCTGGCACCATCGGCCTCTGTCACATGCGCCCAGCCGCGGCTGTGGCTTGCCGCCCACGTCGGCTCGTAGTCGAGAGCGCCGATCCGCCACGCGCCGTTCTCCTCGATGACCGCCGCTTCGTACACGCCGGCGCCGTAGCGATCGTCACCATCCTCGACCGCATCGATTCGCGCGAGACGCGCGCGGATGCGCGCCGCCCCGTCCGCGGTCGCATGTATGACGGGCTGCGCGATCTGGTTGAGCTCGAACGCGCCTTCGCGTCGACCGCCGAATGCTGCTTGCAGTGCTGCGCCCAGTCGCTCGCGTCCGACGTACACGCCGACGCCAGGCACTTCAGCCCAGGCGTCGGCGGCGAACAGCTGCGCGGCGGCGTCCCATGAGTGCTCGTCGGCGTAGTAGCCGAATGCGTTCAGGAGGTTCTCCGCGGTGACGGCGGCAGCTGCCGCGTCGAGCGCTTGCTCGAGCGCGGCGAGGTGCGCGTCGAGCTCGGCCGACGTCAGCGGGTCTGCCGCCGATACAGGAGGCTCCGCAGCTGCGCTCGGATCGCCGCCCGTGTGCGCGGCAGGGTATTGCGGCGGCCGGCCCGTGACGGGGTGGCGGAAATGCAGTGGCGGGATCATGAACTTCGGATAGCTTTCGTACGCGACGGTGGGCGGCCGATCGGGCGGAAACGCTTCGCTCCGCTGGTTCACGGGCTGCGCGTCCGCGGCCCAGCCCAAGGCGTAGTCGGTCACGAGGCGCGGATAGACGTGTAGCGTCTTGATCTTCCAGACGCCTCCGTCGCGCACGAGCTCATTCTCGTAGATGCCCTCGCGCCACTGCGCGCTGACGCCGGCCATGCCCGTCATGCCGACATAGACGCCGCGTGCTTTCGCGGCGGCGCCGTCGTGCGCGACCGTGACGATCGGTTGCATGAGGATGTAGTCGTTGATCTCGCCGTCACGCAGCCCGGCAGGGCCGAACTGTTCGAGTCCGCGGCGAATACTCTCTCTGCCTTCGTAGACGCCGCTCTGACCGATCTCCATGGTGCCGTCGTCGGCAAAGAGATCCGCGACGTCGTCCCACAGCTTACGGTCGAGGTAGTAGCCGTACGCGTTCTGTAAGTTCAGCACCGCGTTCTCCGCGGTCAACTGCGTGACCTCGGGCTCGAGCGCGCCGAGCCGCGCCGCGAGCGCGTCGAAGGTTGCGCTCGCTTGCGAGCTGCTCGCACGGGGGTCGCGGCTCACGGCCAGCGTGCCGACCTCACCGGGTTCGTAGTGAAACGCGCTCGATGGTGCATCGAGCGGCCCACTGACGGTCGGACGCAAGCTTTCGCCGTAGCGGCCTCCCACTTGATTGAAAAACGAGATCTCCTGCACCTTCCAGACGCCGTTTTCCTCGACGTACGCGTTCTCGTAGACGCCGCGCGCGAAGCTCGCGGTGCCGCCATAGCTGCCGAGCATCGCGACGATACGCCACCGAGCTTTGGCGCTCTTGCCATCCGCGCCGACGGTAATGACCGGCGAGAGCGCGATGTGCGGATAGATTCGACCATCCGCGAGCCCGAGGATGCCTTGACCGACTTGCTCGATGAACAGCTTCCGGATCTCCTCCTTGCCGAGATCGCCTTGCGTGTAATGCCCGACCGCCGTGTCCGCGAACAAGTCGGCGAAATCGTGCCAAAGCCCGACTTCGGAGTAGTGGCCGTACGCGTACTGGAGGCGTTTGACCGCTCTAACGGCCTTCAGCCGTTCGGTCAGCGCGGTGGCAGCAACGATGCGTTGCTCGAGCGCGGCGGCGGTCTCGGCGGGGTCCCGTTCGACTTGCGGCGCGCCGGCGTCATCGCTGCATGCGCCGACGCCAAGCGCGCAGACTGCGAGGAGCCAGGTTGCTCGGTGACCGCTCAACCTAAGTCGGGCTTACCCGGCTGCTGCGAGCAGGTGTCCTGCACGATCTCGACTTCCGGCGTGTAGAGCCAGGTCTTCGTCATGACCAGTGGCTTCGTGAACGTCACGGGATCCGTGAGCGTGAGCGTGAGCTCGAGACGGTGAGGATTCTGCCGCACGGTGTAGCGTTCGACGGCCGTGAGCTCGCCGCTGTGACCCGCCTGCGAGTTGTCCGAAATCAAGTCCGGGGTCACACCCGCTGTCTCCACGATCAGCGCGCCGCCTTCGACGCGCCCCACGGAATGCCCGAGCAAGGTCGGCGTCTTGTGCGCGGGGTGCGCGCGGCCGTCGAGATAGATATTGCGCAGCAGCGACCACTCCTCGTAACGCACGACCAAGTGATCGCCGTCGCGGCGGATCTGTACCGGCAACGGATTCGTCACTTCGCGGACGAAGCCGTACGGTTGGCAGTTGATGAACTTCGGATCGTCCTCCGGCCTATTGGCGGCTCTGACCTGTTTTCCGACCGGCGTCAGAATCGCGTCGAGCGCCGCGAGGGAGGCCGCGCCGGCCTGGCCGGACAGCGCCATGGCAGGAGTCGCGTCATTCGCCGGGTTCGCGAGCAGCGCGCTCAAGCCTTCATAAAAATCGACGGGGCAGCCGACGAAGCACTGGATATCGGCGAACGTCCAGTACTCGTTGTCCTGCGTCGTGAATACGCCGCTCCACGTGCCGAGGAACGGCGCTGCAGGGTCGGCCGCTTGTGCCGAAGCGCCGAGCGGCAGCGTAAGCAACGCGCCGAGCAGCAAGCTCGAAACGGCGCCGGTCTTGGCGATCGGTGTGTGGGTCATCGGGGCAGCGCTCCTCATTGCGGGCGACGCCGGCGATCGTTGAACCCTTCGTAGTCGATGTCCTCGGCGAACCGCTCGGTTCCGTCGGGCAGGGTCAGATGCGTCATATGGATGAGCTTCGCCGTTGCGTCGCGCGGCGCGTGGCCGCGAACCGTTATCTTGTCGCCCGGAACCACTTCCATGCCGGTCCAGCCCACACGCAGCAGCTGCGTCCGCGAGCCGCCTTCCGCGAGCCACTTCTCGGTCGTGCCGTTGTTGTCGACGTCGAGATAGATGCGCATGTGCGGGTTGCCGAGCTGATACTCCGTGACGACGCCCGTCACGGTGATCTCGCGGCTCAGGTCGTACAGCATTGTCGGCGAATGATGAGCCGCGACATGCGTCAGCGGCACCAGCGCGATCGTCGACAGGAATATCCAGTATCTCGCCCGCATCAGGTTTCTCCGCTATCGGCCGCGCATACTTCAACACGCCGCCGGCCCGTCGTCCATGGAAGCGAAAGCACCAGAGCCGTGCCCGCGTTGAAATCTGCGATAGGCGCAGACGAAACGGCTGCGAGACGGTGTTCTCGTTCAGCAGATGCTGGGGTGACTACGTAACGCTCGACGCGGCTGCTATCGGCAGATGGGCGCCGACGTCGTCTGCTCGGCCCAGCGCGCGCAGCCACCGATAGTGAGAGCGCAATGCGCCCATGAAGGTCGCGTTGTAGTGGTACGCGACACCGAACTCTCGGCACGTCTGCTCGACCACCGGTGCGATGGCCGGATAGTTGACGTGGCAGATGCGCGAGAACAGATGGTGCTCGATCTGAAAGTTCAGCCCGCCGAGTAGCCAGCATGCGGCGCGGCTGTGGCGAGCGAAGTCCACGCTCGTTTCGGCTTGGTGAACGGCCCATGGCGTGTCCATGCGGCCCGTTTCGGTGGCCAAAGGGAAGTTAGCCCGCTCGACACAATGCGCGAGCTGAAACACCACGGCGAGCATGATGCCCACTGCCGAGGCTGTGACGGCGTAGGTCGCTGCGACGGCCCACAGGGGGTGCATTGCGAGCGGTATCGCAAACGCGAGCGACAGGAACACTAGCTTGCCGGCGAAGAAGCCGACCCACTGCCGGCCGCGGGGGCGCGGAACGCGGTGTCCGCCCATTCGCGAAGTCAGGGCCAGCCTGAAATCGTCGTAAAGGTGCCACTTGATGACCATCACGCCATACAAGAACCACACATACAGATGCTGCCAGCGGTGGATCCAGGCCCGCGGATGATGTGGCGTCAAACGGCCTAGGCCCGCGAGGTTAATGTCGGTGTCGTAACCGACGACGTTCACGAACGTGTGGTGGAACACGTTGTGCTTCCAGTGCCAGAAATAGGAGCTGCCGCCGACGAGGTCGAGGCTCATCGCCATCGCCTGATTGACCCAGCGGCGATCGGAGTACGCTTCATGGCTCGCGTCGTGCATCACGTTGAAGCCGATCGCGACGACCGTCAGCGCCAATGCGATCGCAAGCGGCAGGACCTGCCACCACGCCGCCGCGACGAACACCAGCAAGCCGTACACGGAGGCGAAGCTCGCGAAAATGATCGCGGTCTTGAAGTACATCTCCGGACAATTGCGCTCGGATCGCCCCGTGGCGCGCAAACGCTCTTTGACTCGCCGCCTCAGCTCGACGTGAAAAGCGTTGTCACCGCTGAATCTGAGTCGGCGCTCGATCCGGTCCACCGGGTCGGTGGCAGTTGTCTCGGAAGGGGAGGAGGTGCTCAGGGAGGGCCTTCGTGTTTCGGCGGTGGAACCCGCTGCAAGGCTGCATTGTACAGGGTCCCGGACCGCGCGTCCGGCCGTACGCGCACGAGTAAAGCACCAATGAAGATTGCGCGTCACGCTGCTAGGCTGTGAGGCGTCGCCGCTATGGTTGAGGGATGCATGAGGATCGGAGCGGGCTTCGCAATGCTGGCGTTCGCGGCGCTGAGCCCCGGGGCTCGCGCGCATCATTCGTTCGCCGCAGAGTTCAGCTACGACGAAAGCGGAACGATCACGGGGGCCGTCGTCGAGGTGCTGTTCGTCAACCCGCACGCGCGCTATTTCGTCGCCATCAAGGACGAAAATGGCAAGGAGATCCTGTGGGACGCGCAGACCCGCAGCCCCAACGCCTTAGCTGCGGCGGGCTGGAGCAAGGACACGATTCGGGTCGGCGAGCAAATTACGATCGAAGGTAACCTCGGCCGCGAGGGGGCGCGCAAGATCTGGATTCGCGAAGTTCGTCTCCCGTCCGGCGAAGTCGTACGCCCAACCGGCGAGGTGCCGCCGCCATGATCCGGATGCCGTTGCTGACCCGCGTGCTCGGAGCGCTCGTCGGTGCTGTTCTTCTTGTCTCGACCGCGCGCGCTCAACAAGCGACCCTCGTCGGCGAATGGTTCCTGACGCTCCAAGAGCGGCGGGCGGTTCACACCGGCACGCTGACGATCGAATCGCACGACGGCGAGCTCGTGGCCTTCGTCGACGGTGGCCCGGCCACGCTCGAGCATGGCGACGGCGCGATCGAGCTCGAGTTCGACACGCGCGACGGCGGCGGCCAACTGCTCCGCTACGTGCTCAATGGCCGCGTAGACGCCGGCGAGCTCAAAGGCGTGTTGACCCCGCCGCTCGACGCGCCGCAGGGTACGTGGCGTGCGGCTCGGCAAGTCGTGCCGCCGCCCGCACCGCCGCGGCCCGTCGACTTCACGGGCGTCTGGTCACGCACGTCGTCGGGCCTGGCGCGCGTGACGCTCGACTACACGCCGGAGGCCCAGCGTGCCGTCGACGCGTACCACTACCTCGACGATCCGTCGCTGCGCTGCGTGTCCCCGGGGCTCGTGCGCATCTC
>Ga0190271_10001014_pt1 | contig 15461 bp, 17 predicted proteins | sample Popmic356T_FD_133747 | JGI IMG/M metagenome (GOLD analysis project Ga0190271, IMG submission 133747) | Populus adjacent soil microbial communities from riparian zone of Weber River, Utah, USA - 356 T | ecosystem: Environmental > Terrestrial > Soil > Riparian zone | place: USA: Utah | collected...
CGCCGAGATCGACCGCAGCTCGCCGTAAACCGTCAGCGCCACGACCGCGGCGAGCGCGATCAGCCGCGCATCGGCCCCAAGGGTCGTGAGCAGCCAGACGCCGGCGATCGCGCCGATCAGGTTGGAGCCGGTGTCCCCCAGCATCGCCCGCTCGCGCAGGGTCAGCCAGGCGCCGACCAGGACCGGCCCGGCGAAGATCCCCAGCAGCTCGAAGGGGACGAGGGTCCAGGCGCCCAGGCAGAGCCCCAGCGCCAACAGCCCCAGCGCCTTCTCGGCCCGGCCCGGCCGCAGGTCGAGCAGGTTGCCGAGGTTGGTGGCGAGGACCAGCAGCGCCACGTCAGCCAGGTAGCGCCACGATTCGAGGCCCTGTCCGGAGACCACGTAGGCGGCCAGCGCCAGCGCCCCGATCGCCTTGATCGCCCCCGTCGAGAGCCGCCCTTCGCGCAGCGCCCGGGCGTGGCCGCGCCAGCCGCGCGGCGTCGCCGCCGCCTCGCCCTGGCCGAGCGCGTCGTCGAGGAAGCCGAGGAAGGCGACGCCGAGCAGGTAGGGCAGCCAGCGGCGCAGCTCGGGGTCGAGCAGGTCGAGGTCGGCGCGGTCGTCGAGGAAAGCCAGCGGCGCCAGCGTCACCAGCGCCGCCGTCGCCAGGACCGCCCCGAGGGGGAAGGCGAGCTGGGCGCCGCGGTAGTTGGCTCGGACCAGGCCGGCGTCGCGCAGGCCCCGCGCCCCGGCCGGCACCACGAACGCGGCGACCGCGATCGCCAGCGGCAGGCCGACCCACTCCATGCTCAGCTGCCCGGGGTCAGCAGCTCGGGGAGCAGGCGGTCGGCGCTGCTCTTGACGCCGAAGCTTCCCTCGGCGCCGAGCATCGCGAAGACCAGCGCCACCTTGCCGGCGGCCAGGTCGACGTCGTCGACGCTGGAGAGGTCGTTGCCCTGGAAGAAGGCGATCGAGGACGGTTCGGTGGTCGAATCCTCGATCCCCACCGTCGGCCCGCGGGCGCCGGTGATCCCGGCCATCAGCGCCGACTCCAGCCGCGCCGCGTTGCCCCGCTGCACCGGGCCCATGTCCTGCGGCGAGTCGCGGACGACGATGACGCCGTCGAGAGCGCCGAAGCTACCGCTGGCCCGGGAGAAGAGCTGGCCGCGGACGACTTCCGGCAGAGTGCCGCCGATCACCAGCTGTCGCCCCACGCCAGTCCCCAGCGCGGTCAGCGAGTCGGGGTTGGTGCGCAGGTCGGCGAAGCGGGTCCTGGACAGGTCTTCGGCGAGGCCGGCGACGTCGACCGGCTCGCGCACCACCCCCACCCCGACCAGGCGCGCCCCGGTCGGCGCCAGCGCCTCCTCGACCGCGCTGGTCAGGTCGCCCGGCAGGCCGCCGAGGCCGACGATCGCGATCCGCTTGCCGTCGAGCTGGTCGCGCACCAGCGCCGGGTAGACGCGCTCGGCGAATTCGTTGGAGCGATTGAGCTCGCCGCTGAGGTCGTCGGCGCGCGAGCGGGCGTCCTGGAGGTTGCCGACCAGGCTCGCCTCGAGGTTCTTGCGGGTGCTGTTGAGCGCGTCGCCGCCGAACTCGGCGCCAACCAGGATCCCGATCGCCAGGGCGAGGAAGACGGCGATCAGCGAGGCTGCGTGATAGCGGGCGCTGTATCCCATCGAGCGCCGAAGGCTAGAGGCCGAGCCAGATCCGCACCTTCAGCCAGAACAGCTCGAAGACGTCGTTGAGCGCCGGAGAGGTGATGATCAGGATCGTCAGCAGGACCAGGAAGGCGACCGCGAAGAGCAGCGCCGGCGCCAGCGCCGAGGTCGGCTGGTAGAGCCGACTCACCCCCTTGGCGTCGACCAGCTTCTCGCCGATCCGGAGCCGGGTCAGGAAGGTCGAGGACATGCCGCCGCGCTTGCGCTCGAGGAACTCGATCAGGTTGAAGTGGGCGCCGACGCTGACGATCAGCTCGGCCCCCTTCTCGTAGGCCATCAGCATCGCCACGTCCTCGCTGGTGCCCGCCGAGGGGACGACGGCGTGTCGCAGCCCCATCTCGACCAAGCGCTCGCAGCCGGGAGCGCGGCCGTCGGGATAGGCGTGGACGATCAGCTCGGCGCCGCAGCGCAGCGCCTCGTCGCTGGCCGAGTCCATGTCGCCGAGGATCATGTCCGGCTTTAGGCCGGCTTCCAGGAGCCCGTTGGCGCCACCGTCGACGGCGACGATCAGCGGCCGCATGTCGCGGATGTAGGCGCGTAGGGCTTTGAGGTCGCGGCGGTGGCGGTCGCCGCGGACGACGATCAGCACCTGGCGGTCGCGGAACGAGGCCCGGGTCGGCGGGAACTCGATGCTGTCGGTGAGGATGTCGGTCTCCTGGCGGACGTGCTCGACCGTGTTCTCGGCGAACTCGGCCAGCGCCTCGTCGATCCGCTCGCGCTGCTCCTCGAGCTGGCGCTCCAGCTCGGGCACGGTGAGGACATGGCCGCTGAGGACCTCCTCGCCGCCGACCAGCACCGTGCCGCCGTCGATCTGCAGCCTGTCGCCGTCCTCGAGCAGCTCGAAGAGGCCGGCGCCGGGAGCGTCGACGAGGCGGATGCCGGCGTGGGCCAGCATCAGCGGGGCGGCGTTCGGGTAGCGACCGTCGGAGGAGGGCGAGGCGTTGAGGACGGCGGCGGCGCCGGCGTCGATCAACTCCTCAGCGGCGATCCGGTCGATGTTGACGTGGTCGATGACGGCGACGTCGCCGGGCCGCAGCCGCTTGACCAGGTGCTTGGTGCGCGTCCCGAGCCGCGCGGTCCCTTCGATCGGGGCGTCGGGACGGGGGCCGCTGCGACGCCCCAACAGGGACGGCAGGCGACGGCGGGCGGCGGTAGCCATCGGGTTCAGGTTAGGCGACGGGGCAGGCGGTCCACAAGGGCTGAAGGGCGCCTGGGCAAGCAGGGCAAGGACGCAGGGAGCGAAGCGTGCTCTGCACGTGAGCGACCGAGGACGCCGCCATGCGCCGCTCAGGCGGCCTTCAGCAGCTCTCGGGCGTGGCTCGTGGCCGCCTCGTCGCCGCCCTCGCCGCCGAGCATGCGGCGGATCTCCTCGACCACCGCCTCACCGTCGAGGTGCTCGACGGTGGCCAGCGCCTGCTCGCCGACGACGTCCTTTTCGAGCCGGAAGTGAGTCTCGGCCAGCGAGGCGACCTGCGGCAGGTGGGTGATGCAGACGACCTGCCGGCCCGCCGCCAGCGCCCGCAGCCGCTCGCCGACGACGCGGGCGGTGTTGCCGCCGATCCCGGCGTCGATCTCGTCGAAGACCATCGTCGCCGCCGAGCCGTCCTGGCCGAGACCGCTCAGCGCCAGCATCACCCGCGAGAGCTCGCCACCGGAGGCGGCGTCGCGGAGGGGCGCCGGCTCGATCCCGGGGTTGGGAGCGACGCGCAGCTCGACGGTCTCGCGGCCACTGCCGCCGTAGCCGTCGGAGTGCGGCTCCAGGACCACCTCGAGCCTCGCTCCCTGCATCGAGAGCTGCTCGAGCTCGGCCGCGACCCGCTCCTGCAGCGGCTCGACGGCGGCGGCGCGGGCGGCGCCGAGTCGCTCGCCCAGCTCCTCGCGCGAGGCCTCGGCAGCCGTCAGCGCCGCCTCGGCCTCGGCCCCGCGCTCGCCGGCTCCCTCCAACCCGGCGATCTCCTCGCGGCAGCGCTCGGCGTGGGCCAGCACCGACTCGACGCTGCCGCCGTGCTTGCGCTCGAGCCGATCGATCGCCTCCAGCCGCTCCTCGACTGCCTGCAGCCGCTCCGGGTCGGCCTCGACCCCCTCGGCGTAGTCGCGCAGCTCCGAGGCGACGTCGCCGAGCTCGACCCCCAGCGCCGCCACCCGCTCGGCCAGGGCATCGAGGCCGGCGTCGACGCCACCGGCACCCTGCAGCAGCCCTTCCGCCCGGGCCAGCAGCGACTCGGCGCCACCGCCGTCCTCGTCGGCTCCGGCCAGGCCGGCGTGCGCCCCGGCCGCCGCCTCGCGCAGGCCCTCGGCGTGGCGCAGCCGCTCGCGCTCGGCCGCCAGCTCGTCGCGCTCCTCGGGCTGCGGGGCGACCTCCTCGATCTCGGCCAGCTCGTAGCGGTAGAGGTCGAGATCGCGCTCGCGGGAGCCCTCGCGCTCGCGCAGCTCGGCCAGCTCGGCGGCGAGCCGGCCGCACTCGCGGTGCGCCTCGCGGTAGCGCCGCCGCGTCTCCAGATGCTCGGCGCCGACGAAGCCGTCGAGAACCTCCAGCTGCGCCGAGGCGATCGTCAGCCGCCGGTGCTCGTGCTGGCCATAGAAGGCGAGCAGGCGCCCGCCCAGCAGCTTCAGGTCGGCGGCGGTCGCAGCGCGGCCGGCGACGAAGGCGCTGGTCCGGCCGCTGGCCGAGACCCGCCGTCCCAGCACCACCTCCTCGGCACCCTCCGGCAGCCGCTCCGCCAGCTCGGCGAGATCGGGCTCGTCGATCAGCCCCGCGGGCAGGTCGAAGACCCCCTCGACCCAGGCCTCGGCGGCGCCGGGCCGGACGATCTGGGCTTTCGCCTTGCCGCCCATCAACAGGTCGAGCGAGTGGGCGAAGACGGTCTTGCCGGCGCCGGTCTCGCCGGTGATCGCGTTCAGCCCCTCGCCGAGCCGCAGCTCAGCCCGCTCGATCAGCAGCAGGTTCTCGATCCGGAGCTCGCGCAGCATCGGCACCTGTGTACCAAGCGGGTCGGCGGACGGGAGCGCTTAGCCACCCGCGGCTGCAGGCCCACCGTCGGTGGGCTGCACGAAGTGGCTGGAGCGGACCAGAAGGAACCCCAGCGCGGCGCCGACGAAGGAGAGGATCGCGGCGATCAGGATGATCGTGTCGAAGCCGCTGACGAAGGCGACGTCAGCGGCGTGGGTCGCTTTGTCGTGGACGGCGGGCGGCAGCGGCATCGCCGCGACCGCCCGCGAGCCGCCCGAGGCGACGACTTCACCGAGGCCGGCCGGGGCGTGCGGGAGCAGCTCGTGCAGCTTCGAGTCGACGCGCGACTGGAAGATCGCGCCGAGGGCGGCGACGCCGGTGGCGATCCCGACCTGGCGGAAGGTCGTGTTGATCCCCGATCCCATCCCCGATTTCTCGACCGGGACGACGGCGATCGCCGCCTGGCCGATCCCCGGGTTGGTGACGCCGATGCCGACGCCGGCGACGAGGAAGCCAGCCAGCAGCGTCGTCCACTCCGAGTCGGGCGAGACGCCGTGCATCAACAGCAGCCCGGTCCCGACCAGGGTCAGCCCGACGCCGAGCAGGACCCGGATCGGGATCCGGTGAGAGAGCGTGCCGGCGATCGGCGCGGCGACGAAGGAGAGGATCGTCAACGGCAGGAAGCGCAGCCCCGCCTCCAGCGGTGAGAAGTCGAGCACGCCCTGCATGTAGATGGTCAGGTAGAGGAACATCGCGAACATCCCCGCCGAGAGCCCGAAGGCGACCGCGGAGACCCCGTTGAAGGCCGGGTTGCGGAACAGGCGCAGGTCCAGCATCGGGTGGTCGCTGCGGCGCTCGATCGCGACGAAGGCGAGCAGCAGGGCGACGGCGCCGCCGAGACAGGCGAGGATCGGGGCGCTGCCCCAGCCCTCGGGGTTGCCGCGGATCAGCCCGAAGATCAGCAGGAAGAGGGCCAGCGAGAAGGCGATCAGCCCCGGCACGTCGATCGGCTCGGCGTCCTCGGCGGCGACGTTGACGATCTTGCGCTCGGTCAGGGCGATCGCGGCGATGCCGATCGGGATGTTGACGAAGAAGATCCACTCCCAACCGAGGTGCTCGGTGATGACGCCGCCGACCAGCGGCCCGATCGCGACGGCGCCGCCGACCGTCGCCCCCCAGACCCCGAAGGCGGTGGCCCGGTCCTTGCCGTGGAACTCCTGGCCGATCAGCGCCAGCGAGGTGGCGAACATGCCGGCGCCGCCGACGCCCTGCAGACCGCGGGCCAGGTTGAGCAGGGTCGGGTCGCCGGCGATCCCGCAGAGAAAGGAGGCGCCGGTGAAGATCGCGAAGCCGAGCGCGAAGACGCGGCGGCGGCCGAGGCGGTCGCCGAGCGAGCCAGCAGTGAGCAGGAAGGCGGCCAGGGTCAGGGCGTAGGCGTCGACCACCCACTGCAGGCTGGAGAGGCTGGCGCCGAGTTCGCGCTGGATGTCCGGCAGCGCCACGTTGACGACCGTGATGTCCAGCAGCAGCATGAACGTGGCGGTGGAGATCAGGACGAGGGTCCACCACTTGCGCTCCATCTCAGACCGCCAGGTGTCCGAACTTCTCGCCGATGCGGCCGTAGAAGCTGGTGCCCGGGAGCTGGGCGAGACGGCCGATCTTGTCGCGGAAGCAGATTTCCAGCTCGGCGCCGGTCGGCAGGTCGGCGAGGTGTTCGCCGTCGATCGCGACTTCGACGGGCTCGCGGCCGCGGGCGTTGCCGACGTGGAGGATGTCGTTCGGGGCGACCACCAGCGCTCGCGCGGTCAGCGAGTGCGGGGCGATGTAGGAGACCGCGTAGCCCTTCACTCCCCAGGCCAGGATCGGTCCCTGGTTGGCGAGGTTGTAGCCGGTCGAGCCGACCGGGGTGGCGGCGACGAGGCCGTCGCAGCGAACGTGGCCGACCTCCTCGCCGGTGATCCGGTAGCTGAGCTCGGCGACCCGGTCGTGCGGGCGGCGGGCGAGGGTGACGTCGTTGAGGCAGATCCCCGCAGCGCCATCGAGCACGACCTCGAGGCCGGGCAGGTCGATTGTCTCGATCTCCCCGGCGAGGGCGCGGCGGATGCCCTGCTCGGCCTCGTCGCGCTCGACCGCGGCGAGGAAGCCGACGGTGCCGAAGTTGACGCCGAAGACCGGCACGCCGGTGCGGGCGAAGCGCCGCAGCGCGTGGAGAATCGAGCCGTCGCCGCCGAGGACGATGCAGAGGTCCGGACGCGGCTGGTCGGTGGCGACGACCTCGATCCCCTTGGCGGCCTCGCCGTGCTTGGAGATCTCGTCGGCGGTGGCGACCAGGCGCCAGCCCGCCTCGTGGGCGACGGCGGCGACCGTCCCGACGGCCCCGGTTGCGGCCGGCGGGTGCGAGTGGGTGATCAGCGTCGCCGTCTTCACTCGTCGCCCTCCACGGCGAGGACGGCTGCCTCGAGGTCGGCGACCGCAGCGCCCTCGCCGCCGCACCAGACGAAGGTCTCGCGGTTGCCCTTCGGGCCGGGCAGTCCCGACGAGGCGATCCCCCGCACCGGCAGGCCGATCTCAGTGGCGGCCTCGGCGACGGCGAGGATCGCCTCGCGGCGGTCGGCGGCGTCGCGGACGACCCCGCGGCCGACCCGCTCGCGGCCCAGCTCGAACTGCGGCTTCACCATCGCCAGCACCTCGCCGTGGGGCGCCAGGCAGCGCGCCACGGCTGGGAGCACCTTGGCGAGGGAGATGAAGGAGACGTCGACGGTCGCCAGCGAGGCCGCGAAGGGCAGGTCGAAGGGCGCCATCGCGCGGGCGTTGAGCCGCTCGATCACGGTCACGCGCGGGTCCCCGCGCAGGCCGGCGTCGATCTGCCCGTAAGCGACGTCGACGGCGGCGACGCGGACGGCGCCGCGCTGCAGCAGGCAGTCGGTGAAGCCGCCGGTGGAAGCGCCGACGTCGAGGCACTCGCGGCCGCTGACGTCGATTCCCAGGGACTCCAGCGCGTTCTCGAGCTTGATGCCGCCGCGGGAGACGTAGCGGGGCCCGGCGTCGACGACCAAGGCCGCCTCCGGCTCGACCAGCTGGCTGGGACGCAGGGCGACCGGCCCATCCTGGCCGATCCGGACTTCGCCGGCTCGCACCGCCCCCGCTGCCGCCGAGCGCGACGGGAACAGCCCCCGCTCCGCCAAGACCGCGTCTATCCGGGCCTTCTTCACGCCCGGAACGCTACAGCCGGAGGGATTCTTAGCTCCTGTTTAGCGCCTTCTTAGGGGGGTAGGCGACATTTCGTTAACGAGATTCCTCGCCGATTCTGGTCTCGTGGACGCGGCAGAGGGCTCGGCAGGCGAGAAAACCCCCCATTCCGGGGAATCTGTGACCGCACTCACACACAAATCGCACATACGTTCGTACGCTGTTCAAGGATCAAGTCAGAGGTGACGACGTAAGGAGCAACCAAGACTTTTAGGTCGAGCCCCGCGCCGTATTTGCCCCGATGCTTCCCACATCGGCGCCCACGGCACAAACCGGGCTCACCCACCTCCCACAGATCCACATATACAGAGATACATATCTCTCCTCCCTGTAGTAACCCCAGAAGCGCCCCTCCTCCCCGGAGGGGCGTTTTCTGTTGTGGGGGGCTTTATAGAGCGGAATGCGGGCCGCTGTCGGCCCTGTCGGCGTCGCTGGGAGCAAGATCGCAGCGGCGCGGTGCCACAGTCGCGCGCTATCGGTGCAGACGACGGTGCGCCAGCGCGTAAACCGTTTCGCCACGAGATCCAGCCGGAAGGTGGCGGACGCCGAAGGCCAGGTGGTCGAGATAGAGGCGACCGTCCTTCCCCTTGGCGATCCGGAACACCAGGCCGAGCGGCCCGCCAGGCGGAGGCAGATAGACCTTCACGCAGCCGGGGAGACTGGTTCCGTCCCGAGCTTCCCCGTCGCAGGCAAATAGGGCCTCAACGGCTTGGCCCTCGCGCTCAAGGCGCGAGCGTGTTTCTTCGCCGATTCTCTTCGCGCTCCCCGTGGCTCGACGCAGATCCTCCTGCCAGGCCAACTCATCGAACGCCACAGGCGCGAAGCCCCGTCTGAGCGGCATGGCTACCCCTCGCCGTCTGAGGGCTTCACAGCCCCATGGACAGCCTCGAACTCCGCGAGCGTCGCGGGCTCATGCCCAAGACGCTCCATGATGGCCTGGGCAGACGTATCGGGGGAGATCACGAGCTTCCCGTCGCTGCGGGTCTCCTCAACGACGTAGGGACCTTCGATATCGCCGCTCAGCTTCACGTGGGGCTGATCCATGGGCTTGATGATGGCAGAGGTACCGGTCATGCAGCCAGGGGTGCGGACACCCCGGCGCTGGCGAGTAGATAGGCATCCATGCGCTTGCGAACCTCGTCGCGAGTGCCGGGCAAAAGGTGCCCGTACACGTCAAAGGTCGTCTGGATCTTCGCGTGCCCCATGAACTCCTGAATCGCCTTCGGATTGGCCCCAGAGTCGATCAGCAGCGACGCGAAGGTGTGACGGCAGTGATGCAGCGTGATCGGCTCGATTGGGTCGGGCTTCCGATCCTCCCGTTCCGCAAGCTCAAGCTCGCGCTCGCTTGCCCTTCCCCATGCCCGCTTCGCCCGCCCGTCAACGGTCGCGGCATAGAACGCCTCACGCGGGGCGCGGCCGAAGACGAGATCGTCGCCCTCGCGGCCGGTCCTCACAATTTGCACCTCCCTGTAGTAACCCCAGAAGCGCCCCTCCTCCCCGGAGGGGCGTTTTCTGTTGTGGGGGGCTTTATAGAGCGGAACGTGAGTCGGCGTCGAGCAATCGCACGAAGCGAGCTCGCTTGGCCTGGCGCTCGTAACCGACTGCCTGCCAGAGAGCAGCGGCAGTGGCGTCGCCATCGATGACGATCGCGGTGAGTCGAACGGCGCCGAGCTGGCGGAGCCGTTCCTCGCCAGCATCGACGAGCGCGGTCGCGATACCGCTGCGGCGGTGTTCCGGATGGACGGCGAGGCGGTAGAGGCTGCCGCGCCAGCCATCCCAGGCGGCGATCAGGGTGCCGACGAGCTCATCGCTCGAGGTGGCGATGAGCAGTGCCCCGGGGGCGTGATCGAGCAGCAGCGTCAGCGCCTCCATGGAATCGGTCGGCGACGGGTCGCTGGCGAGACGCCAGAAGGCCAGTGCAGCCTCCCGGTCGGTCCTCGTGGCGGCACGGATCCCAGCCATTGACTTGGAGGTGCCGCTAGACCGCTGCGCGCTCGTCAGCCGGTACGTGGTGCTCGAGCACCACCTCATAGCCGAGAGCGAACGGGACGCCTTCTTCGGCAAGCGTGACAAGCTCAACGTAGCTCTGACCCGCGGCGTACCAGCCCTGTACGTCTGGTGACTCGGCCCACCATCCGTCGGGCTCATGATGATGAATTACACGTACGGTCTCCATGCGGTCTCCGAATCAGACTAGCTTTCGGCTGAGGCGGGTCAGCGCGACTGCGCGAGGAGGTGCTCGAGGAGTTCCAGGATCGCCACCTTGGTCTCTGCGACGCTGAGGCCGCGGTCGCGGCGCAGGAGCTTCCAGATGTAGATGTCGGTGATTGCCGCCAGCTGGGCGGCGCGGCGCTTGCGGGAGGCGCCGCGCAGGCTCTGCAGGGCCGGGGCGAAGGTGGTTTCGCACCAGCCGAGGTGATACTCGCGGCCGAGGTCGGTGAGGATCCGCAGGGCCGGCTGGCTCTCCTCCTGGGCGAGCGTGCGAAGGAGGCGGTCGGCGAAGCGCTCGTAGTGCTCGACGAGGACGTCGACGATCTCGGCGGGGTCGGTGCCCGGCTCGACCACGCGGTCGGCGGTCATCTTCGCCCCGGTGTGCTGGAGGGCCGCCTGAAAGAGGCTTTCCCTGCCGCCGAAGCGGCGGATCACCGTCTGCACGGAGACGCCGGCACGCTCGGCGACGACGGCGAGCGTGATCTCGCCGAAGGGGAGATCGTCGAAGGCCGCCTCGGCCGCGTCGAGGATCCGCTCGCCGGTGGCGGCGGTCGCCTCGGCACGCACCCCCATCCGGTACTGACGCTTCGCTACAGCCGCCCTCCCCACCCCCAGGGCGCCACGATCGCCAGCTTCCACTCGCCCTCGACCTCGCGCAGCACCAGGGTCGGCTCGAGGGTGCGCTCGACCCGGTCGCCGTCGGCGCCCTCCGACCGCACCGTCCAGCGCTCGCAGGCGAGGACGACACCGGCCGCGGTCAGCACGTTGCTGAGGTCGACGCGGATCTCTGTGTGAGCGGCGATCAGCTGGGCGAGCAGCGGACGGATCCGCTCGCGGCCGTGGACGGCGGTAGCGTCGGGGGTGATCAAGCAGCCGTCGCGGGCGAAGCAGGCGGTCGCCGCATCGAGGTCGCCGGTGCTCAGCGCTCGCACGAAAGAGCGGTGAGTTCCGACCTGGTCGGTCGGCGGCGCGACCACGTCGACCGTTTTCATGTTAGTCAGGCTAACACCAAAAGCGGACGCGAAGTCAGGCCCGGTCGGGGCGCTGCTCTCCCGGCCAGCTGCCGGTGAGCCGGGCGAAGCCGGAGCGGGCACCGTGATCGACCGCGCCTTTGACGAGGCGGAAGATCGCCCCCTCGATGGCCAGGGCGGCGATCAGTTTCGGCCACTCGATCTCGCGCTGGTCCGGCTCCGGCGCCTCTTCGTCGTCGAACGCCGACCAGAGGCGCTCGAATGCCTTCTGGGCAGCGAAGCCGGCGAGCAGGCCGGCACCGATCCCGATCGGCGCGAAGAGAAACTTCATGTGCCGAGACCTACCCCGCACGGCCAGGCGAGAAACCCGGCGCCACCGCCCTCTAGGGTCAGGGCATGAGCAAGATCGCCGTCGTCACCGGAGCTTCGAGCGGGATCGGCGCCGCGACCGCGCGGGCGCTGGCCGCCGACGGTTTCGAGCTCGTCCTCGCCGCCCGGCGCCTGGAGCGACTGCAGCCGCTCGCCGAGGAGATCGGCGGCCGCGCGGTCGCCCTCGACGTCGCCGACCCGGGCGCGATCGAGGAGCTGGCGGCAACGCTCCCATCCTGCGACGTGCTCGTCAACAACGCCGGCGGCGCCCTCGGCCTGGAACCGCTGGCCGCGGCCGATGAAGAGAAGTGGCTGCAGATGTACGAGTCCAACGTGCTGGGGACGATGCGGATGACCCGCGCCCTCCTCCCCGCCCTGACCGCCTCCGGCGACGGCCACGTCGTCAACGTGACCAGCATCGCCGCCTTCGAGACCTACCGCGGCGGCGCCGGCTACACCGCCGCCAAGCACGCCCAACGGGCCCTGACCCGGACGCTGCGGCTGGAGCTGCTGGGCGAGGCGGTGCGGGTGACCGAGGTCGCCCCGGGGATGGTCGAGACCGAGTTCTCGCTGGTCCGCTTCGGCGGCGACGAGGAGGCGGCCGCCCGCGTCTACGAGGGCATGCGACCGCTCAGCGCCGGCGACGTCGCCGAGTGCATCCGCTGGGCGGTGGCGCAGCCGCGACACGTCAACGTCGACGAGATCGTCGTCCGACCGTGGGCGCAGGCGACCGCGACCGAGGTCCACCGCGAGCGTTGACCGACGTCCTCCCCGACCTGCTGCGCCCGGGCCTGCGCATCGTCTTCTGCGGCACCGCGGCCGGCCGCGCCTCGGCGCGCGCCAGCGCCTACTACGCCGGTCCCGGCAACTCCTTCTGGCCGACCCTCGCCTACGTCGGCCTCACCCCGCGGGAGCTGGTGCCGAGCGAGTTCGAGCTGCTGCCCGAGTTCGGGATCGGCCTCACCGACCTCTGCAAGGTCCGCCACGGCTCCGACGCCGAGGTCGGCAGCGTCGAGTTCGACGTCGACGGCCTGCACGCCAAGGTCGCCGCCGCCGAACCGGAGCGGCTCGCCTTCAACGGCAAGAACGCCGCCCGCGCGGCCCTCGAGCGGCCGGTCGACTACGGCGTTCAGGACGAGAGCTTCGGCGGCGCCGAGGTCTGGGTGCTGCCCTCGACCTCAGGCGCGGCGCGGGGGCACTGGGACGTCGGGCCCTGGGAGGAACTGGCGAACGCGGTCGTAGCCGCGTAGGCCGGAGAAGTCGCCGCGGTCGCGGATCGCCTCGGCGGCCTCGACCGTCGCCCCGACCGCGGCCCAGGCGAGGGAGCCGCCGACGCTGACCCGCTGACCGCCCGCCGCGACGATCTCGGCCATGGTCAGGCCCGGGTGGGCGAGGACGTTGACCGGCCTCCCCACCGCCTCGCAAACCGCCCGCAATTCGGCAGCGCTGCCGAGGCCGGGCGCGTAGAGGACGTCGGCGCCCGCCCCCTCGTAGGCGCGCAGACGGGCGATCGTGTCCTCCAGATCGGGGTTGCCGCGGATGTGGTTCTCGGCCCGGGCGGTGAAGATGAACGGGAACTCGAGCGCCGCGGCCGCCTCGGCCGCGGCGGCGACCCGCTCGGTGGCGCGGTCGAGCGGGTAGATCCCGCCCTCGGGATCGAAGTCCTCGATCGAGCCGCCGACGGCGCCGGCCTCGGCAGCACGCGCGATCGCCCGGGCCGCATCGGCGGGGGCCGGGCCGTAGCCGTTCTCGAGGTCGACCGAGACCGGCAGCTCGGTCGCCGCGTCGAGCGATCGCACGTGCTCGACGAGCTCGTCGAGGGTGACGCCGCCGTCGAGGCGGCCGAGCGTGAAGGCGAAGGCGCTGCTGGTCGTCGCCAGCGCCTCGAAGCCGAGCCCGGCGAAGACGCGCGCCGAGCCGGCGTCCCAGGGGTTGGGAATCGCGAACGGCTCGCCGGCATGCAAGGCCGCGAAGCGCTCGCCCTTCTCTCGCTGCCGCTCGCTCACCCGCCCACCATAGCCCGCGTCCCACGCCCGCACGCAGGGCGAACCGCGGCTCCCCCAAGAGGCCGCGGCCGCGCCTCGCGACCCGGACTCCAAGAGCCTGGTCGCGAGAGGCCCGCTCCCCTAGCGGGCCCACATACAGAGATACGCATCTCTCCTCCCTGTGGTGAGTCCCCAGAAGCGAAGGCCCGTTAGGGCTTCGCCGCTCCTCTCAACACCGGAGAGACTGGCGCAGGCTATTCGATTGAGGCGATTGAATCAATCCTCAATTTTGGTTAGAACTTGATGAAGCTTTTTTAGCCCAAAACGGGCTGTGCCGAGGGCAGCGCCGCCAGCACCCGCTCGGCGACGGACTCGCCGGTGAGGCCGGCCTCGGCCCGCAGCAGGGCCGGCTTGCCGTGGGTGACGTAGCGGTCGGGGAGGCCGACGCGCAGCACCCGCGCCCGCTCTCCCGGCGCCTCGGCGAAGGCGTCCTCGAGGTGCTCCAGCACCCCGGAGCCGAAGCCGCCGGCCAGCACGTTCTCCTCGATCGTCACCACCAGGTCGTGCTCGCGCGCCAGCCGCTCGGCGAGGTCGCCGTCGAGCGGCTTCGCGAAGCGGGCGTCGGCGACGGTCGGCCGCAGGCCGTGGTCGGCGAGGATCGCGGCGGCCTCGCGGGCGACCGTGACCCCGTAGCCGTAGCCGAGCAGCGCCACCCGCTCGCCCGGCTCCAGCACCTCGCCGGTGCCGATCGGCAGCAGCTCCGGCGTCGCCGGCAGCTCGGCGCCCTCGGCCGCGCCGCGCGGGTAGCGCAGCGCCGCGGGGCCGTCGTGGGCGATGGCGGTGTGCAGCATGTGGACCAGCATCGCCTCGTCGCGCGGTGCCATCACGACCACGTTGGGGATCGAGCGGAAGTAGGAGACGTCGAAGGCGCCGTGGTGGGTCGGGCCGTCGTCGCCGACCAGCCCCGCCCGGTCCATCGCGAAGGTCACGTCGAGATCCTGCAGGCAGACGTCGTGGATGATCTGGTCGTAGGCGCGCTGCAGGAAGGTCGAGTAGATCGCGCAGACCGGCTTGGCGCCCTGCAGGGCCAGCCCGCAGGCCAGCAGCACCGCGTTCTGCTCGGCGATGCCGACGTCGTAGTACTGCTCGGGGACCTCGTCGGCCAGCTTCTGCAGGCCGGTCCCCCCCGCCATCGCCGCGGTGATCCCGATAACCCGCTCGTCGGCCTCGGCCTCGGCGACGATCGCGTCCGCGAAGACCTGGGTGTACTGCGGCGGCGCCCCGGCGGCGGGCGGCTTCTCGAGCCGCTCGATCCCCTCCGGAGAGTCGGTTTCGGTGACCGGGACCGGCTTCGCCGCGGCCGGCTTGCCGTCGACTATCGAGTTCGGCTTCGCCGCGTGCCATTTCTCCATCGACTCCAGGCCGCCCTCTTCGGCCGGGGCGAAGCCCTTGCCCTTGACGGTGTGGATGTGGACGACGACGGGACGGTCGGCTTCGAAGGCCTCGGTGAACGCCTCGCGGAGGGCGTGGACGTCGTGGCCGTCGATAACGCCCATGTAGGCGAGGTCGAGCTCCTCGAAGAAGAGGCCGGGCGCCCAGTAGGCCTTGATCGCCGCCTTGATCTCCGGGCCCAGCCGCTCGATCCGCCGCCCCAGCCCGAGCGGCAGCTTGGTGAGCCGGTCCTCGACCCCCTCGCGGGCGTGGTAGAGGCGCGGGTTGAGGCGGATCCGGTTGAAGTAGCGGGAGAGGGCGCCGACGTTGGGCGAGATCGACATCCCGTTGTCGTTGAGGACGATCACCACCGGGGTCTGCATGCCCCCGGCCGCGTGCAGCGCCTCGTAAGCGACGCCACCGGTGAGGGCGCCGTCGCCGATCACGGCGACGCACTTGCCGTCCTCGCCGATCCCCTTGCGCATCGCCTCCTTGAGGCCGACCGCGTAGCCGATCGAGGTCGAGGCGTGGCCGGCGCCCATGATGTCGTGCTCGGACTCGGCGATCGAGCAGAACGGGGCGAGGCCGTCGTACTGGCGGA
>Ga0190271_10001015_pt1 | contig 15452 bp, 14 predicted proteins | sample Popmic356T_FD_133747 | JGI IMG/M metagenome (GOLD analysis project Ga0190271, IMG submission 133747) | Populus adjacent soil microbial communities from riparian zone of Weber River, Utah, USA - 356 T | ecosystem: Environmental > Terrestrial > Soil > Riparian zone | place: USA: Utah | collected...
CCTTTGGCGGCAGCGTCGACGAGATCAACACCAGGCTGCAGGCGATGGCCCTGCGGAGCCTCGAGCTGAATCCGGCTGGCGCGAAGATCGAAGACAAGGAGCGCGCCGCGCGATTCATGACCCGGGCGCTGCCGCCGATGGCCGTCTGCGCGGCGCTTCTGATGTATCTTCTCAACTTTTACATCGCGGGGCGCATTGTCAGGGCCATGGGCCGCCTGCGCAGGCCCTGGCCGGAACTTCACGGTATCGACCTGCCGCAAACCGCGATCCTGGTGCTAGCCGCGGCGCTGTTGCTGTCGTTCGTCGGCGGCCTGCTGGCGCTGGTCGCAAAGATGATCAGCGCGGCCCTCCTCACCGCTTACACCCTCGTCGGCTTCGCCGTTCTGCATGCCGTCACCCAATCCACTTCCGGCTTCTGGTGGCGGCTTGCCGCCTATGGCGCGGTCGTCACGCTGTTCTGGCCGCTGCTGCTGGTGCCGATGCTTGGACTGCTCGACGGTTCGCTCGGCCTGCGCCGGCGCTTCGGCGGCAATGCAACCCCTCCCGCTGCTTCAACCTGAATCAACCAACTCGAACTCACGGAGAACAATCATGGAAGTCATTCTGCTGGAACGTGTCGCCAAGCTCGGACAGATGGGCGAAATCGTCCGCGTCCGCGACGGGTTCGCCCGTAATTTCCTCCTGCCGCGCGGCAAGGCGCTGCGCGCAACCAAGGACAACCGCGAGAAGTTCGACGGTATGAAAGCCGAACTCGAGGTGCGTAACCTCGCAGCCAAGGGCGAAGCCGAGAAGGCGGCGGCCAGGATCGACGGCCGCGACGTGATCGTGTTGCGGCAGGCGTCGGACACCGGCGCATTGTACGGCTCCGTGTCGAGCCGCGACCTCGTCACGCTGTTCGAAGGCGCGGGCATCAAGGTCACCGGTAACCAGATCATGCTGGACGCACCGATCAAGTCGATCGGTCAGCACAAGATCGAAATCGCCGTGCATCCGGAAGTCGAAGTCACCGTTACCGTCACCGTGGCGCGCAACGCCGACGAGGCCGAGCGCATCAAGCGTGGCGAGAACGTGACTGTCCGCCGCGAAGAGCAGGACGAAGCGGTCGAAGCGCTCGCCGCCGCCGAAGAGTTCTTCGAACCCGAGGCGCGCAAGACGGACGGCGAGGATGCCGGCGAAGCGGAAGAAAAGAAGGACTGACGGTCCGCTCACACCGCCAACTGCGAATGCGAAAGGCGCTGGCTTCGGCCAGCGCCTTGTTCTTTTCCTACCCGCGCGATGCTCTTACGGAACGCGCTTTTTCTGTTGCGGCGCTCGCGCTGGGCGCGGCGCATGCACCTCTTCCTGCATGATGTCGAGCCCGGGGGGTGACGCCTCGGCAACGGCCGGACGAAGCGGTTCGGGCTTCGCAGCCTGGGCCGTGGCTGGTGCCGGAGCCGCTGCAGGCGGCGACGGCTCCACGGCGGCCACTTTAGGTACTTCCTTCGGCTCGTCTCGGGCTGCTTCCTTCGGCGGATCGCATCCAGGCGTCGCAGTGGCCGCAACCGGCTCCGGCTCCGGCTCCGGCTCGGGTTCGGGTATCGGCGCCGGAAACCCCGGCAAGGTCAGAAGCGACGTTGGCTGGCGTGGCGGCGTGGACGCCGGCGTCGGCATCGCTAACCTGGGCTTGTCGTCGCCGGCCGGCGCAGTCGCCTGCCTGACCGGCTCCTCAACCTTGCAGTCGGTCGCCGCCGTTTCCGCTTTCGCAGGATCGACGACAGGTTCTGTCCTTGCAGTTTCGGCCTTGCCGGGATCGACAACTGCCGGCGTATCCTTCGCAGCGCCTGCCGGCTCTGAACCCTTCTTGCCCTTCTGCTGCTTGGCCGCCTTCGATTGCTCCTTCAGGTCCTTGGCGTCTTGCGTGCGCGCAGCAACCTCCGGCGCATCAGATTTGGCCCGCTGTTTGGGCTCCTGCTTCGGCTCGCGCTTCGGCGATGGCTCGGCAACGCGATCGGTACCTCCGTTGCCAAGGACGTAGGTCGCCATCGTACCGGCCATGTCGTTGCCGGTCGTGTAGTGCTGCCGGAGGAACCCCGGCAGCGAGCCGGGCGAGACGTTGCGCACCAGTCCGCGCGGCGAGCGATGGCAGGCAGAGCAGGTTCCGTTGAAGATCTGCGCCGGCGGCTTACCCGCGTCCAGCGCCTGCGCGGCCGCCGGCCGCACTCCTGCGGAGGTCCATCCGCAAAGGCTTACGAGAAGCGCCAAAGCCGCCAGAGTAAGCGCCCGGCTCCTCATTCGGGACCTCCAGTATCGGCAATCGCCGTGCGAAATCATTGACATCTTCTAGCCGATTACGACGCGAATGGAAGGGCGCAACAGTGCCAATTGAGCGGGCCTGAACGGGCCTGCCGATTCGGTTCAATATGCTCAGCCAACTGCGGAAATTTGTTGGCTGATTTGCGGGAGCCGGATCTGTAAATCGCAAACCGGCGCGAGTGCCCGAGGGTCGTTGCGGAACTCCGGGCCGGTGAGTTCGGGCGGTTCGGGAAGCCATTGTTAACGGCAATGGCGGGCATCGGTTGACCGGGATCGAATTGCGCCGACTCCACGCACGCATGTCCGTCAAGCAGAGAAGTGCCCCGCGTAAATTTTTGATCGCAGGCGATGTGTACAAGTGTGAATCGCGGGATAAGTGAAGCTGGCTCCCTATCGCCGCCGCACCGCTCGGTGCTTTATCGCCGTCCATTGGCAAGGTTCGCCGCGTTCCCGTCAAACTTGATCGTCCTGCTGCCCCTTCCATGGCCCCCACTGATTCGACCGCCCTCAAGCTGGCGCCCGCCGCCAGCACACCCGTCTATCGTACGGCCCCGCATAATATCGAGGCCGAACAGAGTCTGTTGGGCGCGATCCTCGTCAACAACGAAGCGTTCTATCGCGTCTCCGACTTTCTGGAGCCGAAGCACTTCTTCGAGCCGATCCACCAGCATCTTTACGAGATCGCTGGCAGCCTGATCCGCCTGAACAAGACCGCAACTCCGGTCACGCTGAAGACGTTCGTTCCGGCCGAGACCGAAATCTCCGGCATGACGGTCGCGCAATATCTCGCAAGGCTTGCCGCCGAAGCGACCACCATCATCAACGCGCAGGACTACGGCCGTACCATCTACGATCTGTCGCAGCGCCGCGACCTCATCCGCATCGGCGAAGACCTGGTGAACGAGGCGTTCGACTCTCCGGTCGACTCTTCGCCACGCCAGCAGATCGAGGAGGCGGAGAAGCGCCTGTACGAGATCGCCGAAACCGGCCGTTACGACGGCGGCTTTCAGCGCTTCGAGAACGCGCTGACGGCGGCTATCGACATGGCGGCCAACGCCTACAAGCGCGACGGCGGATTGTCCGGCATCGCCACCGGCCTGCGCGACCTCGATAGCAAGATGGGCGGCCTGCAAAAATCTGACCTCATCATCATCGCCGGCCGCCCCGGCATGGCGAAGACTTCGCTTGCGAGCAACATCGGCTACAATATCGCCAAGGCCTATCGCGGCGAGATCGAGGCCGACGGGCAGATGAAGACGAAGGACGGCGGTATTGTCGGCTTTTTCTCGCTGGAAATGTCGGCGGAACAGCTCGCCACCCGCATCATTGCCGAGCGCACCGGCATTCCGTCGAGCACGATCCGCCGCGGCGGCATCACCGAGACCGACTTCGAAAAGATCCGCGATCATGCCGTGGAGTTGCAGTCCCTGCCCTTCTACATCGACGAGACCGGCGGCCTGTCGATTGCCCAGCTCTGCGCACGCGCGCGACGGCTGAAGCGGCAGAAGGGCCTCGACCTCTTGATCATCGACTACATTCAGCTGTTGTCGGGTTCAGGGCGCAAGTCCGACAACCGTGTCCAGGAGGTCACTGAAATCACTACCAGCCTGAAGGCTCTGGGCAAGGAACTGCAGGTGCCGGTCGTGGCCCTGTCGCAGCTGTCGCGTCAGGTTGAAAGCCGCGACGACAAGCGCCCGCAGCTCTCCGACCTGCGCGAGTCCGGCTCGATCGAGCAGGATGCCGACGTCGTGCTGTTTCTGTATCGCGAAGAATACTATCTGCAGAACAAGGAGCCGCGCATCGGCACGCCGGAACACGAAAAGTGGCAGACCGACATGGAACTGGCGCACGGCAAGGCCGAAGTCATCATCGGCAAGCAGCGCCACGGCCCGACCGGCGCCGTCAATCTTCATTTCGATGCCGCGATTACCCGCTTCTCCGATCTGGCTCAGGACGCCTATCTGCCGGACCGCATGTCGTAGCGCAAACCCGCCGGTTGACCCTCCGCGGCCGCAGCGTAATGTGCGGCGCAAACCAACCGGAACATGCGCCCCCATTTCGCGATGCACGCGCAGCGCGGGCGCAGGACGCGGAACGATGGCGCAAGCGGCAGTTTCAGTAGCCGACAGCGAGACGCGGACCGGCGAGGTCACCCCGCTCGATCCTGCCGCAAACGGCGTACTCACCGTCGATCTCGATGCGATCGTGGCCAACTGGCGCAAGCTCGAGGCTCGCGGAGTGCCGGCGGAATGCGCCGGCGTGGTCAAGGCGAACGCCTATGGGTGCGGCACCGAACAGGTGACGCGGGCCCTCCACGCCGCGGGCTGCAAGACCTTCTTCGTCGCAACGCTGGACGAGGCGCGGCGTGCCCGCGCGGCGGCGCCCGCTGCGACCATCTACGTGCTCAACGGGTATTTCGCCGGCACCGGTGCGACCTACGCCGAACTGAACTGCCGGCCGGTGATCGGCGATCTCGGCGAACTCGCCGAATGGGACGCTTACTGCAAGGTCAACGGTCACCGGGGCGGTGCGGCCGTTCACATCGACACCGGGATGAACCGGCTCGGCATCGGCATCGCCGAGGCCCAGGCGCTGTCGGCGCGCGCCAGCCAGCCCGACCACGGCATTACGCTGGTGATGAGCCACCTCGCCTGCGCCGAGGATCTGCACAACACCTTGAACGGCAAGCAGGTCGCTGCATTCCGCGAGATCGCCCGCCTGTTCACCAATATCCCGGCGTCGCTGTCGAATTCGTCCGGCATCTTCCTCGGGCCGCAGTTTCAATTCGATCTGCTGCGGCCGGGCGCAGCGATGTATGGTGTCAATCCGACCCCCGAAGCCGACAACCCGATGCAGCCGGTGGTCGAGGTAAAGGCCCGCGTCGTTCAACTGCGCAATGTCGCAAAGGGCGAAACCGTCGGTTATGGCGCGACCTGGACCGCCAGACGTCCGACAAAGCTGGCGATCGTGGCCGCCGGCTATGCGGACGGCTATTTCCGCGCCGCCGGCGGCGTCGATGGCGTGCGGACCGCGGAGGCAATCATTGGCGGCAAGCGCTGTCCGATCGCAGGACGCATTTCCATGGACCTGATGGCGATCGACATTACGGATGTCACCGCGCCATTGCGGCGCGGCCATATGGTGACGCTGATGGGGGATGGCATCACCGTGGACGAACTCGCCCACCATTTCGGCACCATCGGATACGAGGTGCTGACCAGCCTCGGTGGGCGATATCAGCGTGTCTACCGCGGTGGAGCGGAGCGATGACGTTTTCTTGAGGTGGCGCGTGAAGGTCACAATTATTGCCACAGAACTGAATTAGGTGCTTGCGGCTGAGCCGCGACGAACGCTCCAGGGAGTGACAGGCGGCCGGAGGGGTAGTGCGTAACCTTGTTCCGATGATTGTGGTGCCATTCGTGCTCCAGCCCGTAGCGGCCGGCGCGCAGGTCGTGCCCGTCACCAATATCGAAATCAGGATGGTGAAGACATCGACACGACCGCCGCTGCGCGTGACGGCGGAAACGCGCAACCCGAACGACTTCGCCGTGCGTGATATCGAGGTCGATTGCACGATCAAGGACAAGTCGGGCAAGGACGTCGCCACCTACTCGTCGACGGTCTACGGTGTCCTTCAGCCGAACCAGCACACGACCACGCGAAACCTCAACATTGGCGCCTGGCCTGAACAGGGTTACGCATCACTCTGCATCAGCAAGCGCGGGGTACGCGTGACACCTGCCGCCGCACCGCCGCCAGCCGTGGGCCCATCGCTGACCGCACCCTCGGCGCCGGCGCCTGCACAGACCCCGCCGTCGCAATAGCGCGGCCGCGATCGCGCCTTGCTTCAAGGTTACTCCTTCAGATCGTATTGCTCGCGCAGCCTGTCGGCGATTTCGTCGGCGCGGCGCTGAAAGCCAAGCTGGTTGCCCGGCGAGTACTCGACCAGCGGTTGCCATCCATAGGCGTGATCCTTGCGCACGCCGATGGCCAGACCGCCAACGCCAAGTTGCGCGGTGATCATGTCAGCGAGCTCCCGGGCCGTCTTCCTCGTCTTGAGCATGAGGTTCGCGCCAAAAGTGAGGGACCGCGCAAATTGAAGCGGCCGGCGCTGAAATATCCCACAACGGAATTCCGCGCTTTGTAAGCATCGGCCATTTCGGCATTCTGACACCGCCGCCGCAGGCGGTTTCCGGCAACCGCAGGACCACTCGCAGCAGGTCGCTAAAATTGTACCGATGCCGGCGCGCGCGGGCGCCGGTCAGTTCGCCGTGCGCTTGCGCAGAATCGTGTCGCCCTTGAACAGGAATTTCTGCGCACGTTTGCCGGAGTCGACTTCGGTCGTGAACACGTTGCCCTTCGAATCCAGCGCCAGATAGTGGATCCAGTGAAAGTCGCCGGCCATGCGGCCGTTACGTCCGAAGCTTGCGACCGTTCCGCCGTCGCCGCGCGACAAAATTCTCACCTCGTTGTTGGAGCCGTCGGCATTGAGCAGAAAGGTCTCGTTCTGATCCGGCCAGACCTCGAGGTCCCAGATTGCGCCGGCTCCGAGCGTCGCCTTTTCGACGAACACTTCTTTCACGAAAGTCCCGTCCTTGCGAAACACCTGAATCCGGTTGTTGGTGCGATCGCAGACGTAAACCAACCCGTCGCGAGCGAGGCGGACGCAATGCACATTGGAGAGCTGCTGCGACGGCGGGGCGGACGGACTGTAGGCCGGCACCTTCTCGTCGGTCGGGGGCTTGCCATACGCACCCCACAGCCGCTTGAACGCACCGGTATCAGCGTCGAACACAATCACCCGATGATTGAAGTAGCCGTCGGCGACGTAGAGTTCGTTGGTCGCCGCATCGACCACCATGTTGGCGGGCCGGCCAAGCCGCGTCGTGTCGAGGCTGTTGGTCTGCGGACCCTGCTTGCCGATCTGCATGACGAATTTGCCGTCACGGGTGAACTTCAGGATCTGCCCGTCGGTCTCGCCGTTGCCTGCGAGCCAGACGAAGCCCTTGTGGTCGACAAAGATGCCGTGTTCGTTCTGCGGCCAGTCGTAGCCGTCGCCCTTGCCGCCCCAAGAGCGCAGCAGGTTGCCCTCCTGGTCGAACTCCATTACCGGCGGAGCAGGCACGCAACACTTGCTGCGCGGCGGTGAGAGAGCGGCCGCCTTCTCGTCGTCGGTCAGCGATCGGGGACGCTGCACGATCCAGACATGATCGTCGGTGTCGACGGCGACGCCAGCGGGCTGTCCCATGATCCAGTTGTTGGGGAGCGGTTTTGGCCACGCGGGATCGACCTGGAATTTCGGAGGCGCATCGGCCGCGTACAGCGACGTTGAGACCAGCAGTGTGAGCGCGGCGAAGAGGGTTCGCATGACGGCATCCTCCCTGTTTGGCACTGCGGCCGTTTGGTGCAGTATGTCAGAAGATCTGCCGGACTGCGATTCCCCATGGCTAAAGCCGCCCTCTCCTTCGTATGCCAGAACTGCGGCGCCGCCTTCGGCCGCTGGCAGGGCAAGTGCGAAGCTTGCGGCGAGTGGAACACGCTGGCCGAAGAAGACGCGGCTGGCGCCGCCAGCGGACCGGTCAGCCTTCGCGCCAAACGCAAGGGCCGAACCTTCGCCCTTGAATCGCTGACCGGCGAGAGCAAGGAGGCGCCGCGCATCGCCTCCGGCATGGCCGAACTCGATCGTGTCACCGGCGGCGGGTTTGTGCGCGGCTCCGTGCTGCTGCTTGGCGGTGATCCCGGCATTGGCAAGTCGACGCTGCTGATCCAGGCGACCAGTGTGATGGCGAAGGCAAAGCATCGCGCGGTCTATATCTCCGGCGAGGAAGCCGTGGCGCAGGTGCGGCTACGCGCCGAACGCCTTGGACTTGCGACAGCTCCCGTTCAGCTCGCCGCCGAGACTTCGGTTGAAGACATCGTCGCAACATTATCCGATGGCACGGCCCCTCGCCTGGTCATCATCGACTCAATCCAGACCATGTGGACCGATACCGTTGAGTCCGCGCCCGGCACCGTGACCCAGGTCCGCGCTTCGGCACAGGCACTGATCCGCTATGCCAAGAAGAGCGGCGCCACGCTGATTCTCGTCGGCCACGTCACCAAGGACGGTCAGATCGCAGGTCCCCGCGTGGTCGAGCATATGGTAGATGCGGTGCTCTCGTTCGAGGGTGAAGGCACGCAGCAGTTTCGCATTCTGCGCGCGGTGAAGAACCGGTTCGGCCCAACCGACGAAATTGGCGTGTTCGAGATGACCGGACTGGGCCTGCGCGAAGTGCACAATCCCTCCGAACTGTTTCTGTCCGAGCGTGACCTCGGCACACCGGGTACTGCGGTGTTCGCAGGCGTCGAGGGCACACGACCGGTGCTGGTGGAGTTGCAGGCGCTGGTGGCGCCGACCTCGCTCGGCACACCGCGGCGCGCGGTGGTCGGCTGGGACCCGAGCCGGCTGTCGATGGTGCTGGCGGTGCTGGAAGCCCATTGCGGGGTCAAGCTTTCCGGCCACGACGTCTACCTGAACGTCGCCGGTGGACTTCGCATTCAGGAACCGGCTGCGGACCTTGCGGCCGCAGCCGCGCTCGTCTCCTCGCTGACCAATGCACCGCTGCCGGCGGACGCAGTGTATTTCGGCGAGGTGTCGCTGTCGGGCGCAGTCCGACCGGTCGCGCAGATGCCGGCCCGGTTGAAGGAAGCGGCCAAGCTCGGTTTCGCGCGGGCGATCATGCCCGAGGCCTCGCGTGGCGACGCCGCGGGCGATGCGGGCCTGACGCTGCATTCGGTGGGGTCGCTCGTCAGTCTGGTCTCGGAAATCGCCGCCAAGGGCGGTAAGCGGCGGAGCGCGGCCGACGACGCCTGAGAAGGCCCACTCAGGCCGCCGCGGGCTGACTCCCCGACGCGGTGGCTGCACCGATGCGTGCGGTTCCTGCTGCGAGGTAGATCCGCGCCATTGCAGCGGCCAGCGCACAGATGGCCGGGAAATCGACCAGCACCCGCGAAAGCGCCGGCACGATATTTCCATTCCCGCTCGGCCAGAAGGGCGCAGGCACATAGCTCTGAAGCAGCCAGCCGGCCAGCTGCGCCGGGCCAATAATGCCGATCACGACGGCGATCGCGCGCATCATCTGGCCGACAGCGGGAAGTTCCGTGTCGAGCAAGTCCGCCTTTGGCGAATTGACCGCAATTGCCGGAAACAGTGTGATCTTTCCCAGCACGATGACGGCCACCGTGACCATCGTTGCGTAGGTCAGAAGCGTGAAGAGGACATCGAAAAGCGGGAACTCGCGCACGGGCGCCAGCACAACGCCCATCAATTCGGGCAGGCGGAACGCGACCAGTGCTGCGAGCGCGGCGCCAACGTAGCGCAGATAACTTGGCCGCAGCGGATTGAGCGGATAGCTGCGTGCGCACTCGTCGCGGATGACGTAGCGATGGATGGCCATGAAGAGCGGCGCGAGCAGCATCACGCGAACGGCTGCGCTGAAAACGACGAATACCAGCCAGGCGGGGCTTGCCGCCCATTCGTCCACACTGCGGCCGCCGTGCATCAGGATCGCGCCGGCGGCGAGGAAGACGCCAACGGCGATCAGGCTGTACAGGACCAGGCCGCACGCGGCGACCACCGGCATGTCCCGCATGGCCCGGAAGGCGTCGGTCCAAGATTTCAGGATGGTGTCCAGGATCGGCACGCTCGCATGCGACATCTGGCGGCTCCTCGTCCTTGGCCCGGCGGGCGGCTGCAACCTTGGACGCGCGGCCAGGGCCGCCGGTTCATCAAAAACCCTGCAAAACTGCCAAATGCGGCAGTTGCGGGGGTGATAAGACGGGTGACGGGGCACCGCCCTGCCGCTATACAGCCCGCGCAAGGCGGCTGTGGCGGCGGACATACCTTAACTTAATGGTCTGGAACCATAATCGGCGGACTTGCGGGATGCCCAATTGCATCGTCACTGGAAGCGGGCGCTGGTTGCCGATTCGCCCGAGCATTGCAGGCCTGAGGCCCAGTCAAAAACGGACCTGACGACCCGATGCCCATTACCCTTCTCGACATCATCGTGCTGGCCGTCATGCTACTTTCGGGTCTGCTGGCGATGATCCGCGGCTTCATGCGCGAAATTCTGTCGATCGCTGCCTGGGCGACAGCCGCGATCGCGACGCTCTACACCTTCCCGCGGCTGCTGCCGCAGGCCAAAACCTACTTCCAGAACGACACCATCGCGGCCATCGCGGTGATCGCCGGTGTGTTCATCGGTACTCTGATTATCGCGACCATCATCACCTCGAAGCTTTCCGACATGGTGCTGGACTCGCGAATCGGCGCGCTCGACCGTACCCTCGGCTTCCTGTTTGGCCTCGGCCGCGGCCTTCTGATCGTCGTCGTCGCGTTTCTGTTCTTTGCCTGGCTGGTTCCCGACAAGCAGCAGCCTGACTGGGTGCGGACTGCGAAGTCGCTGAGCGTGCTGCAGTCGACCGGAAACTGGCTGATGTCGATGTTGCCGGATGATCCCGAGACCACCATCTTGAAGAGGCTGAAACGCGACAAGGACGAGCAGACGGAACTGTCGCCCGCGCGGCCGCAGAACGCAGCGGTCGCGACCGACACCGGCGGCTACTCGAAATCGCAGCGTGACGGGCTTCGCCAGTTGATCGAAGGCAAGTCGATGACGACGGGGCGCTAGTCCCAACCAGCGAGAGGCGCGATGGATACGACCAGCAGGGTTTCCGGCGGCGCCGATCACGGTGCAGACGACCATCTCGACCTGGACGCCGACAAGCTGCGCGAGGAGTGCGGCGTATTCGGCATCTTCGGTCACCCGGACGCCGCTGCAATCACCGCGCTTGGCCTGCACGCCCTGCAGCACCGCGGCCAGGAAGCAGCCGGCATCGTATCCTTCGACGGCACGCGGTTTCACTCCGAGCGGCGTCTCGGCCTCGTCGGCGACACCTTCTCCCGCCGCGAGGTGATCGACCGCCTGCCGGGCTCGTCCGCGGTCGGCCACGTCCGCTACTCGACCACCGGCGAAACCATCCTGCGCAACGTGCAGCCGCTGTTCGCCGAACTGAACGCCGGCGGCTTTGCTGTCGCCCACAACGGCAACCTGACCAATGGCCTGACGCTGCGCCGGGAACTCGTGCGCAACGGCGCGATGATGCAGTCGACCACCGACACCGAGGTGATCCTGCATCTCGTGGCGCAGTCCCGCCGCAACCATTTCATCGACCGCTACATCGAGGCGCTGCGGGCGATCGAGGGTGCCTACTCGCTGGTTTCGCTCACCAACAAGAAGCTGGTCGGCGCGCGCGATCCGCTCGGCATCCGGCCGCTGGTGCTGGGCGAACTCGACGGCTATCCGATCCTGGCGTCGGAAACCTGCGCACTTGACATCATCGGCGCCAAATTTGTCCGCGACATCGAGAACGGCGAGGTCATCGTCTTCGACGAGAAGGGTTCACAAAGCCACAAGCCGTTCCCGCCGATGCGCGCCCGCCCCTGCCTGTTCGAGTACATCTATTTTTCGCGCCCGGATTCGATCCTCGGCGGCCGTCCGGTCTACGACGTGCGCAAGGCGATCGGCGCTGAGCTTGCACGTGAGAGCGGGGTCGCAGCCGACGTCGTGGTGCCGGTGCCGGATTCGGGCGTGCCCGCCGCGATCGGCTATGCGCACGAGTCCGGGATTCCGTTCGAGCTCGGCATCATCCGCAACCACTATGTTGGTCGCACCTTCATCCAGCCGACCCAGAGCGTGCGCGAACTCGGCGTACGCATGAAGCATTCGGCGAACCGGGCGGCGATCGCCGGCAAACGCATCATTCTGATCGACGACAGCCTCGTGCGCGGCACCACGTCTAAGAAAATCGTCAAGATGATGCGCGATGCAGGCGCAAGCGAGGTGCACTTCCGCATCGCTTCCCCGCCGATCACCCATCCGGATTACTACGGTATCGACATGCCGGATCGTGAAAGCCTGCTGGCCGCCACCCACAATATCGAGGAGATGCGCCAGATCGTCGGTGCCGACACGCTGGCGTTCCTGTCGATCGATGGTCTCTACCGCGCGATGGGCGAGCCCGGCCGCGACCCGGCGCAGCCGAAGTTCACCGACCACTATTTCACCGGCGACTATCCCACACCGCTGACCGATCGCGCCGAGACCGCGCCACAGCCAAGGCAACTGTCGCTGCTGGCGGAGGCGAGCTAGCCGCCGGCTACTCGCTCGCCATCGCTGCGAGCGTCGTGACGGTGTTCCAGTTGCGCGTCGTGGCGCTTCCCATGACTTTCTCAACCGCCGTGTTGGAGAACTTGCTCTGCCCATATGTGATCGGACAGTGCAGGTAGACTTCGCGTGAGGTCAGGCGATACTCGTCGCGGCCGGCCAGCTTGTCGAGCCTTGCGGTATCCGGCTTCGCCGGTGCGCGCTTCAGAAACGTCACGTACAACCCGGACGCGTCGAGGCCCTTCTGCTTCAGGAAAGGGTTCTCGGAAACGATTTTCGCCATCTCGGCCGCGGTTCGGACGACGACCGGAACGGGAAGCCGTGTCTGCCCGTCGATCTTCGCCTTCAGCTTCTTCGCGACTGCCTCCGCGCCGAGCCTCGAAGACAGCACCACATTTCCGCTCTGCAGATACGTCCGCGCGTCGCCGAGCCCGATTTCGGCGCAAGCCTCGCGCAACCATTCCATTTTCAGAGGATTTCCGCCGACATTGACCGCTCGCAGCATCGCCACATAGACCGGCATTCGCCCATCCGCACATTTGATTTTCGCACCGCAACGTACCATAAGACGGCCCGATCATGACAAAGCCCCTCGCCTCCCGTATCGCTCTCGTGACCGGCTGCTCGCGCGGCATCGGCTATGCCACCGCGCTCGCACTCTCCCGCGCCGGTGCGCATGTGATCGCGGTTGCGCGTACCGTCGGCGGGCTCGAGGAACTCGACGACGCCATCAAGGCGCAGGGCGGAACGGCGACGCTGGTGCCGCTCGACATGACGGACCTCGAAGGTATCGCGCGGCTCGGAGCTGCCCTGAATGAGCGCCACGGCAAGCTCGACGTGCTGGTCGGGAATGCCGCCGTGCTCGGACCCGTCTCGCCGCTTGGTCACATCGACATGAGGGCATGGACCGACACGATGACGGTCAACGCGAGCGCCAACTTTCAGCTAGTGCGCTGCATGGAGCCGCTGCTGAAGCTGTCGGACGCACCGCGCGCGGTTTTCGTCTCTTCCGGCGCAGCCGCGAAGGCGACCGCCTATGCCGGTCCGTACGCCGCCTCCAAGGCAGCACTTGAGGCGCTGGCGCGGGTCTGGGCCAATGAGACCGCGAACACGCCGCTGCGGGTCAACCTGTTCAATCCAGGACCGATCCGCACCCGCATGCGCGCAATCCTGATGCCGGGCGAGGATCCACTAACGCTTGAGACGCCCGACCAGGTCGCCGAGCTGATCTTGCCGCTGTGCCTCCCATCCTGGAGCGAAACGGGCAAAATCTACGATTACAAGAGCCGCACGTCGCAGGGCTTTCATCCTCCGGCATGAGCCCACGCCGCCAGCGGCTTGTCAGCGAACATGGGCAGCGGCATGCTGCGCGCGGCCATAACCAACAGCCGCAGGACAGCGGCGCAGGAAACGCCCATGTTCAGCGCGCGCACCCGCATTCTCGCCATCGCTGGCGGCCTCCTCGGCGCCGTCCTTCCGCGGCCAGCTTCGTCGCAGGACAAGCGCTACCGCGTCGCGCTGTTCACCTATGCCGAACAGCGCGAACTGATGGACCTCATAAAGAAGCAGTTCGCTCAGCGCGGTTTTGAGGAATGCAAGAACATTGTCTACGAAGAGCGCGCGGGCAAACGCAGCTACGACGACACCAGGAAGTACGCGAAGGAGATCGGCGAAGGCGGCTACGACCTCGTCATCGCCATGATGACTACCGCCGCAGTCGAAATGCGGAAAACCACAGCAGTCAGCAAGACGCCTGTCGTGTTCTGGTCGGCTGATCCCGTCGAAAGCGGCATTGTCGACAGCTTTGGCAAGGTCGGTGGCAACCTCACCGGAGTGACGGTGTCAATCGATGGCCAGCTGCTGCAGTTACGTTTTCTCAAGGAGGCCATCCCGGTGCTGAAGACCGCCGGCATGCTCTATAATCCCGATTACGGCCCCGCACCGGCGCAATTGCGTCAGTTGCAGGATGCAGGCAGGTTGCTCGAGATCGCCATCAAGGTCTACGAGGTCAAAAGCCTTCCCGAGATCGAGCCTGCGTTCAAGCAGATGGCGGCTGACAGCCTGAAGGGCTGTGTCATCGGTCCGCATGAGCTCTTCAATGTCAACGGCAACAAGATCGGCGCAATGGCGCTCGCCAATCGTCTCGCCGCCGTTTCATTCACGGAATCGCTGGTGCGCGGCGGCGCGGTTGCTTGTTACTCACCGGACTTTGCGCGTATCTGGCCGGCAGCAGTGGACGTCGCCACCCGAATCCTGCGCGGAGAAAGTGTCGCCGCGATTCCGGTCAATCGCAAGCTTCAGCTGAAAAACATCGTCAATGCGAAGTCGCTGAAGGAGCTCGGTCTGACGCTTCCGCAGTCGCTACTGGACGAAGCCGATGAGGTCATCAGCTAGGATTGCCGCATTACGCGGCACGTTGCTGTGTTTCTGCTTACAGCAATAAGTCGCAGCCGGCATGCGTAGCCCTCACCGCGACGAGCCGCTATTCTCGAATGGCAGCCAACGGAGTGCCTGCCATGACCGCCCTCACCCTCATTCACGTCCTGCTTAGCCTGGCCGGCATCGTCGCCGGGTTTTTCGTGTTCGCCGGCATGTTCGACGGCCGCCGGCTGGAAAGCTGGACCGTGACGTTCCTGATCACCACAGTAGCGACAAGCGTCACGGGATTTCTGTTTCCGTTCACCAAGTTGCTGCCGTCGCACATCTTCGGCATCATTTCGCTCGCCGTGCTCGCGATCGCCGCAGTCGCTCGTTATTCGTTCCGCATGAAGGATTCGTGGCGCTGGATTTACGCTGCGACCGCGCTGATCGCGCTCTACCTCAATGTCTTCGTGCTGGTCGCGCAGGCATTCCTGAAGATCCCCGCTCTCAACACGCTGGCGCCCACCGCGCAGTCCGAGCCGCCGTTCCTGATCGCGCAGCTCATCGTGCTGGTGCTGTTCATCTATTTCG
>Ga0190271_10001016_pt1 | contig 15445 bp, 13 predicted proteins | sample Popmic356T_FD_133747 | JGI IMG/M metagenome (GOLD analysis project Ga0190271, IMG submission 133747) | Populus adjacent soil microbial communities from riparian zone of Weber River, Utah, USA - 356 T | ecosystem: Environmental > Terrestrial > Soil > Riparian zone | place: USA: Utah | collected...
CCACATTGCCTGAGAGTTTCCGGGGAGGAGTTGCCCCTTCGGCGCCCCTGCCGACCAGGGGCTCTCCCATTCGGCGTCGATGACAGGATGATCCTAATTGTTGGGACGACTTGCAGCGCGGCGAAATCCCTGGCCGACCGGCGTCTGTTGGGCCGAGGCTCCTTTCAACGACGGATTTGACGGAGAGGGACGAATTCGGGTCGCCGAGGCCAAAGTCGGCCAGCAATCAAATATTGAAGCGGAACTCCACCACGTCGTCGGGGCGCATCACGTAGGCCTTGCCTTCCGTCCTGACCAGGCCCTTTGCCTTGGCTGCCAACCATGACCCGGCCTCGACCAGAGGCTGATAAGCGACTACCTCGGCAGCGATGAACCCGCGCTGGAAATCGGTGTGGATGGCGCCGGCTGCCTCAGGGGCGGTCGCACCGGACCGGATCGTCCAGGCACGTGCTTCCTTCTCGCCGGCGGTGAGAAAGCTCTGCAGACCCAGAGTGTGATAGGCGGCTCGGATCACGGCGTTCAGACCGGGCTCGTCCTGTCCCACCGAAGCGAGGAGCTCCCGCCGATCTGCTTCATCGAGCTCGCCCATCTCGGCCTCGATCTGGGCGTCGACGAACAGCGACTCGGACGGTGCCACGAGATCCGAAAGACGACCGCGCAGCGCCACATCGCGCAGACCGGCCTCGTCCACATTGAACAAATAGATCACCGGCTTGGCTGTCAGCAGATGTAGATCGGCGAACTCAGAGCTCCGGGCCATCATCGACGGGACACTGCTCACCACCCGCCCCGAGGCCACCACCGACCGCAGGTCTCTCAGCAGCTCGACCCTTGGCACGAGCGTCCGATCGATCGTCGATTCCTTCTCGAGGCGGGGCAGCCGCTTGTCGATCGTCTGGAGGTCGGCGATGGCCAACTCGGTCTCGATCGTCTCGATATCCCTCTTTGGGTCGAGCTCATTGTCGACATGGGCAACGCTTTGCGAGCTGAATCCCCGAACTACGTGGCATATCGCGTTGGCGTCGCGGATGTTGGCCAGGAACTGATTGCCGAGGCCCTCCCCTTCGCTGGCGCCTTTCACCAGCCCGGCGATGTCCACGAAGGTGACCGTGGCCGGGATGACCTTCTCCGAGTCGAAGATGCCGGCCAGGACCTCGAGTCGTGGGTCGGGTATCGGAACGACCCCCGTATTGGGCTCGATCGTGGCGAAGGGATAATTGGCAGCAAGAACGCCGGCATCAGTGAGCGCGTTGAAGAGAGTCGACTTGCCGACGTTGGGGAGACCGACGATGCCAATGGAGAGCGCCACCGAGATCGCAGGTTAGGGAGCGGCTCGGGCCTGCCCACTAGCGTCGCCCCCCGATGGACAGGATCGCAGTGATCGGAGCCGGATCGTGGGGCACGACCGCAGCAGCCCTCGCCGCGATCGGCACACCCACCATTCTCTGGGCGCGCCAAAGCGAAGTGGCCGATGGGGTCAACCAGAAGCACCGGAATCCGCGCTACTTTCCCGATCACCCTCTCCCCGACGGCCTCATCGCCACCCCGGACCTCGCCGAAGCCGTCGCGGACGCCGCCGCCGTTGTGATGGCTGTCCCGTCACATGGGTTCCGTCACGTCTTCTCTGAGGCCGCCCCTCACATCGATTCCACTGTCCCCATCCTCTCCCTGACGAAGGGAATCGAACAAGACACCCTGGCCACGATGACCCAGGTGATCTCGGATGTCTCCCCTGGCCACGATCGGGGAAGGGTGGGCGTCATGACCGGCCCCAACCTGGCAGCCGAGATCGCCGCCGGCCAGCCAACGGCTGCCGTGATCGCATTTCAGGACCCGGATTCGGCGATCTCCCTCCAAAAGGTGTTCATGGGCCCGACATTTCGCGTGTACACGAACGACGACGTGCCCGGGTGCGAATTGGGAGGGGCGCTCAAGAATGTGATGGCGATCGCAGCAGGCATGTCCGACGGCCTTGGCTTCGGTGACAACACGCGGGCCACCCTCATCACCCGCGCTCTGGCCGAGGTCACACGTTTGGGGACTGCCTTGGGAGGGCGCCCGTCGACCTTCGCCGGGCTGGCCGGGATGGGAGACCTCATTGCGACATGCATCTCCATAAACAGCAGGAACCATCATGTGGGCTTCGGCTTGGCCCGAGGAGAGACACTCGAGGCAATCGTCGAAGAGATGCAAATGGTCGCCGAGGGCATCAAGACCACTCGCGCCGTCCTCGACCTGGCCGCCAAGCACCGGATCGATATGCCGATCGCTGCCCACGTCGGCATGGTGTTGTACGAGGGGATGCACCCCCGCGATGCCGTCCTGCGCCTGATGACCCGTGACCCGAAGTCGGAGAGCTAGATGGCGAGGTCGCCGGCCACGATCCGCCGCCTGCCCGAGAAGTCTGTCGATGATCGAGCCGTCATCGACGCCATCCTGGACGAGGGCTTCGTCTGTCATGTCGCCTATCTGGTCGACAGCCGGCCAGTGGTCATCCCGACTCTCTATGTGCGCGACGGCGACACATGCCTCCTCCACGGGTCGACTGCGTCGGGGATCGCCGCCGCGGCGCGTCGGGGATCACCACTCAGCATCGCGGTGACACTCGTCGACGGGCTGGTGGTGGCCCGGAGCGGGTTCGAGTCCTCAGTCAACTACCGATGTGTGGTCATCCACGGACACGGCACCGTCCTCACCGGGGACGCCCATCGACGAGCCCTCGACCTGATGGTGGAGGGTCTGATCCCGGGGCGACTCGCCGATATCAGGCCTCCCACGGACATCGAGTTGCGCAAGACCGCAGTAGTGGCCATCCCGCTCGACACGATTTCGGCCAAAGTCTCGGCAGGCCCACCCGAAGACGACGTCGCCGACTTGGGCACCGGGGTGTGGGCGGGCGTAGTTCCGATGAGAACGGTCCATGGAGAGCCGGAGCCGTCTCCGGACCTCGAGCCAAATGTCGAAGTCCCGGACTATCTAATCGGCTACAAGCGTTCTTGAAGGAGCGCAACCGCGGTAGGGAAACTGGTGTTCTAGAGATATGACCAACCGTCTGGTGTCCACATCCCACGGCACCAATCGTGAGGCCTTCACCGGTCGCGACTGGGCCCGTTTTGTGTCGATCGGTCTCATCTGGGGCGCATCGTTCCTGTTCATCGAAGTCGGGCTCGAGGCCTTCCACCCGGGCCTGGTGACCTGGATGAGGGTCGGGTTTGGCGCTCTTTTCATGGCCATGCTCCCCCGGGCCCGATCGTCCCCGATCCTGCGCGAGGATCGCCCCCGGGTGGCGCTCCTCGCCGTGGTTTGGGTAGCCATACCGCTGACCCTCTTCCCGATTGCACAGCAATGGATCGACTCCGCAGTCGCCGGGATGCTCAATGGCGCGGTGCCGATCTTCACCGCAATCATCGCTTCGGTCTTGCTCCGTCAGCTACCCGGACGTCTCCAGATCGCCGGACTGATCGTGGGCTTCGTCGGCATCCTGGCCATCGCCCTCCCCTCGGCGGAGTCGGGGAATACTGCCGCCCTTGGCGTAGGCCTCGTGCTCGTGGCCTGCGTTTGTTACGGGTTCGCTACCAACATCGTGACACCCCTGCAACAGGCCTACGGGTCGATCCCGGTCATGGCACGCATGCTCTGGGTAGCCGCAATACTCGTCGCCCCGTACGGGCTGTACGGCCTCGCTCGATCGACGTTCGACTGGGGTTCGCTCGCCGCCCTGATGGCTCTTGGCCTCCTCGGGACCGGTCTCGCCTACATCATCATGGGAGGACTGGCAGGGAGTGTCGGCCCGACCCGGGCCAGCTTCATCACCTATCTGATTCCGGTGGTGGCCCTGGTCCTCGGAGTCGTATTCCGGGACGAGATCGTGGCGCCGGTTGCCATAGTCGGGTCCCTGCTCGTCATCGCCGGTGCGTTCCTCGCCTCGAGAAGGGAAACACCGGCCACCGCACTGGCAGTGGCCGCGCCCCTCGTAGAGGACGACGACGCGGCCTGAGCATCAGGCGGCCGCTGCCCGCCTCAACGCCCTCATCGCCAGGTCACGATCGCCGAGTCTCCGGCGAAGCTCGCGTTCCAAGCCACCGATCGGATAGAGATTCTGGGGGGCACGAGGGTCCTTGTGCCGGGCCGACGCATAGCGGGGCAGCGAGGCACTCACCAGGTTTGCCCGACGCGCTGCGTCGGCGACGGTCATGTCGGCCTTGACCTCACACCGAACCAGCCCACCGGCAGGCCCGGTCCCGTTGGCCAGCCTCAAGTACCACGAGAACCTGCTCCACGAGGTCGTAGTCAGGAACAGTGGCGTACGGCACCCGACCGGCAGGCTCCCGAGGGTGCCCCTCAGCTCTTCGGGCAGGTATTGGACGTGCTGGGTCTTCACGTACCCCACCGCCCCTTCGACATGTCTGCGATGAGAGAGCGGCCCGTCGACTACGACAAGAGCAACGTCGGTGTGCGCTTCGGCGACGACGCCCTCGAGGTCACCCATTCTCTCCTGGATCCCCAGCCACAGCTCCTCCGGTGTCGATCCCTTGGTGCTCATGATCTCGTAGGTCCCGACCGTGGTCTCTACGGACTCGGCATCGGCGCCGGTGAAGACCCCGCGCCGCACCTCGGCGGCCACCACCCGAGCCATGCTGTTGCAGCGAACGGCACCGGCGGCGAAGGTCGCGGCGAGCCCAAAACCCGGGAACATTCCGGCTCGGTCGATCCAGAGATTGGCATCGACCCGGCGCACACCGTCGACAAAGAGGATGTCCGGAGCCGGGTCGCCTTCGGGTGGCATCGGGCGCCACTGCTCAGCGGGCACCTCCACGGACGGATCGACATTCTCCGTGGCGTCAACCAGATCCGCCTCTGATGGCGCCCCGTAATCGGGGTCCCATGCTTCGACCGTGAACCTCACTCTCCGACCCTCACGATCGACGAAGTCTCAGAGCCCTTGGTCACCTCGAAACGCACGGGCATCCGCTCGGCAAGCTCGCGTACGTGGGTGACGATGCCGACGGTCCGGCCCCGACCGACCAGCTCGTCGAGCACGGAAGCAACCACGTCGAGAGACTCCTGGTCGAGTGAGCCGAATCCTTCGTCCAGGAACACCGATTCCAGCCGAGAGGACATCCCGGTCAGCTCGGCCAACTGCTCGGCCATCGTCAGGGCGAGAGAGAGGGCAACGAGAAACGTCTCGCCACCCGAGAGCGTGCGGGTGGTTCGGGTGAGCCCGGCGTTGCGATGGTCCACGACCTCGAATTGGCTCTTCCTGACTCTCAGCGAGTAGCTGCCACCCGAGAGCTCGTCGAGTAAGCGATTGGCCCCATCGATGAGCACATCCATCGCCTCCTCGAGCAGCCACGCCTCAAAGTTGTTCGCCTTGAGATGGTTTCCCAGTGATGAAGCGACACGAGCATGACCCATCTCGAGTACGAGCTCCTCGTTCAGCTCCCTGGCATGGGCGGTCGTCTTCTCCATCTCCTCGATCTCGGCACGCCGACGCTCCTCCGCCAGCGCCAGGTCGCGATCGGGTGACTCGGTCGAGGGGATCCCGAGAACTTCGAGCCAGGATCGCTGCTCGTCTTTCGCCTCCGCCAATGCATCTGCGGCCGACGCAACGGCCTTCTCGAGATCGGCCAACTCCACGATGCGCGATGCGATCCTCTCCCCCAGCCATGTTTCGAACTGCCGCCAGGCTTCGATGGCGTCGTCATCGGGTAGAGGTGGCTTCTCGTTCGCAATCTGGTCCCTGACGGCGAGAAGCGCGTCGCGCAGACCGGAACCACGTGTCTTGAGATCAGCAACGGCGATACGCGCCTGCTCGACGGCGAGGCTGGCCTGCACTACGACCTTCTCGCCGGCTTGCCTGGATTCGACCAAAGCCCGGACGATGGTGATCGCATCATCGAGGGCGTCGAGGTCCGGCTTTCCCTCGAGACGCCCTCTCACTTCCTCGAGCTGACGATCGATCTGCTTTGCCTGTCCCTCCGCCTCCTTCAGTTCGTCACGAGCGCGATCGGCCCGCTTCTCGAGCTCTCGTTGCTCGGTGGCAAGCTCGTCGAGCGAGATATCCGGCCCATCGGTCTCCTCGGCCATCGTGGCGACCACCGACCGGCACACCGGGCACGTGTCACCGGTGGCGAGCCCTCGACGCAGGTCGTGAGCGGCGTGCTCAACACGGAGCATCTCCAGTGAGAGACGTTTCTCATCGCGATGGGCGGTGATCTCGCTCACGGCCATGGTGAGGGATTCGATCCTGAGCTCCGATCTGCGTTCGGCGAGAGCCCGGTGCAGGAGCCGATCGTTCTTGGCCGACTCGAGACTGGCCAGCTCTGGGCGCCCCGCCACGTCCGCATCGATCGCCTTGGCCGCCTCGACAGCTCCGGCCAATTCCTTCTCGACCATTTCGAGATGCTGGGCGGCGGCCGCCATATCCGTGTCGAGAGTCTCCAGATCGTCGGGCACTTCGGTGGACCGGAGCCAGGTGAGACTCTCCACCGCTGCAGCATGTCTGGACCGCGCCTCGCCCAACAGGGTCTCTAGCCGGGCCATCTTCTCGAGACGGGCCGGGAGCTCGACACTGGCCCGGGCCAGGTCGCCCAAGCGTTGCCGCGCTTCCTCGATCTGCTCCGGGGTGGCGACTTCGAGTTTGGCCAGGCTGTCATCGACCACCTTCGCCCTGGCCTCGGCCAGCTTGGCCCGCTGGTTGGCGAGCTGCATGACCTGTTCGTAGAGACCCATATCGAGCAAGGCACCGAGAAGTGCCTGACGATCGCTGGGCTTGTCTGTGAGGAAGTCGGCAAAGGCACCCTGGGGAAGCACCACCGCTTTGATGAAATGCTCGTAGCGCAGGCCGAGCAGGTCGGTCACGGCATTGGTTACCTCGTCAGCCGTCCCCGCCAGCACCTCTTGACCCTCACCACGCAGCAGGCGGGCCTCGGTAGTGGATGCCCCCGGGCCCTGCCGTACCATGAGCCGGACCGCGGTGTAGGTCTCGTCGCCAACCGAGAACTCGAACTCGACCCGACAAGTGTCTGCCTGAGCCGAGATGAGGGGCGCCACCGAGCCTTTCCCGACGCGCGGGATCGCCCCATAGAGAGCGAACGTCATCCCGTCGATGACGCTCGATTTTCCGGATCCGGTAGGGCCGGAGAGCACGAAGAGGTCGGCATCTGTGAAGTCGATCTCGGTCTTGCGCCGATAGGCGAGGAATCCTTCCATGACCAGGCGCTGCGGTCTCACCCGGAAAGGACCTCCTCCTCGAGCTCTCTGAACAGCTCGACGACTGCAGGGTCCTCGACCCCTTTGGAAGCGAGGTAGGCCTCCAGCAAAGCGGCCGGCGACCGACCCACACGTTCGACTCGATCCCGTGGTGACGTGTCCTCGGGTTGGGCAATGATCACATCCACCGCCCCCGGGATCGCCTCCCGCACCTCCTCGTTGAGCCCCGCCCTCGCCTGTTCGTCGAGCAAGACCTTCACGTATGACCCCTCCACATCCGGCGCGAGTGCGATGACCTGTTCCAAGGTGCCCCTTATCTGCACGAGGCGGATCCCGCCCTGAAGGGGGATCTCATCCACCGATGCCGGCTTGCCCGGCTCGGCCTCGACGACAAGCACGCCCTTTTGATCACCGACCTCACCGAAGTCGAGCTGCATCGGTGACCCGCTGTACCAGACCGGGGCGGAGGCGGGGATCCTCTGCTGACGATGGAGATGCCCCAGCGCGACATAAGAGAGACTCCCCGGAAACGCTTGCGGAGCGATGGCGTAGCCAAAGATGTGGGCCTCCCGCTCGCCACCGCCACTCTCGGCCCCGTAAACGGTGAGATGTCCCGTGAGCACATTGACCGTGTCGGAGCCCATGTCGTCGGTCAGACCGGCGATGATCCTTCTCAGCCGCTCCTCGTATCCCTGTGCATGTTGATCGGGGTCGAGATCCATGATCTCGGCCGCCTTGACGATGCCTCTCTGCGAGACGAACGGGAGACATGCGATCTTGAGGCCAAGCGATTCGATGACTGCGACCCCGCCCTCGGCGGGGCGCGTCGGGCGAGCGACAACTGTGACCCGACCCAGGTCGAGAAGGGGTTTAACTGCCTCCAGCCGGGCGGCGCTGTCGTGATTGCCCCCGACGACCAGGACTGGCCCCACCTCGGCGAGATCGAGGAGCCCCCGGTAGACAATCGATTCGTCCTCCGGAGAGGGGGAGGAAATATCGAATAGATCGCCGGCGACCAGCGTGATGTCGACACGCCGGTCCCGGGCAATTCCCACGATCTCGGACAGGACCGCCCGATGCTCGTCGGCCCTGGAGCGGCCACGGATTTTCCTCCCCACGTGCCAATCCGATGTATGGAGCAGTCTCATCGTGGGACCGAGCAGATCATCGCTCCCGATCGTAGGTCAGGGCAGGGACACTTCCTGGGAGCCCCGAAGTGGTCTAGAGGTCTTCGAAGGGGTCGGCGGGACCCTCGATCTCGCCAGGTGACCGCCCCGCCTCGGAGGCGCGGGTCGCCCATGCCGGGAAGGGGAACTCGAGCACGAGAGGAACGGGGATCTCGGGTTGGGCCAACAGCATCGTGCCCGGTTTGAGGATGGTGGCGCGCTGTCTCTGCGCAGCCGGGAGGAAGCCGTATTCCTCCCGTGACGCCTCGGCCGAGTCGAGCCTGCCCACCACCCGTATCGACGAGTTGGCAATGATCCGCCGCTCCACTTCGGACGCAGTCTGTTGGGCGCCGATCAGGATCACACCCAGGGAGCGGCCGCGCTCGGCGACATCGAGGAGAACCTCCTTGATCGGGCTGGCCCCCTCCCTCGGGGCATATTTGTTCAACTCGTCGAGGACCAAGAAGAGCAACTCGTCGGACTGGCCGGCCCTCTCTTTGTCCTCGAACGCACGGCGCACCGCAACACCGACGACGAAACGCTTCGCCCGATCGTTCAGATTGTGCAGGTCCACAACCGTCACCTGATGGCCCTGAACTTCGATGCGGTGCCGATCCGGGTTGGCGATGTCTCCCCTAATCAGCCGTTCGACATGACGGACGGCTCCCTGAAGCCTGCGCACGAAGGCATTGACCGTCCCCGCCCCGATGTGCGGACCGGCCCAATCGTTCCGTGATTCCTCTTCCTGGACCTTCCGCGTTACGAGATCGACCAGGTCACGGAACGTCCTCACGGTCTCCCCCTCGATGCGGACCGAACCTCCGTCGGCCGGCTCAGCATGCCTCAGTTGAGCCATGACGTTGTAGACGACCATCGTGTATTGCGCACGCTCGTCCTCGGCATCGGCGAACAGGAAGACCATCAAGTCCTCGTGGCAGAACTCGGCCAGGGTCCAAAAGAACGACGTCAGGTCGGAACGGCTGCTCACGTCCGCCACCGCCCGATCGGACCCGGGCCGGGGCGGGGCGAACAGACCTACCGATCCGAACGGCTGCGCCGGAAGCTCCAAGGCCCGATACAGGCGCTCGGCATCCTCGTCGAGGTTGGTGTTGCGCCGATCGAGATGAAGGAGGTCCTCGCCTTTCACGTTGAAGATGAGTGCCTTGGTGTTGACCGCAGCCGCGCCAAGCACTCCGGAGGTGAAGAGTGAGTGGAGGAGAAAAGTGGCGTAGCTGGTCTTGGTGGCGACACCGGAGACCCCGGAGATGTTGACGTGGGCGCCGCGCTGCCCATTGATGAATTCGAAGTTTGCGTAGAGGGGCTCGCCGTTGCGCGAAGCTCCGACCGGGAACCTGCGCTCCATCCGATCGAAGAACAGGGCCTGGTCGCGCTCCTTGCCGTGGGCCCGGCGAACCGGCTGCCCGGGTCGTGGCGGCACGAAGATCTCGGGCTCGACCCTGGTGGCCGTGACCTGGGCTGCCTCCATCACCTCGGCCGGCAACACCCCGTCCTCGATCAGGAACACATCCGAGTCGAATCGAGCGCCTTCGTGCCGGGCGCGCACCTGACTGATGGTTCCGAAGATCTTCACGAGCTCCCCGGTGGGAAGGACACGCTCGAGGGCCACGACATCGTCGAGCTCCAGGTATTCGCCGTCGGCCACCCCGACCCAGAACTCGAGTGGTGTGGCGTCGACGGTCCCCAGCACACGACCGACCATCTCCTCCATCCGGCCGAGAGTAGACCCGCCATGGGACAGATCGGGGGGCCACGTAGGCTCGTCGGGTGAGCCTGGCGGTGTTCCCCTTCAAATCGGAGGAGCCGTCCCTGGTCGCCTCCAACCTGGCCATTGCGGCGGCTCATCCCGCGATCAAAGAGGTCTGGGCCGTGGCGTCGGAGCCGGGCGACACAGAAGTGGCGGTGCAGGCGTCGGCCGCAGCCGTGTCCCGGGCCCATGCCAAACCGGTCGAGGTAATCATCCAGGAGCGACTGGGCAGCTATCGATCGGGCAAGGGCGACGCAATGAACACTGCATTGGCTCTCGCCGCCGATCAGGGTCGTGACCGCGTCCACTTCTACGACGCCGACATCACCAATTTCGACAAGTCTTGGATCGACGGGGCCGAGGCGGCAGCAGACCGAGGTTTCGGTGTCGTGAGGCACCGGTTCCCGAGGGCTGCCACCGACGCCATGATCACCTGGATGATCACGAGACCTGCCCTCGCACGGCTGTTCCCCGGGACCTTCCTGCCGCGGCTCGACCAGCCGCTAGGTGGTGAGGTCATGCTGACCAGGCGCGCGGTCGAAACACTGGCGGAGTCCGATCTGGTGCGAAGCCGCTCCGATTGGGGGATCGACACGGTCTTGACCTATGCCACCTCGGTCATGGACCTGGGCATGTACGAGCACCATGTCGCCGACGGGAAGAGACACGCCCTCTACGGATCGCTCGACGAGCTGCGAGAGATGCTGGTCGAGTGTCTCGACGCCGCTGCGTCACTGTCTGTCCGACCAGGCCCCGAGCCGGGTGCCATACACGGCACCGACCCGCCCGCCCCGGTCCCGGATGACCTGAAAGAGATCGTGGCCTATGACGTGGAGCGCACAGTCCGTTTGCTGGAAAGCGCATGGAGTCCCGCCGAGATTCGTCTCGTCGAGCGCCTGCCCGACGACCTGATCGATCTCCTACTCGACGAACCCACCCGGCCCAGTTTCGAGCTCATGGACGCCGACCGCTGGTATGTGGCGCACGGGTTCCTGATGGAAGGATTCGCTCTCGGTGACCCTGCGTGGGAGTCACTGGCGTTTCGTCTCTGGCTGACCAGGGTGCTGGCCTACACCACGAATCAGGCCCGCGAGGGCTTTGACGCCGCCATGACCTATCTCGAATCGACGATCCGAGTCTACGAGGCGACTGCCGCCGGATCCTCCTGATCCCCGGACCCGGGCTGGACTTCGCGCACGCCCACCAGAACGACGATCAACGCGGCCAGCGCGACGATCGCCGCCATTACGGTGACGGATTGCATCCCACCGGCAGCGAACACCCGCGGCGCGACGAGATCCCCCACGATTCGCCCCAGCCCGCTGGCGACGATGAGCAGCGAGAGGACCCGCGCCCGGGCTCGAGGCCTCAGCTCGGTGGTCAAAGGTATGGCTGAGATGATTCCGAACTCGATGGCGACACTGACGACGACGAGGATCGCCATGGCCGGTAGCAACTGCTCGGAGACCGTCGAGAGCACCAGAAGGGCCACCGCGGCGACAGCCAGCCCAAGAGCGAGCGAGTTCCGTTTCCCGATGCGATCGGTGAAGGCGGCCATCGACACCTCACCCGCCAGCTCGGACACCCCGATGAGAGTGCCGACGCCCCCCAGAGCGAGCAGACTCAAGGTGAAGCTGTCCTCGAGCCATCCTCCGAGCACGACGAGCAACGACTCATGTGTGAAGGCGAAGAGTGCAACAGTCGCCAGGACCAGCAACACCTGACGTCCGGGGCTGTCCGCCGCCATGACGCTGGAGAACGGGTCATCGTCCTGGTCCAGGAGGACCATGGCCAACCCGATGCCGAGGACAGCGAGGGAGCCAACCACCCAGAATGGGGCCTCCCAGCTCCAGTTCTCGATCAGCCATCCCGCCAAAGGAGCGCCGATCAGAAGCCCACCAGCCCAGGCGATCTCGAGGATCCCGAGATAGCGAGCGCGCTGCTCGTAGGCCACGCGTTCGGACACATACACCTGAGAGCTGATGTCGATCATCGGCTTGGCCAGACCGAGAAGGGCAAACCCGATCACCGCCCCGACATACACCCCGGTCCATGCGGTGACGATCGAGCCGACGGCGAAGATGGCCAATCCGGCGACCAAGAGGCGACGGCTTCGACCCCGGCTCCCGGAGAACGACATGACCGCCGGCGTGGTCAGGGCCCCGGCCCACCGGACCGATACCAGCGCGCCGGCCTGGGTCAGATCGATGCCCAGGCCCCGCGCGATGGCTGGCAAGAAGGGATACACGAACCGGAAGCCGATGTTGGCCACCAGCTTCAGAAAGAGAAGTGTGGCCACGGCGGGGCGGAACGACCGTGTTCGGACGGGTGACTCGGCTATGGCCCAATCGTAGGTTCGGGCAGATCCACCTCCATCGGATCGGAAGCGACCATCCTGGCGGGTGAGATGACACTCATAGTCGTGGTGCTGATCGCAGTCCTCGGTGGCCTGGCCGGGGCACTCCAGTCACAATTCCTCGGTGTGATGGAGGAGAGAGTGGGAACGCTCGCCTCGACCTTCGTCACCTATGCGGGGGGCGGTCTGGCAGTGACCGTCCTCATGCTGGTCTTTCAGGGCGGCCGGCTTTCGGACCTGAGGACGCTGCCATGGTGGGTGTACGGGGCCGGTCTCATGGGCCTCGTCGTGGTGGCTTCCTTGGGGGTCAGCGTGGCCAATCTGGGGCTTGGGGCCGGACTGACTTTGTTCACGGCCGCCACCCTCATCCTCGGCGCCCTGATCGAGCACTTCGGCTGGTTTGGGGACGGGCGCTCTCTGGACGCGATGCGTGTTGTAGGCGTGGTTCTCGTCATCGGGGGAACCTGGCTGGTCGTCCGGGGCTGATCGCTCAGCCCACCGCGATGGCTGCCATCGCCAGGATGGTGAGCCCGAGCCCGACGATTTGCCGCGTGTGGAGGTGCTCGGCGTTCACCAGCCGGGCGAGCAGCACCGTGACCGCCGGGTAGAAGGAGGCGGCGACCGCGGCCAGGGCCAGCGAGCCGGCCCGAACGGCGAGCAGGAGGGCGACGTTGCCGCTCACGTCGAGGATGGCATTTCCCAGGACCAAGCGCCGGGGCACCGCGCCAAATCCGACGAGCTTCCAGACACCGAGACCGGTGAGCAGAAGCACCGCAACCATGGTCGCGGCCCGAGAGGTGATGAGCGGGAGCAGATTCGACTCGGGATCGGTGAACCCGATGATCGCGGTGAAACCACCAAACCCGAGCCCGGCGGCCAGCCCGTATCCGAATCTGCCCCTTGGAGTCTCGCCCGGGTCCGCCACCCATGAGCTGAGCACGATCGCCGGGATCGCCACTGCCACCCCGACCCAGGCCAGCGCACTGGGCCGCTCGCCGTCGATGACCGCCACCATCACGGGGAGCACCGCGGCGATGGCGGCAGCCGTGGGCGCTACGGCGGCGGCGTTGCCCCGGCTGAGCCCGGCGAACAGAGAGACGAGGCCAAAGGCGCCGGCGACTCCGGCTGCGGCTCCGAGCAGAAGGTCGGGAGGGCCGGCATCGCCACCGACGATCAGCGCGACCACGAGGATCATTGGGAAGCTGATAACGCCCGCCCAGAGGACGATGGCCGCCGCCGGGGCGCGTTTGGCTCCCTCACCGCCCAGGAAATCGGCGACTCCGTAGAGAAGGGAGCTGATGCCCCCAAGGATCACCTCCACCTAGCTGCCGGCCCGGGGCGATCCCATGGACTCGAGCTCGTTGCGTATCGCATCCGCAGCAGCTTCGAGCTCCCCACGCTCGACCGACGTGGCCGCATTGGAGAAGTCGAGGTCGTGCATGCCGTCCATCGGCACCACATGGATGTGCATGTGGGGAACCTCGAGACCGGCGATCATCAGGCCGACCCGGGTCGGCTGAAAGACCGTCTGGAGAGCCGAACCGATATGTCGGGCGACTGTGAACAGATGGTTCGAGAGCTCGGGCGGGCAATCGATCCAATGGTCGATCTCCAGCTTCGGCACCACCAGAGTGTGTCCCCGTCGCAAGGGATTGATGGAGAGAAACGCGACGCACTCGTCATCACGCCACACAAACGTCCCGGGGATCTCTCCCTCGATGATGCGAGTGAACAGCGTCGGCATGGCCCGAGACTATCGGCACCGGCTCAGCCGCCCGCAACCACCTTCAGCAACTGGTTGGTCGTCGTGACGTACATCTCGCCCACCCCATCGACGCCGAATCCGGTGATCTGACCTGGGACACTCACCTGCTCGGTCCAATCCCGAAGCTCGGTTGCTGCTCCATCCGCGTAGAGAAAGCTGCGCAGATACCCGCCGCAATAGTCGGAGTAGAAGTAATGGCCCCCCAGTTGCGGAAGAACTGCTCCCCGATAGACGGGGCCGCCGGTGATGGAGCAGGTGTCGGCGTCGCCGTGCTCCACCTCGACGACTGGAGCCACCATCCCGGTCCCGTCACAGACCGATGAGCTGAAGCAATTCAGCCCTTCGAGGACGGGCCAGCCGAAGTTGTGACCGGGCTGCAGCGGTACTACCGAGACCTCCTCAAAAGCGTTCTGGCCCACATCGGCGATATAGATCGTCTCTCCGTCGATCCAGAACCGCCACGGGTTTCGCAGCCCCATCGCGTACTTGGTGGCGTCGGCAGTATCGACATCGATGCTCACCAGGCCACCGAGGAGTGTGTCCGGATTCTGGCCGTTGCCGAACCGGTCCCCCGCCCCGCCCCCGTCTCCAAGCCCGAGGAGCAGGGCTCCATCGGGGGCGAACTGGAGCATCCCGCCATTGTGATTGGCCGCCGGCTGATCGACCCGGAGCAGCACGCGCTCGCTGGCCGGATCCGCCTGCTCCGGGTTGGTGAAGGTGAACTCGGAGACGACGGTGTCCCCCGCGGTGTCGGAGTAGTGGAGGTAGAACCGTGCCGGGTCGGTCGGGTGGAGGGCCACCGAGAGCAGGCCCTGCTCCCCGTCGTTACGGACCCTCTCCAATATGTCGAGCACCGGCGTTGCGGCAATCGCCGAACCGTCGTAGAGCCACACCCGCCCGTCTTTGGCGATGACGTAGGAATGGGCCTCGCCAGGTCTCGCGATGAGCTGGACGGGGAAATTCATGTCGGCCACCGCCTGGTACGCGAGGACGGTGTCGTCGAGCGCCACGGTCGAGCTGGGGGGCGGCTCGGTGGTGGTGGTCGTAGCACCAGTCGTCGACACGGATGTCGAAGGGACAGTGGTTGCGACCGTGGTGATCGAGGTCGTCTGAACCGGCTCGGCGGTAGTCGTCGTCGCCGACTCCGGCTCCGCGGTGCACGCGGTCAGCGCGCACAAGAG
>Ga0190271_10001017_pt1 | contig 15444 bp, 15 predicted proteins | sample Popmic356T_FD_133747 | JGI IMG/M metagenome (GOLD analysis project Ga0190271, IMG submission 133747) | Populus adjacent soil microbial communities from riparian zone of Weber River, Utah, USA - 356 T | ecosystem: Environmental > Terrestrial > Soil > Riparian zone | place: USA: Utah | collected...
TTGAAAATGAACTTACATTCAATGATCCTGAACAGAGACGAAAATTCGAGCGGATCATTACACTTGTTGATGAATCCTGCAAAGAAGTACGTACTGTTTCTCACAATATGATGCCCAATGCACTGCTGAAATCCGGTCTTGCTTCCGCCATCAGGGAATTCACCGATAAAATAGATGATAAAATAATCAAGATAGATTTGTATAGTGAAGGATTGAATGAACGGATGGACACCAACCTGGAAACTGTTCTTTATCGCGTAATTCAGGAGTGCGTGAACAATGTGATCAAACACGCCAAGGCCAACCACCTTGATATTTCACTAATTAAGGATTCCGATGGCATCAGCGCCACCGTTGAAGATAATGGTAAGGGATTCGATATGGAAGACAGTAGTAAATTTGATGGACTCGGTTTAAAGAATATTCGCACAAGGGTGGAGTACCTGAAAGGAACCGTTGAGTATAATTCAAAACCTGGGAGGGGGACGTTGGTGGCGATACATGTTCCAGCGTGAGTCGTGAGACGTGAATCGTGAATCGTGAGTCGTGAGTCGTGAGTAGCAAGGGCTACTTTCTAAGTAATAGGGACTTTCCGATAATCGGGGAGCCACTCACGATTCACGCCTCACGATTCCTCACTCACCACTCACTACTCACCACTCACGATTTTTCTGTATTTTAACAGTAGCCTTCCGCCAGGTATTACGAAATATCCGTCTGAAACACAACACTAACAGATGACAAAAATTAAATTAGCTATTGTAGACGATCACCAGATCGTTATCGATGGATTATTATCATTGCTCAGCGGTCATCCCGCTTTTGAAATTGTTTGCACCACTACCGAGCCTTTAAAAGTAATAGAACTTTTAAATCGCCAAACAGTGGATATTTTGTTGACCGATGTAATGATGCCCGGGCTGAACGGAGCTGATTTAGCCAAATTGGTAAAGAAAAAATTTCCATCCATAAAAATACTGGCGCTTTCGATGAGCGGGGAAGGAGATATTGTGAATGCTATGATTGAAGATGCCGATATCTCTGGCTATGTACTAAAGAATATTGGTAAACAGGAACTATTAAAAGCGCTGGAAAAGATTGCAGGAGGTGGTATTTATTTCAGCGAAGAAGTATTGCAGGAAATGACCCGATCCAGTCAACGTAAAAAAGTGAATGCCGAAGCGCATCTCACCGAGCGGGAATTGGAAATCATCAAACTAATCGAAAAGGAAAACAGTAATAAGCAAATCGCCGAAACACTTTTCATCAGCGAGCGCACAGTAGAAACACACCGCAAAAATATTTTCCGTAAAACGGAGACCAATGGAGTGATTGGATTGATTAAGTATGCGTATGAACATCGGCTGATATGAAAACGTGAATCGTGAGACGTGAATCGTGAGTGAGCTCCCCGATTATCGGTAAGCCACTATTACTTAGAGTGTGCCCTTCGCTACTCACGACTCACTACTCACGACTCACGATTCCTGCTCTTCGAATTAAAAATACTTCTGCATGAAAATCCTCTGTGTTGGAGAAGCTTTGATCGACATGATCTGCACCGATAAGGGTATGTCGCTTTCGGATGGAGATCATTTTTTAAAGAAAGCGGGAGGCGCTCCTACCAATGTGGCGGCTGCTATTGCCGCGCTTGGTGGCGAAGCGGAACTAGCTGCTAAAGTAGGTGCCGATCCGTTCGGCAATCACCTAATTGAAGTAATGCAGGATTTCAAAGTAAACACCCGATGGGTGCTGCAGGATCCCAACTACTTTACTACGTTCGCCTTTGTATCGCTTATGGAGAATGGCGAACGCGATTTTTATTTTAACCGGGGGGCCGATGGGCAACTAAATCGGGAAGAAGTGGATCATATTGATCTGGATGAATTCGCCATTATCCATTTTGGATCGGCCACTGGTTTTTTACCAGGACCCCTGCAAGCGGCTTACCTGTTATTATTGCAAAAAGCACTTACCAAGAAGATCTTTATCAGCTTTGATCCCAATTACCGTCACTTGCTATTCCGCAACGATTCCCGAACTTTTATCGATCAGTCGTGGAATTTTTTGACCCATTGCCACTTTTTTAAATTGAGTGATGAAGAAGCGATGCTGCTCACCGGCAGAACCACGGTAACAGATGCAGCTGCCGATTTGCTGGAGAAAACAAATTCTATTTTCACGATTACATTGGGAAAGGAAGGAACTTTATTAGGAATCGATCAATCGACCCTGATCATTCCAAGTATTCAAGTGCAACCGGTGGATACTACCGGTGCCGGGGATGCATTTGTAGGCGCAGTACTGTATCAACTAAGTCATCATTCGCATGAATCAATTAAAGCCTTTACAATAGAGCAGTGGAAAAAAATCATCACCAATGGGAATAAAGCTGGCGCCCGCACCTGTGAATGGATGGGCGCCATGGAGGCATTCAAACATTTAAGCAATGATATTTTTCGATAAAATATTTCCTGTATTAAATCAAACACTTCGCCCGCCGTTCAAAGCTGAATACCAAATACACTCTATTAATTCAATTTATCAAACCTTGAAAATACCCTTGCCCCACCTGGCCAATCGAGATAGATAGTAAAACCCGCAGTTGAAAATTCGCCGATTTTATATTTTATTGGATTATAATCATAATCTAAAAAATCGAGGTAGACACCATTCTCATCAGACGACACACTATAATTCCTGTTCAATAAAGGATCAGCCAGTCCGGGCTTTTTTTGCTGATTCTGGGTAATCACCACCCCGCCCTCATTATCAAAATAATTATCATCGTCGAGCAAGTACGGCTTAATATATATTTTCAGATCCGTTTCGCTCTTCACTTCCGTATCGGTAGTCACATAGTCAATTGGTTTGTCACTGTAAAAATCGACGAGACGGAAATGTTTTAAATCAAGAGTCGTTTTAAATTCCGTAGCTTTTTTTTCGTTAAGCGCTTTATTGTCACCGCTTTTGCTACAGGAAGTTAATGCCGAAAAGAATAGTGCAATAAGCACAAAGAGTAGACTTTGTTTCATAAAGTTTAAATAAAGATGAATAATAATTATTCTAAAGGCAGAGTCGACCAATTGGACGGAGTAGGAAAGAAGGGATATGGAAAATTACGTCCAGCGTTTATAACTTGCAAGTAGTTTGCCATATTTTTTTACGCACATAAATAAACTTATCTGCAAACAATCAAACTAATAATAAAAGGAAAAGTGCAGGGTGTCTATTACCGCCAAAGCACCCGGGCAGTAGCTCAACAACTTGGGGTGACTGGTACCGTAAAAAACCTTGCCGATGAAACCGTAGAAATACTAGCCAGCGGAACACCTGAACAATTACAGTTATTAAAAGATTGGTGCCGCCAGGGTCCACCACGTGCCTTGGTGACTGATGTCCTAGAAGAAGTTCTACCTCACCAGGAATTTTATGAATTCAGAATTGAGAGAAGATAGCTGCATGATCTTTTTAATCTCTACACAGTTTTCATCGATCCAAACCGAGCCCGCCTCGCCGTGATAGAATCGATCAATTCTTCTATATCAATCGACGGAATATTAAGTGAAGCAGCGAAAAGCGAGCAGCTTCTTTTTATATTTTGCACCTGCCTGCCGGCAGGCAGGTTCTTTATTTTACATTTATGTGTTACCTTGGCTTACAAAGCACTCAAAAAAAAATTTTTATATGAAGAAGTCATTGTTATTTGCTTCCGCAATCGTTTGCAGCATAATTGGCATCGCTCAGACTCCAACTCCTCAAGGAACAAACCTGAACCGGAATAATGGAGATCCCAAACTGACTGAATATTGGGCACCCGAACCTAAACTGGTTAGTCCGGGCAAAACCTCATCAGATGCTCCCTCCGATGCCATTGTATTGTTTGACGGAAGTAATTTTGACAAATGGAAAAGCAGCAGAAGCGGCGACATCAAGTGGAAGCTTGAGAACGGAGCAATGGTGGTGCAAGGTGGTACGGGAAATATACAAACCAAAGATGGTTTTGGGGATTGTCAATTGCATATCGAGTGGCGCACACCGGCAGAAGTAAAGGGTGACGGTCAGGGCCGAGGTAATAGTGGTATCTTCTTTATGGGGCGATATGAATTACAGGTTCTTGACAACTACAATAATAAAACCTATGTGAACGGACAGGCCGCCAGTATCTACAAACAACTTCCACCGCTTGTAAATGCCTGCCGCCCTCCCGGTGAATGGCAGACATACGATGTAATTTTTACGGCTCCCCGCTTTTATGAAAATGGAACGGTAAAAACACAAGCACGTATTACCGTATTGCACAACGGTGTATTGGTACAAAATGATGGTGTATTATTAGGAGGCACCCAATATATTGGCGTATCAAATTATGAAAAGCATAACGAAAAGGAACCGATCATATTACAAGATCATGGAAATCCGACCGCTTTCCGGAATATCTGGATAAGACCTTTGTAAATTTTATTATACTGGCCCGGACCTATTCACTCAACCAGTTCAATCACTGGCGAACCCTTCGATGGAATAATTCTGCCGAAGGGTTTATTTCTTTATTTGCAAATTTTAAAAGAGATACATCAAACATTTGTAAAAACTAGTCGTGTTTTATGGAAATAGAAAAATCCTTCAGAACCGATAAAGGACTATGTATTATTCGACCAAACAAAATTATTCTTACCAAAGATGGTGAAGCCAGCGATATTACCGATACTGCGAAGCAAGAAACCAAGCTGGCCCCACTTATAATTTATTCTATTATTGCTTTGTCATTTTTTGGATTTGCCTTAAAGGGTTTTTTAGAAAATAATATCTATGCCGCATTATTTCTTACAGTATTTGGAACCGCTTCCCTTGCGCGTCTAATCATTAACCTTAATAAATCAAATTCGCGTGTCATAGAAAGGGATGCTATTGTCGAAGTGGAATTCAAAAGAGAGTACACCTCCTTCCCCCATGCCTATTTTATCATTCACTATAAAAATGAGAGTGGCGCAATAAAGCAAAGACGTATTCAGTTGCCGGGCACTTTGATAACGGGAAAGGAAGAGATTGAAAATGCCTATTTAATTATGGAATCGGAATTCCTGAATCTTAAAATCTCCCGTTAGTCTGTAGCCGGATCAAAACTTTCGATAATTTTATCTGTATGCTGTTGACTTCACAAAGGAATAATATTTTTATAGGATGCCTGATGGCAACGTTATTAACATTTTCCATTGCAGGCTGTGATGGGGGAAATAATTATCCGATACTGGATCATAACAAATTAGCGAATGAATACTTCCAGGAAGACGCTCAATGGTATCTTGATAAAATACCTTTTTTCGAATGTTCGGATAAACAAATAGAACAGGTATACTATTACCGTTGGAAAATGTATAAAGCCCATATCCGAAATGTTGGGCAGGACAAGTATGTGATCACTGAATTTATAAATCATGTGCCCTGGGACAGAGAACCCTGGTGCACGATCAATGCAGCTTCTATGCACCATATCTATGAAGGGCGGTGGCTGAAGGATAGCAGATATATGAATGGATATATCGACTACCTTTTCCAGGAGGGTGGTAATGATCGGCGTTATAGCGAAAGTGTTGCCGACGCGGCATATGCACGTTATCTTGTAAATGGTGATTCAGCTTTTATCGTTCGGCAATTGGATAGTATGATGGGGGATTATGAACAATGGTCCGATCATTGGGATTCCACCAAACAACTATATTATATAGCGGCAATGCCAGACGCCACGGAATATACCATCGCTTCGATTGATGCTTCCGGTGGAAAAGCAGGTTTTGATAGTGGGGAAGCTTTCCGGCCTACCATTAATAGCTATATGTATGGAAACGCCATGGCAATTGCCCGAATTGCCGATCTAAAGAACGATAAAAATTCAGAAAGTAAATGGCGACAAAGGGCCAATGCTTTAAAAGCAACCGTGCAAAACAATTTATGGAATGATTCAATGCGGCATTTCGTGGATCGATTCCAGCAGAACAACCAATATGTACATTATTGGGATTATATCCGTGGTCGTGAACTCGCTGGAATGGCACCCTGGTATTTCAACCTTCCTGATGACAAACCACTTTACAATTCTGCCTGGGAACATCTCACCGATACAAACAACCTGCTCGGGCCATTTGGATTGCGCACCAACGAGCCTTCTTATGAACACTACTTTAAACAATTTGTATACTTCGAAGGAAAGCGGGGAAGCCAATGGAACGGTCCAAGCTGGCCCTATCAATCGAGCCAGGCAATAACCGCCATGGCAAACCTGATTAATAATTATAAGCAGGATATTATTTCTAATTCTGATTACTTAAAACTTTTACGATTATATAGCCAACAACATTATCTGCCTGATGGCAAAATAAACCTGGTTGAAAACTATGATCCTAATTTGGGTGGACCTATTGTTTATTATTACTGGAGCAATCACTATAATCATTCCTCCTTCAATAACCTGGTGATAAGCGGACTCTGCGGAATCCGCCCTTCCGAAGGCGATACGCTTGATATTAATCCACTCGTTGATAGTTCTATTCAGTATTTCTGCCTCGATGATATTCGTTATCACGGGCATGCACTGAGTCTTGTATATGATAAAGATGGAACCAAATATAAATTGGGGAAAGGCCTGACGGTATTTGTTGATGGAAAAAAAACAACCTTGCTTGAAAAACAAGGCAAGTACCAGGTTGTTATTGGCAAAACAATTATCACTCCTATCGAAAAACAATCCATTGATTATGCATTAAATATTGCGCGTAAAGGTTATCCATTGCCATCCGCGTCTATTAATACAGTCCCCGATACTTCAATGTACCAGGCAATAGATGGCAAAATCTGGTATTTTCCTGAAATCACTAATCGCTGGACAACTCTCGGATCAAAATCAGCATCCGATTGGTTCGCCCTGGATTTCGGACAACAGCGCGATATATCTAGTATTAAAATCTATCTATTTGCCGATGGTAAGGATTATGTAGTACCAGACAGTTTTTCTGTTGAATACCAAAATGGGGATCAGTGGTTACCGGTAACATTAAAAGAATTAAAACAGACAAAACCTGTTGGTAACACAGTAAACGCAATAGTATTTGGCAAGATAAAAGCCAATAGGATCAGAATAAATTTCAGGCATGGAAAAAAGGCAGTGGCAGTATCCGAGATTGAGTGTTATAGTGAATAATCAATTGTCAATAGTGAATGATAAGGTTACGGAGATTTCTCACGACTCACCATTCACGTCTCACGCTGTTTATTGAAACACCCGTACATAATCCACCACCATTCGTTGCGGGAAAGAAGTGAATGCATCGGGTGCACCTGGCCAGTTGCCACCAACCGCGATATTGAAAATGAAAAAGAAATCCGCATTGAATGGATAAGCCACTCCGCCTACATCCGATTTCGAAAATTGAAAGAATTGCAGGTCATCTACCATTACTTTTATTGAATCCTGTTGCCAGATGATACTATATACATGAAACTGCTGATCAAATGAACCAGCAGGTAATGTATAATTGCTACCTTTCATTGCATGACTGTTGGTGTTGGCTCCCCAATGCATCGTGCCATAAATCTTATTGGTTTCATGACCGAGGTATTCGAGTATATCAATCTCTCCGCAAGCGGGCCAGTTAACCGCATCAATATTATTTCCCAGCATCCATAACGCCGGCCAGATGCCCTTTCCCTTTGGTAGCTTGGCCCGAATATCAATCCGGCCATATTTGAATATTTTTTTATTCTTGGTAATCATACGTGCTGATGTATACCCAGTTCCAAGCGGGGCCAATGACCTTGCTTCGATGATGAGATTACCTTGTGAAACAAACGCGTTATTCGTGCTATTGGTGTAGGTCTGTAATTCATTATTACCCCATCCATTATTATTTCCCATTTCAAAGGTCCAATCGTTGGTATTTACTTCTTTCCCGCCAAACTCTTCGCCCCATGCCAATGTATAGCCCGGGTAAGTAGCAGGTGTACTGTATCCGGTATTGTCAACCGGGAAATAAAGGCCATTCGCATTCACGATTGTTCCTGTTCCTTTTCCAATCTTTAGTACGCAGTTTTTAGCATTACTCAATTGGACATAAAATAACTGTTCCTCTTTCCGCAGGCTATCTCCGGTTACTTCCACATCAATATATCCCGAACTTTGATTGGCAGGTATTGTAAGGGTTCCACTTATAGGTTTGTAATCGGTATTAGCCAGTGCCGTACCTGGTTCTGTACCATAAGCAATGGTAACTTCCTGCGCGGCTGGTTTATCAAGATATACATTAAATCGAAAACTAGATACAGTAGTAGTTCGGGTTTGGGATACATTAAATATACTTGCTCCGTTATCTGGCCCATTTTCGTTTCCTTTATTACAGGACGACAGAATCAGCATACAGCAAAAACACAAAAATATATTCCTCATTAAAACATTCATAGCAATCGATTATTTAATAGTATTAAGCAGCCCTTAAAAGTATATTTTTTTTCCCGCTCTTGCTAACTTATCCTATGTGGAATAAAATGCGCCCACCAACGACTTCTTATTCAACAATTGACGATCCTTCTCCCCCTTTTAACAATTCCTCCACCCTCGCATAAAACTGTTTCTTATATGTTTCGTGATGGATACCTGTACCAGGCCCATAAAAACCGACTTCAATTTTTTTAACTTTCCCATCTTTGCCAATATAAATGGTAGTAGGAAATACTTTTATGGGAGTGATTTGCGGCAACGTTTTCTCCGTTCGCAAGCTATCATTTAGCCAAACCCCGGTCACCAGCATTGGGTATTGTACATTATATAAATTCCGGAATTTTTCCAGGCCGATACGGCTTCTTTCAAAATCGGTACTGTATTCATAACCCAATGCTATTACTTCAACGCCACGGTGTTTATTCTTTATATAGAAATCGTTTAAAAACTTTGTTTCATCCAGGCAATTGGGACACCAGGATCCCATTAATTGAATGATCACTACTTTGTTTTTAAAACGTTCGTCATCTGAAGAAACCATCTTACGGTCGACATCCTTAAAACTGAAGCGGAGTCGGTCTTCCCCTTCCTTTAATAAAGGGGTATTTCCCACATCCGGCACTTTAGCCGATGCATCCTTATAAGCTGCCCATGTTTCCCTTCCATTAAACCCAGAATAAAAGACTCCGTTACTGATCTGCTGATCACTATCTATCCTGGCAATAAAAGAATACGCATGCGCACCATCGAATACCGATAACCGAAGCAGGTTTCCACTCACCGTTCCTTCTAGGAAACGGTAATCCCCAGAAGGCGTTAAGAAGGTGCCACTGAGATAATCATCTTTCTGCGAAAACTCGGCGACGGCTGGTCTTGTACCTCCATTGGCTCTTGTGATGGTAACCGCCCATCTGCCTGTGACATTATTTTTATGTTTTCCCTGAACCGCGTCAAAACGTATTGGCTGATTGGGAATAGCGGTAAAAATCCAACGTTGTGTTTGCAAGGCAGTTCCTTTAAACCATACTCCCTTCAGTGAACCGTCTGGCTGTATTTTTGTGCGGAACGATGACTCGAAGGTGGGCATATCAAAATTCACTGAATCATCCGTTACAATTACTTTTTTTACTTCAATGCGTTCTTTATCATTACGTATCTTAAACTGCCATTTCCCTTTAATCTTTAGGCTTTCAAGATTGAAGACGACCAACTGACTGTCTTGCCGATGCAATTGAGCTCTCCATATTCCTTTATACAATTCCTTTTTGTTTTGCGCAATTCCTGCTAAAGGCACCCATATCAATAAGAGAAACCATGTTTTCTTCATGAAGCAAAAATAGGCAACCAAGAGTTAAGAATTGTTGGAGCAAGTGCGAGTGGTGAAGACACCAGCCACGGGCACCAGCCATGTGTCAAATTTGCTGAATACTTTCCGCTATCGCGCCGATACCCGTTGAGTGCTGTAATTCGGAATATATTTTTCATTCCTGAGAATACTCAGCAGGTCTTTTTCGAGACTCACCACCGGGTACTCAACGATGCGCCCGGTTTCTTTGCCCGTAGCTTCTATAATTATTGTTGGAACCCGAACGATATTACGCCCTTCTTCTTCATGCAGGGGACTTTTCTTGTAGGCATCTCCCTGATTACCTACCATTATTAAGCTCAATTGACCTGCGGGAAAATTACAGCAATCGAGCATTTTTAAAATCCGGGGAACTTCTCTCTTACTATCCCCACACCAGGTTCCTAAAAAAATAGTGATCTTTTTGTCTTTAAGAAGCGGAGCTATAAATCGACAGGTAGCCGAATCCACTATATAATTATCATAATTGTTTTGAAACCATTGCACGAAGGGAGCTTGTAATAATGCCTGACGCGAACAATTACCCAGTAGTATGTCATTGCCAGAAGCGTCTTTTACTTTTTGATAATAGAGCGGGTCCGATTGCGCATAAAGTTCTATGGTTGGCATAGAGAAAATGAATACAGTTATTATACTGATGAAATAGTATTTCATATCAAATATGTTTAATGGTAAATTAATGACTGTTATAAAACAGCAACTGTTGCTATATCAATAGCAATCACAAAAAAGACAGTAAGAAAATTAAACAGCCGGGGGACGAAACGAAGAAGGAGTAAAGCCATTGTGCAATGGCGAATCATATTCAGCAAATTGACTGATGGTAAAAGTTGGGGTAGCCGGCAAATAATAGTCCGGCAATTCAACGACGTACTCGGAAATAACTTCTTTTACAGTAACAGGAGATAATCCATCAGTGGCCTTTTCGGAAAACATTCCGGCCAGATGATTTTCGCAACCGCATTCCTTCATTTTCTGCACTATTTCGGCCTGCCATTTACAATAGAGATAAGTAGCCACTTTTCCGTATTGCAACAACAGGAAAACAAAAAGGACAGATATGGTAGCCAGTTTACGACGCACAGTACTAATTTAATACAGTTTTTCCAGACTTCATATTACGGAGGACTTTACTTTTTAATTTCAAAGGGAATAGCTACTCGTAATTTCTCCCACGTAAAATCGATTCTTCCTTTATACTCACCGAGTTGATCGATAGTAAACCGGAGACGTTCCTGCACAAAAGATAAGGAATCGGGTTTCACCTGCCAGCGCAAAATATCATCCTTCGCATCATACTCATCGGTTAGATGCTGCTCCCAGTTTTTATTCAGGATTATTGTCCAATCTTTCTGAGAAGGTATCGTGAAGAAAGCATATTTCCCTGCTGGTATCTCTTGTCCGTTAACAATGAGGGTTGCATCTGTTTCTATTGAGGTAGCCATATGCGCTCCAGTTACCCATGGTTTATCAAATGGCACCAATCCACCCCAAATAATACGATCGCGCACAGCGGGTGAATGATAGGAAATGGTGATTTGACGACCATTAATATTCCCATTTACATAAGCCTTGATACTCTTTTTAATAGTATCTGTTTTATTACCGGTAATGTCGATAACCTCCCCCCTGTTATCTTCCGTTACTGAAGGCGTTGTTGATGCAGTGCTTTCTTTTTTTGGTTCGTTATTATTACAAGCGATAATAAAGAATACAAAAAGACCTGATAGATATTGCTTCATATTATTTGTTAAGGTTGTTAAACATATCCGCTGTCATTTTTTGCAGGTCATAGTCGTGCTTCCATCCCCAATCCTTTCGTGCAACGGAATCATCAATACTCTGGGGCCAGCTATTGGCGATCTTTTGCCGGTAATCCGGTTTATAGCTCATATCAAAGTCCGGAATATGTTTCTTTACTTCGGCAGCAATTTCTGCAGGAGAAAAACTCATACCTGATAAATTATAGGAGGTTCGTACCGATATCTTATCGGCCGGAGCCTCCATCAATTCGATGGTACCACGGATAGCATCGGGCATATACATCATTGGCAGGTAGGTATCTTCTTTCAAGAAACATTCGTATTTTTTTTCTTCAAGTGCTTCATGAAAGATTTCAACTGCGTAATCGGTTGTACCACCACCGGGAGCGGATTTATAACTGATAAGCCCTGGGTAACGGATGCTTCGCACATCAAGGCCAAAACGCTGGAAATAATAATTGCACCAGAACTCTCCGGCGTATTTACTGATACCATATACGGTAGTCGGCTCGATGATGGTTTGTTGCGGACAGTTTTGCTTAGGAGATGTTGGTCCGAATACAGCGATGGACGATGGCCAATAAATTTTATGGATTTTTTCTTCACGGGCAATATCCAGAACATTCAATAATCCTGACATATTGAGGTTCCATGCAAGGTTGGGATTTTTTTCGCCGGTAGCCGAAAGAATAGCGGCTAATAAATAAATCTGCGTAAAATTCTGCCGGATCACCTGCACGTGCAGCATTTCTTTATTCATCACATCCAAACTCACATAAGGGCCCGTGCCTTCCAGCAAAGGGTTTTGTTCGCGCAGGTCAGAAGCTACTACATTGGCGTTGCCATAAATTTTACGGAGGGCGAGGGTGAGTTCAACTCCAATCTGGCCCGATGCTCCGATTACGAGGATTTTGTCTTTAATCATAACGAGCGAAAAGTTTCGCAAACCTAAAGAAAACATTGGACTCTCCATAATACCCGCTAATTACCCATTAATCAATGACCTCCTCCAGTTGCTCAACGGAGTTATCCGGTCATATAATCTGATTTAAATTTGGATTGAAGCTTACCCTGAGACAGCAATTCTATAAACAACCGATTATTTATGTTATGAAGAAGCTCTTTCCGCTCATTTTATTAGTTATTATAGTATTTACTATTCATAGTTATACTATTATAAGTAATGGAAGAGATAATGACAATATTATTGATACTACTTACGAGATTGCTTTCGCCAATTTTGGCCCTCTTAATACAGACATCTTTATTGCAGATGGAAAGGGTAACAATTGCCGGCCCCTGGCTTCGACTCCCTCACTCGAATACAATGCATCTTTTTCGAACGATGGAAAATGGGTTGTCTTCACTTCCAATCGTAATGGCTCTTCCGATATATACCGCATCCATCCCGATGGTTCGGGTTTAGAACAACTTACTAATGATCCATCTTTTGATGACCAGGCAGTATTTTCTCCAGACGGAAAAAAATTAGCGTTTGTGTCGAGCCGAACCAAACAAGCGGATATTTTTATCATGGATATTGCTACAAAGAAAGTCACTAATCTTACCAATCATCCCGCAGGAGAATTTCGCCCCGCATGGTCGCCGGATGGACAATCGATCGCTTTCTCTACCGATCGCGATTCAAAAAAGCCCAGGCCTCTTTTCACCATTTGGCATTCTACTGAAATCTATACGATAAGAATTGATGGTAGCGATTTAACTAGAAGAACCTCTACCAATACTTATGCTGGTTGCCCTTCCTGGTCTCCGGATGGCAGGCAAATCGTTTTTTATGAAGCAGAGCTCCAACAGGTAAGGAATATGAACACTGTCATGAAAACAAATGCCACCACGCAATTAAGTGTACTCAATCTTTCAAATAATTCAAAACAAACGATTACTAAAGACACGGGTGAAAAAATATTTCCCCGGTGGCTTAATGATAATCGAATCGCGTATTTAAGCTGGGTAAACGGAGGAGGTATATTATTTTCCGATGGTAGCAAGGGGGCAACAGGCGATTTCGACAGTCCATCATGGTCGACAGATGGCAAGCAAATGCTGTTTCATCGCGAACTAAGCTTTGAAAAACCCCCTTTCTATAAATTATATAGTCGTGATAAAAAATTTGAATTAATCCGGTCAGGAGTATTTCCCTGCTTTAATGTTTCCGGTGATGGACTTATCTGTAATGATAAAACGGCGGGAATTCATCACAATCAAATCATGCGTATGGATAATAACGGCAAAAACCGTTTTATCATTTTTGGTGATCCGGTAAAAAGCGCGCTAGCGCCGGTATGGTCGCCCGATGGACAAAAAATTGCTTTCGGCTATGGGCGTTACTTTCAAGGTCTGCAGGGACCAGCGATAGGTGATATTGCAATTATTAATAAAGATGGAAGTGGGTTGAGAGTTATAACGGACGGAAAGGGAAATTATGGATTTCCTTCCTGGTCGCCCGACAACAAAAAAATTGTTTACCGTGCGGCAACCGATAGCGTAAAAGGACTTTTAATTATAGAAATTGAAACCGGAAAAATCACAACACTTACTACAAATAGTCAGGATAACTTTCCTGTTTGGTCGCCTGATGGAAACCTGATTGCTTTTACCAGTAGAAGGGAAGATAATTATGATCTCTTCACTATTAAGCCCGATGGTAGTGATTTAAAAAGGCTTACTACGGATCCCGGTAACGAAGCACATAATGCATGGTCGCCAGATGGAAAATGGATTGCTTTCAGCAGCGGGATCCAGGGATTTAAAGATGAATCTGCATTGCATCCATATAACCCTCAGCCATATGGTGAAATATGCGTAATACGTGCAGATGGTACGGACATGCGTGTATTGACCGATAACCAGTTTGAAGAAGCAACCCCGTCCTGGCGAATAATCAAAAATAAAAAATGAAAAATGAAGAATGAAGAATGAAAAAGTGAAAGCCGCCGAGGTTATCAGACTCTTAATACTTCGACCCCCTTTTTCATTCTTAATTATTCATTCTTAATTCTTAATTTATTACCCTGATATACCAACTGCTCAAATGCTTTCACCACTTACTCAGGAACGCTAAAATTCGATAACCGACATGGGTAACTTTAGTGAAACTTCTTTATGAGAAATTTGCTTAAACCTTTTTTCTATCTTTTATTACAGTCATTTGTTTTATTCTCCACCGCGCAAAATGTAGCTATTAATAATGATGACAGCAGTCCTCATAGCAGCGCGATTCTCGATGTAAAAAGCAGTACAAAAGGATTGCTGCTACCAAGAACATCAACCACGTCCCGGATTGCCATCGTAAATCCAGCCAAAGGATTGATGTTATACGATACGACTACCAGTAGTTTCTGGTTTTACAATGGAAGCGCATGGGCCTCTATTTCCGCAGGAAGTACTGGATGGAATTTATCGGGTAACACAGGAATTAATCCCACAAATAATTTTATTGGTACTACGGACGCTCAACCGGTACGCTTCCGGGTTAATAATAGTTGGGCGGGGGAATTGCATCCTACCAGAGGAAATGTTTTCCTGGGAATGGGAGCAGGAAAAATAAATACCATTGGCGAGGGCAATACTGCTATTGGTGAGCACTCACTATTTACCAATACCGATGGCAATTTTAGTACCGCCTATGGATATTATTCGCTTGCTGCAAATACAACAGGATACAATAATACTGCCCTGGGAACTTATGCCCTTACATCAAACACTGTCGGATTCTCTAATACTGCAATAGGAAGAAACGCCCTTTTTGCCAATACTTCAGGACCCGAAAATACCGCCATCGGGGAAGGCGCACTACTCAACAA
>Ga0190271_10001018_pt1 | contig 15432 bp, 14 predicted proteins | sample Popmic356T_FD_133747 | JGI IMG/M metagenome (GOLD analysis project Ga0190271, IMG submission 133747) | Populus adjacent soil microbial communities from riparian zone of Weber River, Utah, USA - 356 T | ecosystem: Environmental > Terrestrial > Soil > Riparian zone | place: USA: Utah | collected...
GAGATGAACACCCGGGTCCAGGTCGAGCACTGCGTGACCGAGATGATCAGCGGCATCGACATCGTCCGCGAGCAGATCTTCGTCGCCGCCGGCGAGCCGCTCTCGGTCGCCCAGGAGGACATGAAACTCAACGGCTGGTCGATCGAGTGCCGGATCAACGCCGAGGCGGCGCACAAGAAATTCGCCCCCGCCCCGGGCCCGATCGGCGACTCCTACCGCGAGCCCTCGGGCCCCGGCGTGCGGGTCGACTCCGGCGTCGAGGGCGGCTCCGAGGTGACGCCGATGTACGACCCGATGGTGGCCAAGCTGATCGTCTGGGACGTCGATCGCGAGAAGGCGACGCGGCGGATGCTGCGGGCGCTGGGCGAATACGACTCCGGCGGCCTGACCACCCTGATCCCCTTCCACCAAGCGATCCTCGCCACCGAGCAGTGGGCCAGGGGCGAGACCTGCCGCGACCTGATGGAGGACCGCGACTGGCTGAAGTCGACGGCGCCGGCCGATCCGGCCCCGCCCGAGCCCGCCGAGGACGGCGGCGAGATCGTCAGCCGCGACTACAAGGTCGAGGTCTCCGGCAAGCTCTTCGACGTCAAGGTGATCGGCGAGGCCGGCGCCGGCGCCGGCGGCGTCGCCGCGCCGGCGGCCGGCGGCAGGAAGCCGCCGAAACGCGAGCGCAAGGCCGGCGGCGCCGGCGGCGCCTCCAGCACGGCCCTGGCTTCGCCGCTGCAGGGCACCGTCTTCAAAGTCGTCGTCGAGCCGGGCGCCGAGGTCGCCGAGGGCGACCTGATCTGCGTGATCGAGGCGATGAAGATGGAGAACGAGATCGCCGCCCACCGCGCCGGCAAAGTCACCTCGCTGGCGATCAAAGAGGGCGACGCCGTCAACAGCGGCGACACCCTCGCCGTCATCGAGTAGCGCCCTCTCCAGCTTTTACCGAGAGCGACGGACCAAATCAGCTCCCAGAGAGCCGCGAACCAAGCTCAGCTACCTGAAGCCGGAGCCGAAGAAAAGGCCGCGCGTGGAGGGACCGGTACCCCCTCCAAACGTCTTCAACTTCTCGGTCACCAACCCCGCGGCGCCAGCCGGCGACTCCCCACCCGAGCAAGTTAAGTGCGGAGGGGGTACCGGTCCCTCCACCTCACCCGCCTATTTTTTCGACTGCTGCTGCTCTTTCTGTTTCGCGTCGCGTTCCTCTTGCCGCGCTTCCCGTTCCCGCTGTTCCTTTTCCTTCTCGCGTTTGATCTCGCCTTGCTGTTTGCGCGTTAGCGGCAGCTTCGCGGTCGTTTCCTGGCAGCCGCGGCCGCTGCATTCGGCCAGGCGTCGCAGTTCTTTCTGCAGGAAGGCGCGGATCGGGAAGAGGTTGGAGTCGCGGACTTTGTTGTTGAGCTCGAAGGGGTCCTTGTTGATGTCGTAGAGCTCTTTTTCGCCGTTCGGCCATTCGATGTACTTGTAGGGGCCGAGGCGCATCCCGATGTAGTCCTTGGGCGGGGCGACGATCGAGGCGCTGGCTTCGTCGGAGCCCTTGGGACGGGCGCTGGTCCCGGGCCGGCCGGCCAGCGTCACGCCGCCCTGGGCGTTGACGTCGTTGGTCTCGACGAAGGACTCGAAGAGGATCGGGCGCCGCGTGCGCAGGGTGGGGTCGACCATGTAGGGAACGAGCGAGCGGCCGTCGATGCTTTTGTCGGCGCTGGCGTTGGCCAGTTCGAGGATCGTCGGCGCCAGGTCGACGTTGCTGGCCAGCTCGCCGGTGGCGCTGCCGGGTTTGATCCCCGGCCCGCGGATCAGCAGCGGCATGTGCGTGGCCGGCTCGTAGGCGAGGAACTTGCCGCCGGTGAGCCGGTGCTCGCCGTAGAAGAAGCCGTTGTCGGAGGTGAAGAGGACGTAGGTGTTGCGCAGCCGGCCCATCGCGACGAGGGTGTTGATCACCTGCTGGACGCCGTCGTCGATCGCCCGCAGGGACTCCAGCCCCTTCTGGTAGTAGACCCGGTAGGTGTGCGTCTCCGCAGGGGAGAGGTAGGAGGCTTCGCGGATGAACAGCGGCTTGTCGTTGACGTTGCCCTCGTTGAAGCCTTCCGACGGCCCGTGCGGGTAGGGCGCGCCGGCGAGCGAGTCGTAGTGCCGGCTCGCCGGCTCGGGCCCGGCCGGGCGGCGGAAGTCGCCGTGCGGCGCCGTGTAGTCGAGCTGCAGGTAGAAGGGCTGAGTAGGGGCCGTCCCCAGCATCTCTTCGTTGGCGATGCGGGTGAGGACGTCGGTCTCGTACAGGCAGGGCTGGCCGTTGAGCGGGGCGAAGGGGCAGCCGAAGTCGTCGCGGATCCCGTATTCGCGCGTGTCCCAACTGCCGGAGTCGCCGATCGGCCCTTCGATCACGCCGTTGTTGTTGAGCGTGTAGCCGTAGAAGTAGTGGTTGGTGTCGGCCTTGAGGATCGAGTGCCAGGCGCTCCAGCCCGGCGGCACCGTGGTGCCGTTGTCGAACGGTTCGTCGCCGTAGCCGTTGAGGAACTTGCCGACGTGGATGGTGCGGTAGCCGGCGCCCTGCAGCCAGGTGGCGACGTTGTGGCTGTTGGCCTGGCGGAAGCTGAAGCCGGTGGCGCCGCCGTTGGGCGGGACGTTGCCGCGGACGTTGTGGTTGTGGGCGTAGCGGCCGGTCAGGAGGCTGACCCGCGAGGGGCAGCAGAGCGGGTAGGAGACGTAGTAGCGGTTGAAGCTGATCCCTTTGGCGGCGATCGAGGCGAGCGTGTTCGGCATCACCGGGACCGCGCCGCCGCCGGGCACGTTGTAGGTGGCGTAGAGCTGCTCGAGCGTCTGGTCGTCGGTCTGGATGACGACGAAGTTCGGCTGCTGGCCGGCCGGCAGCAGGGCGTTTCGCTGCTTGGCGGCGCCGGGCGCGGCGGCGGCGCTTTCCTGGCCGGCGGCGGCGAAGACGAGCGCCGCCAGCAGCGCCAGCAGGCTCGCGGCGAGCGCGAACCGGCCCCCTGCCAGGGCACGCATCTGAGTTCTGGGGTGCGCGTACTTATTCATGGGAGACGTCTACTGCGAACCGGCGCCTGTCGCCGGAGTTGCGGCCCGAACGCTAGAAAACGCTTAGGACGCGCCGAGCTTTTTCACTGCTTCGCGGAAGTTCTTCACCGTCGCGCTGGGGGCTTTGCGCCCTTCGAGTTTCTCGCCGTGGCGGTTGACCCAGATCACCGGCACGTTCATTTTCAGCACGGGAGCGATGTCGGTGGCGTAGTTGGAGCCGATGTGCAACCAACCTTTCTTGCCGCCGATGCGCCGGGCGCACTCTTTGAAGTGGACCGGGTCCGGCTTGTAGCTGCGCACCTGCTGGGCGGTGACGACGAGGTCGAGTTCGGTCCGCAGGTGGCGGCGGCTGATTCCCAGCAGTTTGTCGTCGGTGTTGGTGATGATCCCGATCTCGTACTTCTTGCCGAGCCGGTCCATCGCCGCGTTGGCCTCGCGGAAGGGCAGCCAGTAGGCGACGCTGTTGGGCAGGAACTGGGCTCGCGAGGGCTCGATCTCCCAACCCAGCTCGCCGGCGACTTTGACGATCGTGCGGCGCAGCACCTCGGCGTAGAGCTCGTAGGAGCCGGCCATGATTTCGGCCTGGACCTCGAAGAAGCGCTCGAGGAAAGGACCTTCTTCGAAGCTGAAGCCGTCTTTGGCCGCCTCTTTCTTGCAGGCCTCGACGATCCCCTTCTCCCAGTCGATCAAGGTGCCGTAACAGTCGGTGGTCACCCATTTGATGTTTTTGAGACTGGGAAGGGCCATCTGCGAGCGCGGCATTATGGCAAGCCCCCCCGGGCGGGGGAGTCACCCCTAGGCCGGACCGCGGCGGCGGCGCGGCGCGGCGGTCGTCTGGGATAGGGTGCGCGACCGCGCCTCCGGGTGCCTCTCTTCTATGGACCTTCTCGAGTACCAGGGCAAGCAGCTGTTCGCCAAGCACGGCATCGCCGTGCCCAGCGGCGAGGTCGCCGCGACGGTCGACGACGCGGTCGCCGCGGCCGAGCGGATCGGCTACCCCTGCGCGATCAAGGCCCAGGTCCTGATCGGCGGCCGCGGCAAGGCGGGCGGGATCAAGATCGCCAAGGACGCCGCCGAGGTCCGCGAGTACGCGGAGGCGATCATCGGCATGGACATCGTCGGCCCCCACGGCGAGGGCCCCTTCCGCGTCGACCAGGTCTGGATCGAGGGCGGCTCCGAGATCGCCGCCGAGTACTACGCCTCGGTCATCCTCGACCGCGGCGAGAAGAAGCTGCTGGCGATGGTCTCCGCCAAGGGCGGGATGGACATCGAGGCGGTCGCCGCCGAGGACCCCGACGCCCTCGTCAAACGCCACATCGACCCGACCCGCGAGTTCGACGCCGCCGCGGCGCGGGAGATCGTCGCCGCCGCCGGGCTGGCCGAGGACGCGCTCGACGAAGCCGCCACGGTGCTGGTGAAGCTGGCTGAGGTCGCCAGCGAGGAGGACGCGACGCTGATCGAGGTAAACCCGCTGATCGTCACCGCCGGCCGCGAGGTCGTCGCACTCGACGCCAAGGTGACGATCGACGGCAACGCCCTCTTCCGCCACCAGGACCTGGCCGAGATCGCCGACACGGTCGAGGACCCGCAGGAGGCGATGGCGAAGGAGAAGGGCCTGACCTACGTCAAGCTCGACGGCAACGTCGGCATCCTCGCCAACGGCGCCGGTCTCTGCATGTCGACGCTCGACGTCGTCGCCCAGGCGGGCGGCGCCCCGGCCAACTTCCTCGACGCCGGCGGCGGCTCCAAAGCCGAGGCGATCGTCAACGCGCTGGAAGTCATCGTGTCCGACGCGAAGGTGACGGCAATCCTCTTCAACATCTTCGGCGGCATCACCCGCTGCGACGAGATCGCCAAGGGGATCGTCACCGCCTCCGCTCAGATCGACCTCGGCGTGCCGCTGGTCGTCCGCCTCGACGGCACCAACTCCGAGGAGGGCCTGGCGATCCTGGCCGAGGCCGACCTGCCGAACCTGCACCAGGAGAAGACGATGCTGGACGCCGCGCGCCGCGTCGTCGAGCTGGCGGGGGGTGCCTCATGAGCATCGTCGTCGGCGAGCAGACGAAGCTGGTCGTCTCCGGGCTTACCGGCCGCGAGGGCTCCTTCCACGGGCTGCGCAACCGCGCCTACGGGACCGACCTCGTCGCCGGGGTGACGCCGGGCAAGGGCGGTCAGGACGTCGAGGGCGTGCCGATCTTCGACTCGATCAGGGAGTCGGTCGAGGAGGCCGGCGCCAACACCTCGATGATCTTCGTGCCGGCGCGCTTCGCCGCCCCGGCGATCGACGAGGCGATCGATTCCGGGGTCGAGACGGTGATCGCGATCACCGAGGGGATCCCGGTGCTCGACATGCTCAAGACCTACTGGAAGGCGAAGGAGGCCGGGGTGCGGCTGATCGGGCCCAACTGTCCCGGCGTGCTCTCGCCCGGCAAGGCCAACGTCGGCATCATCCCCGCCCAGTTCTTCGACCCCGGCAAGATCGGCGTCGTCTCCAAGTCGGGGACCCTGACCTACCAGATCGGCAACGAGCTGAAACAGGCCGGCGAGGGCAACTCCTCGATCGTCGGCATCGGCGGCGACCCGATCGTCGGCTCCGACTTCATCGACATCCTCAAGCTCTACGAGGCCGACCCCGAGACCGAGCTGATCGTGATGGTCGGCGAGATCGGCGGCGACGCCGAGGAGCGGGCCGCCGACTACATCGCCGCCGAGGTCTCGAAGCCCGTCGTCGCCTACATCGCCGGCTTCACCGCCCCCCCGGGCAAGCAGATGGGCCACGCCGGCGCGATCATCTCCGGCTCCTCGGGGACGGCGCAGGCGAAGAAAGACGCGCTGGAAGCGAAGGGCGTGCGGGTCGGGCAGAGCCCCAGCGAGGCAGCCGCGATCGCCGTCGAAGTGTTGCGCGGGTCCTGAGCCCACACCCCGGTGGGTCCCGGTAGGGGTTTCGCTTAACTTTTTCGAGGAGCGCCGCCAGCTGTCCGCGGTTGTCGGTCGCGAAAAGGTGCAAGACGCTCCACCCCTACCGGGACCCACCGGGGTGTGGGCTCACTCCGCGCAGTAGCTGGGTTAGCTCTTCGGCCAGCGTGGCGTGTTCGTCGTCGAGGCGGTCGTGGGTGACGCGGGCGGTGCGGTAGCCGGCGACGAGGAGGCGGATGTCGCGGGCGCGGTCGCGCTGGAAGGCGGCGCGGTGGCTGTGGAATTCCCAGCTGTCGAGCTCGACGATGAGCTTGGCGCCGGCCCAGAGGACGTCGACCTCCTTGCCCAGGACATCGACGTTGATGCTGTGCGGCGGCAGGGCGTAGTGGCGGCAGAAGCTCTGGAAGCGGTCCTCGAGCGGCGAGCGGGTGCGGGTGACGGCGCGGGTATCGGCGAGCAGGCGCCGGACCGGCTTCAGTGCCCGGCGGCCGTACCCGCGCTCGCAGACTCGCTCGACCGCGCCCAGCCGCAGCAGCTTCAACCTGTCCGCCTCCTCCCACGCTTGCTCGAGCTGTCCGAAGTCGACGACTTCCGCGTAATCGAAGAGCGTGCGGGCGACGGTGGTGACCGGAATGTCGCCTTGGCTGGTCCCATCCCCGTCATGGAGCTTGCCGCGGTGTAGTCGGATGCCGAGCCGACCGGGACGGTATTGGCGCCCCACGGGAGCCGTCACGTCGATCGCTCGGCCGCGGGCGCGGGCCAGTCCCCAGAGAGCGGCGGCGTTTCGATGGCTGAGCAGCGCACCATCGCCGCAGGCAAGCACGGCGGCGAGCCAATACCCGCGTTGACTTACTCGCCTGTGGCCAACGGCATATGCCTCGCGGTGGAGGCGAGTGAGGCGGCCCGCCCGTAGCCACGGCTTGATCGTGTCTGGGCCGAAGCCGAGCCCCAGAAGTTGGCGCCTACCGACGACTCCGTGTTGCTTGGTCGCCAGCGCCTCCAGCTTCGCTTCGCGTGCCTCCTTGTCACGCTTCGGCCCACGTGCACCACCTGCTCCCAACGGGGGTGTCCGAGTTTTTGGGGTCATATGAACCCATAAAGTCGGACACGCCTTGGATTCGCCCCCCCCTCGGCGGCGATTCGTCAGGCGTCGGCGGGGCGTGGGGCGTTGCTAGGGTCGGGGGCGTATGGCCGCCGACACGATTTCCTTTGCGCGGGGCGCTCCGAGCGCCGACATCCTGCCCCATGAGGCGGTGCGGGAGGCGGCGGCGCGGGCGCTGGAGAGCGACTGGGAAAAGGCGCTCTCCTACGGGACCGGAGTCGGGCACCCTGGGCTCTGCGAGTGGATCGCGGAGCGGCACGGGGGCCTCGAGGCCTCGCAGGTGATGGTCGCCAACGGTTCGCTGGAGGCTGGAGCGATGCTGTTCGAGCACCTGCTGGCGCCGGGCGACCGGGTCGTCGTCGAGCAACCGACCTACGACCGCACGCTGCTGCTCCTGCGGCAGCTGGGGGTGGAGCTGGTGCCGGTGCCGCTGGAGGCCGACGGGATCGACCTCGCGGCGTTCGAGGCAGCGCTCGCGGCCGGACCGATCAAGCTCGCCCACGTCATCCCCAACGCGCACAACCCGGCCGGCTGCACGCTCTCCCCCGAGAAGCGAGCGCGGCTGGTCGAGCTGGCCGCCGAGCACGGCTTCTGGATCTTCGAGGACGACCCCTACCGCGAGCTGCCCTTCGAGGGCGAGCCGTTGGCGACGATGCTCTCGCTCGACGGCGCCGGTCGCGTCCTCCACGCCTCGTCCTTCTCCAAGACCGTCAGCCCCGGCGTCCGGGTCGGCTACCTCGCCGGGCCGGCGGAGGAGATCGCGAAGCTCGCCAAGCGCGCCAACGAGACCTACATCTCACCCAACATGCTGGCCGAGTCGATCGTCCTCGAGCTTTGCCGCTCGGGCGAGCTGGACCGCAACATCGCCTTCGTCAAGGGCGAGCTGAAGGCTCGCTGCGACGCCCTGGTCGCGGCGCTGGGAGCGCGGGTCCCGGAGGCGGAGTTCGTCGTCCCCGAGGGCGGTTACTTCCTCTGGCTCGACCTCGCGGCGGGAACCGATGCCAGCGCCCTCCTGGCCGCGGCCAAAGCCGATGGCGTCTCCTTCGTCGCCGGCCCCGACTTCATGATCGAGGGCGGCGCCAACAGCCTCCGGCTCTCCTTCGCGCCGGTGCCGGCAGAGCGCATGGACGAAGGCGTCTCTCGCCTCGCCAGCGCCCTCGAGCGCGTCCGCTCCGGCTCGCCGGCCTGAGCCAGCGCCCAGCAGCTCCCCGCCCTCCTTCGTCCTCGCGGCGCCGACCGCGCCAGGTCGGGTGGCTGGTCGACGCCGCCCCATCGCCGCTGCAGTCGACGGATGGACCGCGATGGCGGCGAGGGGAGGGTGGGCGGCGCCGACCTCGGGACGGGTGGATCCCATTACTTCGATACGGGTGAGTAGGCAAAGCGGATCATCGGCCGGCGGGGAAGCGCGCGGAAAGCGGCAATTTGCGGACGCCGCGATTGCGACCGATTGTGATCCGGCCGCCGCGTCCATCGCGTAGGGGACCGACAGAAGCGCAAACCCAGCGAGGAGACGACGAGATGCCAGAGAGCAAGGAACGCGAGCAAGCAGAGCCGGCGCGAAGCGCGGTTGCCCGTGCGGTGGGCGATCCGGTCTCGCGCCGCAAGTTCATGGCCCTGACCGGCGGCTCGGCGGCCGCGGCCGCCTTCCTCGCCGCCTGCGGCAGCGACGACGACACGACCACGACGAGCTCCCAGATGGGCGGTGGCGGCAGCAGCGAAACCGCGCAGTTCGGCAAGGGCGACGTCGGCATCCTCAACTACGCCCTCACGCTCGAGTACCTGGAGGCCGCTTTCTACGCAGACGTCGTCAAGAGCGGCCTCTTCAAGGGCCCCGATCTGGAGACGATCCGCAAGTTCGGCGAGGAGGAGGCCGAACACGTGACCGCCCTGACCGCCGCGGTGAAGCAGCTCGGCGGCAAGCCGGCGCCGGAACCGAAAACCGAATTTCCGCTGGAGAGCGCCAAAGCGGTGCTGGAACTGGCCGGCACGGTGGAGAACCTCGGCGCCGCCGCCTACCTCGGCCAGGCCGCCAACATCAAGAGCCCGGCGGTGCTGGGCTCGGCCCTGGCGATCCACAGCGTCGAGGGCCGGCACGCCGCCGCGCTCAACACGCTGTTGGGCAAATCGATCACCCCCGACGGCGCCTTCGCCAAACCGGCCGACGTCAAGACCGTCCTCAAATCCGTCGAACCCTTCATCGTCAGCTAGCGCGGCGAGAAAGCCAAAGGAGAAGCAATGAGCCACGAGGAACTTGCACATCCGGAGCTCGCCGGCGTTCACGTCGACGAGGACAGCGGCGACCTCTCCCGCAGCGAGGTGATCCTCAAGGGAGCGCTGGCCGCGGGCGCTGTCTACGGCACCTTCATGGTCGGCCCCTTCGTCCGCCGGGCGCTTGCCGCATCCGGGGACGGCGACGTCGGCATCCTCAACTTCGCCCTCACCCTCGAGTACCTGGAGTCGAGCTTCTACGAGGAAGCGAAGACCAGGGCTGGCGCCAGCGGTGAGCTGAAGAGTCTGATCGCGCTATTGGCCAAGGACGAGCGGGAGCACGTCGAAGCCCTTACCGCGACGATCAAAAAGCTCGGCGGCAAGCCGGTGGCGGAGCCGAAATTCGACTTCAGCTACGGCGACACGGCCGGCTTCTTGAAGCTCGCGCAGACTTTCGAGGACACCGGGGTCAGTGCATATAACGGCGCCGGGCCCTCGATCAAGTCCAAGGAAGTGCTGGCCGCGGCTGGCTCGATCGTCCAGGTCGAGGCCCGCCACGCGGCGGCGATCCGGCTGCAGAACATGGAAGAACCGTCGCCCGAGGCCTTCGACCCGCCGCTCGGCGAAGCGCAGGTGCTGAAAGCCGTCGAACCGTTCATCGCCTAGGGGCGGTCGCGGGCGCAAGAGGGATGATGGAGCGCGATGACGGTTAGACGGGAGAAGGCGGAGCGGCTGGCGGACGAGGAGCTGATGCCGCTGATCGGGGCAAAGGACCCCGAGGCCTTCGAGGTCTTCTACGACCGCCACGGCGGCGTCGCATACTCGCTGGCGTACAGGATCGTCGGCGAGCGGGCGGCCGCCGAGGACGTCACCCAGGAGGCCTTCATCTCGATCTGGCGCAGCGGCGCCCGCTTCGACCGCGCCCGCGGCAGCGTCCGCTCCTGGATGCTGAGCATCGTCCGCAACCGGGCGATCGACGCCCTCCGCAGCCGCGCCGGCAAAGCGCCGAAACTGGCCTTCGACGACGATGCGATCCTCGAGCAGCGCCCGGCCGAGGAGCTGACCGAGGAGGAAGCGATGCGGCACGAGACGGCAAGTGAGATCCGCGGTGCGCTCGGCGAGCTGCCGGGCGAGCAGTCGAAGGTGATCGAGCTGGCCTACTTCGGCGGCTTCAGCCAGTCGGAGATATCGCGCATGCTGGGGGTGCCGCTGGGCACCGTGAAGGGGCGGATGAGACTGGGCCTGGAGAAGATCCGGGGCGAGCTGGCGGAGGGACTGGCATGAGCGAGAACGACCACAAGCGCTGGAGCGAGGACGTCGCCGCCTACATGCTGGGGGCGCTGGAGCCCGAGGAAGCGGCGGCGCTGGAGCGCCACGCCGAGGGCTGCGAGCGCTGCCAGGCGGAGATCCGCTGGCTGACGCCGGCGCTGGACGCGCTGCCCGAGAGCGTCGAGCGGGAGCAGCCGCCGGGCGAGCTGCGGGCGCGGATCATGGCTGAGGTGGGGAGGGATGCCGCGGCGGCCGGCGCGGCCGGCGGCGATCGCCAGGCCACGAAGCCGGGGCTGGTGGAGCGCGCCTCCGCCTGGGTGCGCGAACTGGGATCCGGCCCGATGGGACTGCGGCCGGTCGCCGGCGTCGCCGTGGCGGTGCTGGTCGTCGCCGCTGTCGCCGGCTACGCGATCGGCGGCGGGATCGGTTCCGACGAGAGCGGCGAACCCACCACGTTCACCGCCGGCAACCCGCCGGGCGTGACCGCGAAGATGGTCAGCGAAGGCGACTCCGGCACCCTCCACCTCGCCAACGTCCGCCAGCTGTCCGACGACCGCGTGCTCGAGGCCTGGGTTCAACGCGACGGCGAGGTCGAAGCGGTCGAGGCTCTATTCGTCCCCGACCGCGAAGGCCGCGCCAGCACCGAACTCCCCGACATGGAGGGCGTCGAAGTGGTGATGGTGACGGCGGAGCCGGAAGGCGGCAGCGAATCGCCGACCTCGGCTCCGATAGTCACGATCCCCGTCCAGTAGGCGGGCGATAGCCAAGCCTGGGTAGGACGCAGGGAGGCCGGCAAGGGGAGCGCACTCCCGTGCGTGACCCGCCGCCGGCCGACCGAGGACACCCCCAGGCGCCGGCTATCGCCCGCCTAACGGCCGTAGCGGTCGGAGGAGAGGACCAGCTGCTCGGGGATCGCCGCCCGCGGCGGCGGCGCCGGGTCGGCGCGGACCGAGACGGTCTCGGCGACGCTGCGGCTGACCTCGTGCATGCCGTCGGCGGAGGCGATTATGACCCGCTCCCCGTCGGAGCTCTCGATCTTGCCCTCGAGGCCCGGATCCAGCCCGGCCGCCTTGAGGTAGTGCAGCAGCTCCTCGGCCTCGTTCTCGAAGCGCAGGACGGTGACCTCGGCGCCGACCTCGACGTCGGCCAGCAGCGAGCCCTGCTCGCGCACTCCCTCGACGATCGGGTGACCGTGGGGGCAGGTGGTGGCATCGCCGATCGCGGCCCGCATCCGCTCCTCCAGCACCGGCGACATCGCGTGCTCGATCCGCTCCGCCTCCTCGTGCACCTCGTCCCAGGGGATGCCGAGGACGTCGGTGAGGAAGCGCTCGATCATGCGGTGGCGGCGGACGATGTGGCTGGCGTGCTCACGGCCGGACTCGGTGAAGGTGAGGGACTTGTCGGCCTTGCGCTCGACGTAGCCGTCCGAGACCAGGCGGCCGACCATCTCGTGCACGGTCGGGGGCGAGAGCTGCATCGCGCGGGCGATGTTGGCCCCCGTCATCGGCAGCCCGGCCTCCTCCAGCCAGAACATGATCTCCAGGTACTCCTGCTCAGCGACGGTCGCGGTCTCGGCGGACAAAGCGCTCCATTCTCGGCTCGGGTGCGGTCCCCCGATATTAACCACCCGCCGATGGGCCGATTTCCCACCTCGGGGGTGGGTTTTAGGCCCATCGCCCCCGGGTCGGGCTCAGCGGCGTTCGACCAGGGTGGAGACGATCGCCTCGTAGAAGCCATCGCCCATGCTGCCCTCGGTGACGGTGGCGTTGTCCCACAGTGAGAGGGCCGCTCGCAGGCCGGGGTCGCGCTCGGGGCCGTTGGCGACGACGAAGAAGCGGCCGACCGCGGCCGCGACCTCCAGGTCCTCGATCGAGTCGCCGACGGCGATGCAGTCGGCTGGGTCGTAGCCGCGGGCGCGGGCGTGGGCGGCGACCGCGGCGCCCTTGCTGACCATGCGCGGGACCAGGTGGTAGGCGTGGGTGGGCCCGGCGATGGCCGGCATCTCGCGGCCGATGGCGCCGTTGTCGAGCAGCCGCAGATCGTCGTCGCCGTGCTCGCCGAGCAGGGCGTTGGCCTCGTCGACGTCGACCTTGCCGCGGAAGAGATGGGAGAGGACGCGGCCGTGGTGCCAGGGTGCGTGGTACTCCAGCCGCCCGTCGAAGTGCTCGAACAGCCGCGCCGGGATGCCGCGGGCCTCGATCTGCTCGTAGATCGTGCCGTTCTCGCCCGGCTCCATCTCGCCGGTCATCAGCGTCGCCTCGCCGTCGATCGCGAAGGCGCAGCCGGCCTCGTAGATGTAGGAGGTCTGGCCCATCAGCCGTGCCGCCTCGTGGACCTGCGGCTCGCGGCGGCCGGACATGATCACGACCTCGACCCCGGCCCGCTGGCAGGCCTCGAGCCCGCGCGCCTGGGCCAGCGAGAAGGCGCCCTCGGAGTCGCGGAAGAGGGAGCTCCCCTTGCCCAGCAGGGTGCCGTCGAGGTCGGTGTAGACGCAGCTCAGTCCCATTGGTCCCGGCCGCTACGGTAGCGACGATGAGATGGCGGCTGGCTGACCGGACCCTCGACTTGGCGCAGCCGCTGGCGGCGGGGATCGTCAACGTCACCGTCGACTCGATGTTCGAGGGGGCGCGCAGCGGCACGCCGGAGCAGGCGGTGAAGGACGGGGTGGCTTTGGTCGAGGCGGGCTTCGACATGCTCGACGTCGGCGCGGTGGCCGCGCGCAGCGGCCCGCCGGTGAGCGCCGAGGACGAGGCGGCGGCGCTGGTGCCGGCGATAGAGGGGTCCGTCGAAGTGAACGCGGCGCGCGATGACTTGACCGCGCCAGAGCAAGGTCAAGTCATCGCGCGCCGCGATGCGGGGGGGGTGCCGGTCTCGGCCGACACCTTCTCGCCCGCGGTGGCGCGGCAGGCGCTCGACGCGGGCGCGCACGCGGTCAACGACATCTCCGGCGGCTCGGAGGAGATGTTCGGGCTGGTCGCCGAGCGCGGCTGCGGCTACGTGCTGATGCACATCGAGGGCCCGCCGCGGGTCGACCGGCCGTGGCGCCAGTACGGCGACGTCGTCGACCATCTCAGGGCCTGGTTCGAGGGGAGAGTCGAGCTGGCGCGGGAGCTTGGGGTCGCGGTGGAGCAGATCGCGATCGACCCCGGGCTCGACTTCGACCTCAGCCCCGAGCAGGACCTGGAGATCCTGCGGCGGCTGGGCGAGCTGCGCGCGCTGGGGCTGCCGCTCTACGTCTCGCTCTCGCGCAAGGACTTCATCGGCGCCGTCCTCGCCGGGTCCTGGGAGGAGCGCCTGCCTCCGGGAGAGCGCGAGTGGGGCACGGTCGCCGCCGTGGCGCTGGCCGTCCGCGAGGGCGCCGACGTCCTCCGCATCCACGACCGCAGCTCGCTGCAGGCGATGCGTGTCGCGGGCCGCATCACGCGCCAACGGCCGGCCGATGGGCCAATTTCCCACGGTGAGCGTGGGTTTTCGGCCCACCGGCGGGCGGTTTGATGGCGCGCGGGGGGAGTTTGCTGGGCAGTAACTGGGCCGTGGCGATTGAGCCGGCGCGGCGCGACGGGCGGATCGTGGCGGAGAGCGCGGAAGCGGGGCGGCGGGCTCGGCCGGTCTCGCTGCCGGAGGGGCTCGACGCCGGCTTCGCGGAAGCGCTGCGGCGGGCCGGCATCGAGTCGCTCTACACGCACCAGCTGCAGGCGATGGAGACCGCCGTCGACTCCAACCTGGTGATCACCAGCGGCACCGCCTCGGGCAAGAGCCTGGCCTTCAACCTGCCGGTGCTCGACGGCATCGCTCGCGACCCCAAGCAGCGCGCCCTCTATCTCTATCCGACCAAGGCGCTGGCCCAGGACCAGGCCCGCAAGCTGGCGGTGCTGCGCCCGCCCGGCCTGCGCGAGGCGATCTACGACGGCGACACCCCGAAGGACGAGCGGCCGGCGATCCGGCGCCGCAACAACCTCGTGCTGACCAACCCGGACATGCTCCACGTCGGCCTCCTCCCCCACCACAAGGTCTGGGGCGACTTCCTCACCAACCTGCGCTGGGTCGTCGTCGACGAGGCCCACACCTACCGCGGCGTCTTCGGCTCCCACGTCGCCAACGTGCTGCGGCGGCTGCGGCGGGTGGCGCGGGCCTATGGCTCGGAGCCGCGCTTTCTGCTCGCCTCGGCGACGATCGCCAACCCGGTCGAGCTGGCCGAGCGGCTGGTCGGGACGCCGTTCGCGCTGATCGACGACGACGGCGCGCCACGGGCTGGGCGCGACATCGCGATGTGGAACCCGCCGCTGCTCGACGAGGCGACCGGGGCGCGGCGCTCGGCCCTCTCCGAGGCGGCCGACCTGCTGGCCGAGCTGGTCTCCCAGGGGGTGCGGACGATCTGCTTCCTCAAAAGCCGTCGCGGGATCGAGCTGATCCAGCGCTTCGCTCGCGAAAACCTGGAGCGGCGGGGGAAGCCGGAGCTGGCCAAGCGGATCGCCCCCTACCGCGGCGGCTACACGCCGCAGCAGCGGCGTGAGATCGAGGCCCGCCTCAGCGAGGGCGAGCTGCTGGCGGTGGTCGCGACCGACGCCCTGGAGCTGGGGATCGACGTCGGCGAGCTGGAGGCGGCGATCTGCGTCACCTTCCCCGGCACCGTCGCCAGCCTGCGGCAGATGTGGGGCCGGGCGGGGCGGCGCCGGCGCGGGCTCGCCGTCTACGTCGCCGGCCAGGACGCGCTCGACCAGTTCTTCTGCCGGCACCCGGAGGAGTTCCTCGAGCGGCCGGTCGAGGCGGCGATCCTCGACCACGCCAACGAGCAGATCGCCGCCCGCCACCTGGTCGCCGCCGCCTACGAGCTGCCGCTGACCGACGCCGACGAGGACGTCTTCGGGCCGGGCTGGCGCGAGCGGGCGGAGCGCCTGCTGGCGGCGGGGGAGCTGCGC